>CESC01002679.1_pt1 | contig 14724 bp, 14 predicted proteins | sample 531131 | NCBI WGS metagenome assembly CESC01 (sample SAMEA2621295, study PRJEB7988) | marine metagenome | biome: marine biome (ENVO:00000447); feature: mesopelagic zone (ENVO:00000213); material: "saline water (ENVO:00002010), including plankton (ENVO:xxxxxxxx)" | depth 800 m
GACCGTCCAGGGTCGCTAGGAGGAAGAGCGGCTACGAGCCGCACGCTCCGCCCTCGCTGCCTTGGGGTCGATCTTCAGCGGTCGATAGACCTCTACGCGATCACCGTCACGCAATATCTGCCGTGCGGGTTCTTTCAGCGCCTTGCCGAAGATGCCGAGACTGGCCTCGCTGAAGGTTTCCACAGGCAACTCGGGAAACAGCGACGGCAGGTCGGCCAACGCCAGCGCTTCGCAGGCGGTCGTGCCCTTGGCAACGCGCAGCGCGACAAGACGTTGCTTGTGCGGCAAGGCAAAGGCCACTTCCACGCACAGCACCTCGTCGCTTGCGTCTTCCTTTATATCTGGCCGCGCCGAGTGCCCGGCAGGTGCCGGCTCGACACGAGGAGCCGAGGGTCTCGCGCTGTCAGCGCCCATAGAGCTCATCGGCACGCCGCGTGAAGGCGTCCACCTGCTGGCCCGCGATCTGCTGGAAGACCTTGCCAAAGGCCATGCCGAGCAGCCGGCTGGAGAACTCGAAGTCCATCTCCAGGCTGACCTTGCACACGTTCTCGCCCATGGTGATGAATTTCCAGCGCCCGTCCAGTCGCTTGAACGGCCCCTTTACCAGCGACAGCTCGATACGGTCAGGCTCGTGCAGGTCATTTCGGGTGACGATGGTCTGCTCGATGCCGGCCCGCCCCAGGGTCATTTCGCCGATCAGGTGCGATTCGTCCTTCTCCAGCAGCCGCGCGCGACGGCAGCCCGGCAGAAACTCCGGATAGCGCTCGAAATCGTTGACCAGATCGAACATCTGCTTGGGGGTGTGCCGCACCATGGCGGACCGATTGACGGTTGGCATTGACCTCTCCGCTGACTTCCAGAAGCCCAGGGCGTATCATGAGCGGTTATTTCGGCCTCAAATGGTAGCACGCTTCCCCGGCAGAACTGGAGACAGCCGAAAGGGGGACCGACGGGCAGCGTCGCCGTGGCAACCGCCTGGCGTCGACCAGCAACGCTACGCATCGGGCCGCATCGGTTACGACACCGCTTCCACGACCGATTCAGACATCAAGAGGTTCCATGGCCAGCAAGAAGGGAAAGGACAAGGGTCCCGGCAACAACACCATCGCCCAGAACAAGAAGGCGCGCTTCGAATACCATATCGACGAGTCCTTCGAGGCCGGGCTGGTGCTGGCGGGATGGGAGGTCAAGAGCCTGCGTGCCGGCAAGGCACAGCTCACCGACACCTACATTCTGGTGAAGAACGGCGAGGCCTGGTTGCTCGGCAGCCATATCATGCCGCTCAACACCACCAGCACCCATGAGGTGGCGGACCCAACGCGCACGCGCAAGCTGCTGCTTCACCGCAAGGAGATCGCCAAGATCTTCTCGCGCACCCAGGACAAGGGGCACACCTGTGTGCCGCTGAAGCTGTACTGGAAAGGCAGCCGGGTGAAGTGTGAACTGGCGCTGGTGACAGGCAAGAAGCTGCACGACAAGCGCGCCACCGAGAAAGATCGCGACTGGCAGCGTCAGAAGGGCCGCGTCATGCGGGAACAAAACCGCGCCTGAGCCGTCAGATGTAGTACAGACCGCCGGATCTTTGGTACACTGGCGGGGCGTTACGGGGGCGACATGGTTTCGACGCCGATGACAACCCCTGAGGTGCATGCCGAGAGCGTGATGTATCTCGTAAATCCAACATCACGATTAAATAGTCGCAAACGACGAAAACTACGCTCAGGGCGCGCTGGCAGCGTAAAAACTGCTAGCTTCTAGTCCTACCCGGCGGCGACGTGCTCATCCGTTGCCAATGGGCTACGAGCCAAGATAGGTGAGATCGCGGTTGGCGCTGTCCTCTCGTCAATCGCTAAACTTTGGAGGAATCGCGTTTCGGGATCCTGCCCGTCGGAGCCCGAGGCGTTAAATCAAATGACGGAACTAAGCATGTAGAGCCAATGGGCGAGTGTCGGCGGACGCGGGTTCGATTCCCGCCGCCTCCACCAACACCGACGAAAAAACCTCCTTTATGGAGGTTTTTTTGTGTCCGAAGAAAACAAAAACGAAGACAACCCAAGGGAAAGGTCGGCGCTCTCTACAGACCCAGGGGTTCGATTCCCGCCGCCTCCATCAACACCGACGAAAAGGGCTTGCCAAGACGCCGATCCCATCGAGCATCGCGATTTCCATGGTGTCGAAAGAGCCGGCTAGTGCTAAAGTCATATTGTTATGTTTTTAAGCACGCAGGAAACTCTGATAAAAGCACGAACCTCGTCAGGTACCGCAGGTGGACTCCGGCCCAGCGCTGCTTGAAAGCCTTGTCGTCGACATCACGATACTTCGGTCATCCAGATGACTCCTGGTGGCGATCAGGCACTCTTGAAAATGGATCTGAAAACATGAACAAACCGCTCGTCATCCGCGAAGCAAGTGCCTTCGTCTATCGCTGCCCTCTGGAAACCCCGGTGGAGACCTCCTTCGGCACCATGTCGGACCGCCCTATGGTCGTGGTTCGTGTTACCGACGAGGATGGTCACCACGGCTGGGGGGAAATCTGGTGCAACTTCCCGATGGTGGGGGCTGAGCACCGCGCACGACTGGTCAGCAGTGTATTTCGGCCCCTTTTACTCCAGCAACGCTACGAATCTCCCCAGCATGCGTTCGATCACCTTCAGGCGAGCACCCGTGTACTGATGCTGCAGTGCGCAGAACCGGGCCCCTTTGCCCAGTGCCTCGCTGGTATCGACCTGGCTCTATGGGACCTCTGTGCACGTCGTGAGCGACAGCCATTGTGGCGCTACCTGGGTGGCGCCTCCGACCGCATCTCGGTGTACGCCAGCGGACTCAACCCTACCGAGCCCGAGCGCCTGGCCCGCAAGATGGCAGACCGGGGCTTTACCCGCTTCAAGCTCAAGATCGGTTTCGGCTCTCAGCGCGACCGAACCAACCTGCTGGCGTTACGCGACACCCTGGGGGACGAGGCCAGCCTGATGGTAGACGTGAACCAGGGCTGGGATTTGCAGCAGGCCCGCGAACAACTACCGGCCCTTGAAGACCTGAATCTGAAGTGGATCGAGGAGCCCTTGTTGTCCACGGCACCCTGGCAGGAGTGGAAGGCTCTGGCGGAGCTAACCGACATTCCGCTGGCAGCCGGAGAGAACCTGATGGGCGAAGAACGCTTTCAGCAAGGAATTGATAGTGGTGCACTGGCCATCGTTCAGCCCGACGCGGCCAAGTGGGGGGGTATCAGTCGGGGGCTGCCTCTGGCCAAGATGATCATGCAGGCAGGCCTTGGCTACTTCCCCCACTACCTGGGTGGCGGCGTTGGCTTGCTGGCCTCCGGTCACTTGCTCGCAGCCGCTGGAGGCGAAGGCGCACTGGAGATCGATTCCAACCCCAACCCGCTTCGTGGTGATCTGGCCGGGCCTCTTGGTCAGATTGAGCGTGGCACGGCTCAACTGGGAGAATCACCAGGCATCGGTAACCTTGACGGCCTGGAGAGTCTGACAAGCTACCTGGTCAAGGAGTTCTGACGGCTCGGGGGTGAATGACGCGACTTCTGACGCTATTGTCCGGCGCTGGTCCCGATGATGTTCATGCTTGAGCAAGACTGTGCGTCGTATGTACCAGCGTCCCTCGCCAGGGTGAAGCATCACATCGCAAGCTTGTCGATATCCTGTCACTCAGTGGCCAGACTATCCGGGACCGCGATCCGCTCCTCCGCTCTCCTGGTTTGAAGAACGTAGACGGTTGACCTGAACCCATTGCCGCAAGAAACAACTAACACACAATCACAGGACGGTAGACGGCCGCTACCAAGCGACCGTCTACCGTCTTGTGGACACGTTGCGGCGCTCGTTCCCCTTGCGATCACGGGGCGCCCCCCCGGCCTTACTACCAACTCCGTCCCACTGCTACGAAGAAGCAGGAGCCGGCGTCAGCGATATTTGCCGGACAGGCACCCGCCTTGCGGGTGCTCTGTCCATGGCAAACCGCTGGAAGGGTACCAGCGACGCACTCTCGTCGACCGACGCGCCTCTGCTATACCTTGGCTCTTTGATAGATCGAGTGCTCAGTCGTATAAAAATGAATGACAGATTGTCCGTTCGAGCCACCAACCCCCAAGGCGCTGTCCTTCACTCCGACGAAGGGCAGGTGGTTCTCGGGGAAGCTACCACAGTTGACATGCAGCATCCCCGCATCGCAACGGGACAGGAACTCATCGACAGCTGCACAGTTCTCGGAATACAGGCACGCACTCAAGCCATATGCAACGTCATTGGCAACCTCAAGACCTTCCTCGATGTTGCTATAAGAAATCACTGCAATCACCGGACCGAACACTTCCTCACGTGCGACTTCCATCTCGCGGGTAACACCGCCAAGTACCGTCGGCGCGTAGTAGAAACCACCACCCTTACTGGCGACATGCTCACCGCCAGCCACGACCTTCGCCCCTTCTCCCTGAGCTCGCTCCACGAAGGTAGCAACGCTATCCAATTGTGCTTTGCTAATAAGAGGACCAATACCTCCACCATCCTTGTTGTCTGGCTCAGGTCTCTTCTGTACAGCCTGCGACGCCAGCAGCTCGACCATGGATTCCACCAGGGACTCGTGTACCAGAACGCGACTGATGGCGGTGCAACGCTGACCGGATACGGCAAATGCTGCCGTAGCGACCTGCTCGGCGACAAGAGCGAGATCATGTGAATCGTGGACAATGACCGGATTCTTCCCTCCCAACTCGAGACTTACCTCAGCAAGGTGCGAGACGGCCATTTGCGCAACTTTCTTTCCCACAGACGTTGACCCGGTAAAGCTGACAGCAGCAACACCATCGTGCCCCACCAGGGTACTGGCTAAAGCGCCGTTACCGACTACCGTCCTGACCAGCCCCTTGGGAAAGAAGGCATCAGCGATCTCCTGAAATTTGACCAAGGCTCCAGGCGCCAAGGACGCAGGCTTGAGAATGATGGCATTGCCATAAAGCAATGCCGGTATCGCCTTCCTCATGGGTGTACTAAAAGGAAAGTTCCAGGGGTTGATACCTACCACAACGCCCCTTGGGCGTCGAATCGTGTATGTCAGCGTGCCAGGTACCTGTGAGGGCAGAACCTCCCCCGATGGGCTGGAGGCACGCGCTATCATGGCCCGGCCTTCTCCAAGAGCCTTGGCAACTTCACCATGGCTCTCTGCCAACACCTTGCCGGTCTCCATCGTCATGACACTGGCTATCTGGTCCTTCGCTCCCTCCAGGGCATCAAGAAACTCTCCAATAATAGCGCCCCGCCTGGGTTGAGGAATTTCGGACCATTCGGACTGGGCGGATTGTGCAGACTGAATGATGACATCCAACTCGCTTTCTTCAGTGACCACATAGCTTGCCACCAGCTCATCAGGAGCTGCGGGGTTGTAAGTATCTAATTTGTTTACATTGTTCATCAGAGCCACCTCATACATCAGTATTGAAGAATTATTTGAAACACCATTGCCACTTGCATGTGGCTATTCAGACAGATTCCCTACACCGCGTCACCGGCAAGCTGGCAGACATGCTCATATCTCGCTCTCACCAAGTTCTTGAAAAGGAAACAAAAAGCCTCTATCTTGTAGAGACGACTACAAAGGTTGACACCATGACCGCGAAGCTCTCGATCAATCACCAGATCTCCAGAAAGAAGGGGCAACCCCTTTACATGCAGGTAGTGGATGTTATTCGTAGCCACTTGACAGAAGCCGTGTGGAAGCCTGGCGACGAGCTCCCTTCTTTTGACAAGCTTGCGAGTGAACTTGGTGTCTCCCGCATCACGATTCGAGACGCCATCAGCATTCTTTCCGATGAAGGCCTTCTTGTCTCGACGCGTGGACGTGGAACCATCGTCACGGAAAAAAGTCGTGGACACCGCCGCTTTCGTCTTGAGACGACCTTCGAGGAATTGGTCAGCACATTGCGTACGGACCATCCCGATCTGACCACACTCGAATTGAGCCGTGGACCGCTTCCTTCTGGTTTTCGCGGGTCTCCTGTCGGCGAGTATCAGTCCATCAAACGCATACATGTTCGCGATGATCTGCGCTACTGCGTTATCAAAATTCATATCGCGACGTCGCTCTATGACCAGGAGAAGGATCTTTTTCTGTCATCTCTCGCTCTTCCCATTTTTGCAGAAAAATTCGCAGATCACGTTCATCGTATGACGCAAAAAATGAAATTCGGAAAGTGTGACGTCACTACCAGTCAACTACTTGGCTACCCTGCAGGGGATCCGGTCGCGTTTGCATGGCGATCACTGACTAATGACAAGGACGAAATCATCTACGCAGCAGAAATCACCTACAGGGCGGATATTGTCGAAATCGATCTCGACCTCTTCTCTAGATAGAGAGCTATCTAGATAGAGAACTTCCAGATAGGGCACTTCTGGATAGAGCACTTCTGAATAGAGGCTTTATAGATCAAGCCATTTCCACAAGGCTACCCGCCCCTAAAACTACAACTGTATTCGACAGTCGCTACGTTCCAGAACCTCCTGATTGACCAACCTCTCTGGTACCTTCCCATTTTCGATTGTCTCGATATCCTCGCAGATCATCAGCCCAGCCTTCTCAATGGCTTGAACCGTATCAGCCCCACTATGCGGCGTAAAAACAGCCCCTGGGGATGAGAATATCGGATGCTCGGTATCAGGCGGCTCAACGATGTAGGTGTCTATTGCTACCCCACCGATGCTTCCTGAGGCCAGTGCTTCCGCGGCTGCATCTAGATCAATCACGTCACCCCTGGCCAGGTTGATCAAACAAGCACCTTGGCGCATCATGGCGATTCTCTCTGCATTGACGAGCGCCGTGTTGCCTTCCCCACCAAATACGTGCAGCGAAATGACATCCGATGACGCCATTACCTCCTCGAGTGTTCCAAGTTGTATGCCGTGACGCTCGATAAACGGGTGATCCGGATACTTGTCGGTTGCCATCACCTTCATCCCCAACGCCAAGGCCTTGCCAGCAACAAGCTTTCCTATGTGGCCAAGACCTACAATGCCCAGCGTTTTTCCGGCGACCTCATTGCCTACCTGTCGATTCCACCGCCCCCCAACGACATCCTGATGCGCCTGGGGAATGTGGCGCAACATCGAAAACATCAAGCCTATCGCCAGCTCGGCCACTGCATTACCGTTGGAACGCGGGGTATTCAAAACGGCAATACCATTTCGTGTACAGGCGTCGACATCGATATTTTCATATCCGACACCAAATCGAAGAATTGCTTTCAACTTCGGCATCGCTGACAACAAGCTTTCATCGACTCTGTGAAGCCCTGCAACGAGATATTGTGCGCTTGCTACCTGTGCGGGATCCGTATCGCACTGCGACACGAAATCGCCAAACGACTGGAAACTCCAGCCAGCGTTGGAAATCGCCTCCATCACAGGAGGCGACGTGGAAAACTTTGGAGAGCTTGAAACAATGCATGCCATACATTTCTCCTCGCTGTAGTGCGCGGCTCTCAGCTGACGTAGGACGAGGCAACTTGGCGTGAATTCCGGATCAACACATTCACATCACTGGCGACAGAAACGAAGTCGAAATCGGCTTCGATAAATGCCTTCGCCTGTTCCGGAGTCGTGGCTAACGTCCCGGCAAACTTCTCTGTCCTGCGTACAACGCTCAAGGCGTCAATAATCTTGTGGGTCACTTCCTTGCTCCCTGCTTGCCCAGGCATTCCCATACTGGCTGACAGGTCGCCTGGACCAAAGAACACCGCGTCGACACCATCGACAGCAAGGATTTCGGGAAGGTTGTCCAATGCCTCCAGCGTCTCCACCTGCACGATAAGAAACAGGCTACCGGAAGCATTGGCGACGTAGTCACCGATAGCACCGTAGCGGCTGGCACGGTGAATTGCGGCCATACCTCGCACTCCACGCGGCGGATAATGCATCTGCTCGACTGCCTGCTTTGCTTCCTCTGCGTTCTGCACAAAGGGCAGCATCAGCGTAGAAGCGCCAGCATCGAGGTATCGCTTGATCAACAGCGGGTCGTTCCAGACGAGGCGGACCATAGGTACCGTCGGCGTTCCATCCAGTATCCGGAGATGATGGATGACATCCTGAAGTTCGACAGGCGCGTGCTCGGTATCAATATTCATCCAGTCAAACCCACACCAGGCGAGACCTTCCGTCGCATCAAAGCTATTGAGTACGCTCCACATGCCAACGGTGGGTCTATCACGAGTTACCAGCAATTGCCTGAAAGCATTGATCATGGTCATTTTATCTTCTCCTAATTTTTTCACTTGCCGTAACATTAAACAGAATCTTCAGTCGTTATTTCTGTTTCTTGTAATCCAGAGCCTTCCTTGTCTCACGAAACGCCGATACCAGAACGATGGTTGCGGCAAGAAGGAGCAAGATCATTGCCAAGGGGTACTCGAGAGACATAAAGGACAGGAAATTATTGTCTGTAATAATCAACCCTTGCCTGAGGCTCTCTTCAAATATTGGGCCCAGTACGAGACCAATTACGATTGGTGCGATAGGCACCTTGAGGAAGCGAAGAGCAACACCGACAATCCCGAAGAAGATCCCGACGCCAACATCAAACATTCGTCCTGAGGCACCATAGGAACCCACCACCGAAAGCACCAGTACAGCCGTCATCAACAAGGGTTCGGGTACGCGAAGCGTCCGAGTAAGAATGGGAGCCATCACCAGGGCAGCGACAAACATCAAGATGTTGCAAACTATCAGTGCGACAAAGGTGGAATTCATCAGCCCCGGGTTTTCCGAGAACAACCTTACTCCTGGTTGAATACCTTGGATGATCAGGGCAGACATCATGAGTGCAGTGACCGGATCTCCCGGTATCCCAAGCGCCAAGGTGGGCACGAGCGCTCCCCCGGTCACCCCATTGTTGGATGCTTCGGCCGCAATAATGCCTTCGGGTTCTCCTGTACCCAACTTGTCCCCATAACGTCCGCTGCGCTTTGCCTCCGCGTAGGAGATAAAACTTGCAGTAGCGGCTCCCGTACCCGGCAGAATACCGACGAAGGTACCAATCAGACAGCTTCTCAATACTGTCTTCCAACGCAGCATGATCTCTTTGATCTTCGGAATCTTCATCCCGACACGAACACCGCTTTCGCCGGCTGACACCACCTTTGTTCCCAAGCGATAGAATACTTCACCAAAGGCAAAGAGCCCTACAATGACGGGCAGCAGAGGAAAGCCATTCGACATGGCGAAAACATCGAAGGTAAATCGTGCCTGGCCTGTCATCTGGTCGACCCCAACCGTCGACAGAAAAAGACCAAACACTCCAGCCAACAACCCCTTTATCAGACTGCCTTGTGCTACTCCAATAATACATGTCAGAGCTACAGTGATGAGGGCGAAGGTTTCTATCGCACCGAATCCAAGCGCAAACTGAGCCAATCTTGGTGCAGCAAAGATCAGCACGACAGTGGAGAAGAGCCCACCTATCAAGGACGCAGTAGCGGCCCATCCAAGTGCTGCGTCTGCGTGTCCCGCCCGGGTCATCGGATAGCCATCGAGGCAAGTCGCTGCCGACTGGGGTGTCCCAGGAGTATTGATCAATATCGCAGAAATTGACCCTCCAAACACGGAGGAACAATAGACCGCGATGACCAGCGAGATGGCTGCTACCTGGCCCATGGCAAAGGTGAAAGGCAGTGCAATGGTAATAGCGAGGATAGAGCCCAATCCCGGAAGTGCACCGACAATGATGCCGAAGATGGTCCCCAACGCCATTGCCAGGATAACGTCAGGCTGCAGTACTGCCCATATGGATGACACTAACATTTCCATTAGACCATTCCTCCTAAAACCCAACGCTGAACATTGAGGACGGCAGGAAAATATCCAACCAGTGAGTAAAGGCGTACCAGACAACCAAAGGGAAAATCGCCCCTACAGCAGCAACTACTTTCAGATTTCTATATCCCACGACACAGGGAAGTAAAAGACTAAAAATGATGGCTGACACAAGAAACCCCAGCACGGGAATCACTGCCACGAATATCGATACACCAGCCACCACACTCCACAGCCGTTTGTGATTTACCTGTTCTGCCTCCTCATTCACTAAGAACCATGCTCTCACCAAAATCAGAAAAGAGAGCGACAGCCAGATAATAAGCAATGCTTTTGGAAATAGAACAGGACCGACGCCATAGTCAAACAGTGGGTTTTTGTTGGCTTCCATTGCGCCAACTTCGTTGAGAAGTATTGCTCCTGTTATTAGACCTGTTGCGCCCAGCAGCATATCTCTCGAGCCAGCATTCATTAGATCACCTCATTCCAGGTAACGACCTTGTCCGCTATCTAAAATCACCGGAATAGGTACTGGTCATGCAAGGGCCGTAAGATTCCTATTGCCCTACCGACATGCCAGCACTACTGAGCAGCTCCAGATTTGCTGCGGCATCGTTCTCATAGACTTCCTGAAATGCTTCGCCAGCCAGGAAGGCGGGGGTGACCTTTTGATTCTCTAGCGCAGTCATCACTGACTCATCCTGAAGAGCCACTCCTACACTCTCGGCGAACTTGGTGACGTATTCTTCCGGTACACCTTGAGGCGCCACGAAACCCAACCAGTTCTCCAGCACGACGTCATAGCCCAGCTCTTTCATGGTCGGAACGTCGGGGTAGCCGTCGCAGCGCTCTTGGCCCCAGCAGGACAGTACCTTGAGGTCAAACTGTTCGGCGACGTAGCTCATTTCTGTGGTCCCATCCAGCTCCCCGCCCATGATCGCCTTGGTGACCTCTCCAGACGCCTTGTAGGGGATATGCTTGATGTCCAGTCCCACCATATGGCTCAGGGCAACGACGGCCAGGTGAGGCATGGTCCCGATCCCTGTCGATGCCAGACGCAGGTTGCCCGGATTCTCCTGGGCGTAGGTCACCAGCTCCTCAAAGGAATTGAACTCGGAATCTTGACCCACGACGGTTGCATAGGTCGTCACGCTAACCTCCGCAACGGGAAGGAAGTCATCGGACTGATACGGTAGCGGACGAAGCAGAGGCTGAATGGTGACGGGCCCCTTGGGAGTGAAGAACAGGGTGTAGCCATCGGCATCCGCCTGCATTGCCTCGGCTGCGGCTATGGTGCCTGCGGCGCCGGTGACGTTGCGGATCACGATTTCGGCGCCCAATTCGCGCTCTAGCGCGGGCTCCAGTGTCCTCACTACCAGGTCCGTGGTTCCTCCAGCGTTGAACGGGACCAGTACAGTGATGGGTCGATCAGGATAGTCGGCGAGCGCCAGGCCACTGGTCGCTGCCATGGTTAGACCCGCGATGACGCTGACTACTCGGTGTGCTGTTGTCATTGTCTCACCCTCATTTGAGCGTTGGCCGGTATCCGGCGTTGTCGATGGAAGAACTTTGGTAGGTGCATGGCGCCCGGGGCCAGAAGAACATCCGGTAGACCGCCCCTGTTCATGCGACGGCCATGGGCCGCCCGACCGAACCGTGGCCAGAACAACCTCCGAGGGCTCCTTGCCATCGTCGATGCGGTGGACAAAACAACTATAGTCATATTTTTATGTTTTTAGACGTAGACCTTCGTCTTAACCGTGTCATGCCCATGGTCGGCTCGTGACCGCAGCGACTTCGCCAGCACACGCAAAGGCAACGTCCAGCGCGCCCGAGACCCTCAAGGTCTTTGCTGGCGGCCCCTTTGGTAGACTCCTGCGAAGACCGCGGCCCCCAGCGAAACAGGCGGCGAACTCGATCTCGTGCCTGGATTCCCGCCCCCGCCCCCAACCAAAAAAAGCCACCTTGTGTATCAAGGTGGCGTTTGCTGCTGGAGGTTTTCGAGCCCCAGCGACGATGGCCAGGCGAGCGCGTGACAGTGCCTGTGATGGCGGAGAGGTAGGTGGCGTCGGCGCTCCCTACCAGCGGGTGAGCATCCTGGGCGCTCTAGCTCAGTCTCACGAGGGCTCTGGCTCGTCAGCCGCTACATTCACTCTTTCTGCGCTCACCCTCTCTGGCTCTCACTCTGTCCGATGCTTCCCTCGACAGGCTTGAGCGGGCTGTAGTCCTTGCGCGTGGCCAGGAACTCAGGGCGAGGCTTGTTGCCGCAGTAGGGGTCGTGGAGGGTATTCTCGACACTGTTATAGACGAAGAACAGGTTACTTCTCGGCCAGCAGGACATATTGATATTGGAGCCGTGCAGCGTATTGCACTCGAACATTACCAATGATCCTGAATCGCCTTTCGGCGCCTCTATATCATTCTCCAGCATCAGTTTCTTCAGGCTGGCGGCATCCGGCACACCGATGTCCTGACTCTTCAATGACTCCTTGTAGTTATCTTCCGGGGTGCGTCCTACACAAGGAACGAACTGCTTGTGAGACCCGGGGATCAGCATCAAGGGGCCATTGAATTCACCGTTGTCCGTCAGGATGATCGAGCAGCTCAGCGACCGCATCCGAGGCATACCGTCTTCGCTATGCCAGGTCTCGAAGTCCGAGTGCCAGTCAAAACCTTTCCCCTTGAAACCGGGCTTGTAGTTGATACGCGACTGATGAATATAGACATCGCTACCAAGTATCTGCTGCACCATGGCCAATAGCCTCGGGTCCCGTGTCAGACGGCTGAAACGATCCGAGACCTGATGTATGCCGAAGATTGACCGGATCTCCTGTTTTCCGGGCTCCAGCACCGTCCCTTCGGACAATTTGAGGTCTTCGTCCTCTTCGTACTCCCGCAATTCCTGGATAAAGGCATCCATCTCCTCCTTGTCGAAGAAGTTCTCGAAGGAGAGAAAGCCTTTTCTATCAAACTCATCAAGCTCTTCTTCACTCAGGGGGCCATTCGCTCGCTGCTGCTCATCGCAATGAACGACCGGGTCGATGCGCTCGAACATACCCAGCTTACGCTCCAGGCGTGTCGGAAAAAGATCCTGTGTATCTCGCATGCTGGCTTCCTCCCTTGTCATGGTAGAATCGCTAAACGAAAGACGAAGACGCCATGCCTGCCCGAGTCACCCATGAATCATCATGGACACGACTCGACGGGCGCTTTATGTCAAAGCGCTTGCAACAGCGTCTGAACAACACGTCACTTCGAAAATCATTCAGGTAATCCATTACGCCGCCACCAGACGCTGCCAGAACGGGCCGCTGTTTCGTACTTCTTATTGAAAAGAGTTGTAACGCCGTGTGACCTCGCTTCTTCACATTACTTCGAACCTCGATGGTGAGATTCCGCGGCGGCCAAGCTGCCACCACTGTGCCGAGGCAAAGGCGTGAAAACCCCGGCGCAAGGACACCACCACGAAAGATCACAGGCAGACACACTCCCTGGCGAAAGGCACTCTTCCATTCATGTGATTTCGCCCACTCGCCTCGTGAGTACGTTTCGGTATCGCGGCAACTGGCGTTGAACACGTAAAAGACAAGTGATTATGCTGGGGTTGATCCGGGTCGAACCGGTGAGGTCAGGCTTCTCGTCGAAAGATCCTTTGAGCCTGCCAGGCAGCAAGCCATGAGCGCCGGTACGACAATCTTCTTTCTCTTCAAGGAGGTAACCATGCCAGCGAAGTCGAAAGCCCAGCAGATGGCGGCAGGAGCAGCCCTCGCTGCCAAGCGCGGTGAACAGAAGGTGAGCGAACTCGACGGTGCCGCCCGGTCGATGTACGACTCGATGAGCGAAGACGAACTGGAAAAGATGGCGTCGACCGAGCGTACCGGCAAGCCCAGGCACGATTCGCAGTCCTAGGCAGAGAACAGCGTCGGATCAAGACTCCCGTCGATCCTTAAGCGTAGATTAAGGTTTTTCGCCCCATACTGGCTGAGTGACGGTTGGGTAGATCGACGGAGAAGATGCCATGCGGGCACTACTGGTGGAGGATGACCCTCTGTTGGGGGACGGCATCAAGGTCGCACTTGAACGAGAGGGCTATGCACTCGACTGGTTCACCTGCGGCAAGCCGGCTCTCGAGGCGCTGGCCCTGGAGGCATTTTCGGTGGTGATCCTGGACCTTGGCCTGCCCGACTGCGATGGACTAGAGGTCCTGAGACGACTGCGCCAGCAAAGTGCCATGCCGGTCCTGATCCTGACCGCCCGTGACGCCGTGGAAGAACGTATCCAGGGCTTGGACGCCGGGGCAGACGACTACGTATTGAAGCCCTTCGACCTCCAGGAACTGCTCGCGCGCCTGCGCGTCGTGATTCGACGAGCGGCTGGCCGCGCCAGCTCCACCATCGACATCGGCACGCTGTGCATCGATGAGGCCCGCCATTGCGTCGACTGGCAGGGACGGGGCATCGCCCTGAGTCGTCGCGAGTTCGCCCTGCTGATCGAGCTTGCCCGCCAACCCGGCCAGGTACTGTCCCGCCCCCGCCTGGAGAGCCTGCTCTACGGCTGGGGAGAAGAGCTCGAGTCCAACGCGCTGGAAGTTCACGTGCATCATCTTCGCAAGAAGCTGCACAAGGAGATGATCACCACGGTGCGCGGCATCGGCTATCGCCTCAATACCGACTTTCTGGCCGTCGCCACGTGATGTCGATCCATCGCTATCTGTTTCGCACCCTGGCCCTGTCCTTGGCCATGGTGGCGCTGTTGTCGGTGGTGGCCGCCTGGCTGATCTCGCAGAACGAGCTGGAAGAGATCCTCGATGCCCAGCTCGCCTTTACCGGCAGGGGGCTGATGAGCATGCTCCCCGAGGCGCCCGAGGCTGACGACTATCGACGCCTGGCCCGGTGGATGGACCAGCGCAAGG
>CESC01094563.1_pt1 | contig 14551 bp, 16 predicted proteins | sample 531131 | NCBI WGS metagenome assembly CESC01 (sample SAMEA2621295, study PRJEB7988) | marine metagenome | biome: marine biome (ENVO:00000447); feature: mesopelagic zone (ENVO:00000213); material: "saline water (ENVO:00002010), including plankton (ENVO:xxxxxxxx)" | depth 800 m
ATCACACGTCACTATGTCGAAAAACCATCTTGCGCGAACGGGGGTATCCATACATGGTCTATTGGAAAATCGATAGTGGGTTGGAATTCGGATGCTTTATCTTGTCGGCGATCATCAGAAACAACGTTCGCGTGTCAGGTTCCGGAAAGCGGACGATACTATTCGCTCATGGGTTTGGTTGCGATCAGGGGATGTGGTGCCACGTCGCTCCGCGCTTCGAGCGAGGCTTCAAAGTCGTCACGTTTGACTATATCGGCGCTGGTGGATCAGAGCTGCAAGCCTATGACGCCGAACGATATGCGACGCTCGACGGTTATGCTGCCGATCTTGTCGAAATCGGAACCGAGCTGAACGTGCGTGACGGCATTATCGTCGGCCATTCGGTCAGTTCGATGATAGCAGCATTGGCGGCGATCCGCGAACCCGAGATGTTTACCACGTTGATCATGGTCTGCCCGTCGCCGCGATACATCGCCGATACCGGTTATCCCGGCGGGTTCAGCGCGGCCGAAATTGAAGACCTGCTGGCCTCCCTGGCGGAAAACCCACTGGCGTGGTCAGCGTCGATGGCACCGGCAATCATGGGCAGCGCGAATGATGCAGGCCTTGGCGAGCAACTGACGCAAAGCTTTTGCCGTCTTGACCCGCGCATCGCGAGCGATTTTGCACGGGCAATCTTTACTGCGGACAATCGCGCGGACCTGCCGAAGGTGGCGGCCCGAACCCTGGTTCTGCAATGCAAGAACGATATTCTCGCGGCGGAAGAGATTGGTGAATACGTCAGAGACCATATTCCGGACAGCGAACTGGTCGTGCTGGACGCCACCGGGCATTGTCCGAACCTGAGCGCTCCGGATCAGGTTGTCGCGGCGATGCAGGATTTTCTCTGAATGGCGTCAGTTGCGGGAGATTCGTCACCCGGTGACCTCTTCGAGAATGCGCCTTGCGGTTATCTTGTTGTTGACGATGCGGGAAAGGTAATCTCGCTGAATGGCAGCATTGCCGACTGGCTTGGCGTGGAATGCGGCGAAATTGTCGGCTCCTCAGCGATGGATTTTTTCAACCTTGCTAGCCAGGTTGTTTATGAGACCAGCCTGCTGCCGGTGCTCCGCCTGAAAGGTTCAATCAACGGCGTCAGTCTCGACCTTAAGGCCCAAAACGGCACAATCATACCCGTCATCATAAGCGCCGAAAGCCAAGGCGAAGGACCTGGCCGGGTTACGCGGATTGTGCTGTTGAAAGCTGGCAGGCGCCGCGACTTCGAACGCGAACTCGTCAAGGCGCGGGCAGAGGCGGAATCGCTGCTTTCGATGAAAGAGAGGGAAGGAAAACTGCGCGAGCAGTTCATTGCCATCGTCGGGCACGACCTGCGAAATCCGATAGCCGCTGTCTCAGCCGGTCTTCGCATACTCTCTCGACAGAAGGCCTCAGGTGAAAAGACGGAAGCCCTGATTCCAGAAATGCAACGCGCGCTGAACAGAGCCAGCCAGATCATCACAAATCTGTTGGATTTCGCGCGTGGTCGTCTGGGTCGAGGGGTCGAGATCGACGCGCCTCATGCCATCGATCTCAAACCGGTTTTCAGCGATGTGGTCGGCGAGATCAGACAGATTGCGGTACAGCCGATCGAGGCCGTGTTCGACCTGCTGCACCCTATTCGCGCCGATCCACAGCGGCTCGGTCAGCTTTTGTCAAATCTTCTGGGAAATGCGATCTTGCACGGTGCGCCCGGAGAGGTGGTCAAGGTAGATTGCGGGTTAGATGGTGAAAACCTACGACTCTCGGTGAATAATCAGGGCAAACCCATACCTCCGGAACTTCAAGCGTCGTTGTTTCAGCCGTTTGAGCGCGGCGGAGACAGGGATAGCCTGCAAGGGCTCGGCTTAGGGCTTTACATCGCGTCCGAGATTGCCCGCGCCCATAAGGGGCGGATCGACATTGAATCGTCTGCTTCGAAAGGGACAACGTTTACACTTACAATGCCAGCGCGTTTCGAGTGAAGTTCGTCCCACAACCTACCCGTCGACGCTGGTTGCGTCAGTCAGTTCGAACTGAACAGCAATTATTCATCCGGGACTTGCCGGAGCCGCGAACTTTCCGGGCCTTTCTTACTGCTCTGATGCCGTCTTTGAGATGGCATCTACAGCGCGCAACGACAACGCCGCAATCGTCAGGCTGGGGTTTGCTGTTGCCGACGTCGGAAAGGTACCAGAACCCAGTAAAAACAAATTGCGATGCTCAAAACTACGCAAATCGGGGTCTACGACCGAAGTCTTTGGATCGGTGCCCATGCGCAGGGTGCCGATTACATGCCCTGCGCCTTGAACATCAGGTGAATGGTTAACGTCCGTCGCACCAACGGCAGCGAAGACTTCATCATGTGCCTCCTGCGCCGCGTCCAGCCCGGCGCGGGTATAGTCGTCATAGTCAAAATGAATGCGTGGCAAGGGCATACCGTTGACATCTTTTTTATCGGGATCGAGAGTCACGCGGTTCTCTGCATCAGGCGATTGCTCAACCAAAGATGCGAGGCGAATATGGCGCGACGTTTCATCCTTGATGGCCGCGTCTAATTCCTCTCCACGCAGTCCGTCTTGAGCAAAACGGGCGGCTGTGGAGATTGGAGCGCCGGTGGGCCAGGCGTGGCCGTCATTACCAATCTCAATGCGGAAGGCGGCACGGTCCTTCCGGAACTCCCCATCGCGCAGGTTTTCAATGCCCGAGGTCGATAGCGGCCCGCGGTATGGCCAGACCGGCTCGGGTGCCAGTGCCCAGCTGAGCTTGGTGGGGTGATCCATCAGGTTACGACCAACTTGATCAGAGGCATTTGCGACCCCGTTTTCCGCTCCTTCTTGCGCCGAGTTCAATAGCAGACGGGGCGTTTCAATCGCATGGGCCGCGACAACGACCACCTTGCCACGGGCCGTCCCGGTGCTGCCGTCTGCCCGGCGGAAGTCAACAGAAGCAATCTTACCATCTTCGCCAAGGTTCAGCCGCGTCGCAGTGGTTTGATCATGCACTACGGCCCCGGCTTCTTCGGCCTGACGCACGTGAACTGTTGCATCATATTTCGCTTGGATCGGGCAGATCGGGATGCAGGAAGCATTGCCGCAGCATTCGGGCCTCTCGTCGTGGAACATCGAATTACGGCCCTGCGGCGTTGCGCTGACTTGATATTTCGAGCCTTCAAGCGCTTGGGCGAATTGCTTGTCCAGATAGGTCATCGGGATCATGGGCATCGGGAAATCACCCGAGCGGGGCGAACCGAGGTCTTGGGAACTGTCCCCCGCGACACCAATCTCTTTTTCGGCCTCAAGGTAGTAAGGTTCAAGCGTTTCATAATCAATCGGCCAATCCATCGCGTGGCCATAGAGCGACTTCAATTTGAAGTCCGCGGGCACGTTGCGCAGCGTGGTGCCGAGCCAGTGCCATGTCGTGCCGCCAACCACCTTGGTATAGGTGGATTTGAACGTTTCTGGTCCCATCTGCTGATAGTAATCGTTGATCCTGTCCGAAACTGGATGTGGGGCCGTCTCGTCGTTGGGATAAGGCGACTCTGGTACTTTGATCTTGGCCTTCCAAAAGGTCTCAACCGCTTCAAAACGGTCGATCCGTTTGCCGGTTTCCAGAAAAGCGACCTTGAGCCCCTTTTGCGCCAGTTTCGCTCCGGTGATCGCGCCTGCGACGCCGGTGCCGATGATTAGAATGTCTGCGGTGATGTCTGAAGCCATCGGAAATGTCCTTTGGTAGGTATTTTTAAAGCGTAACGATTGATGTCATCAGCTTTCTGGCGGGTCCGCCCAATACCCCATGGGGCCGCCGCAGTAGGCCATCGGCTTGGTGTAATCCATCGCCTGCCACATCAGCGCATCGGTGTAGGTGATGACTTCCAGATCATCTGGGTCAGGCGAGACACCAGAATACCAAGCAGCAGCGATTTCATTCGACAGCGCTTGGTCTTCCGCCCCCTCGGCCAAGGCAGTGAGATCATCCTTGCGGTTGATATCTGCAAAGGCTTTCAACATTGGCACCGCGACATCTTCGAACAGGTCGTCTTTCTGCAGTGTGTTCTGGGAGAGCGTTAAAAACCCTTCGACGTCTAAGTTAGCCGCGAAGACGCGGGTCGGTATCTGCGTAAGGGAAAGCAGTGAGGCCGCAGAAACTGCGGATAGAAGTCCTCTGCGGGTCAAGGTCACCGGTTTCGGGTTTCTATGCGACATAATAATCCCCTATCTTTACAGAGCCTAACTATAAATTGACTAACGCGCAGATCGCCCGCCTGTTCCCGCAGTTATATTAAAAGCCTTGTTCAGGCGCGGCGAACTGAGACTCCATCGGCTCGATTAGAAGGCGTTCAGCGTCAGTGGGGCTAATGCCTTCGAGGCCGGTCGAAACGTAAACGAGCGGCAGAGGCACCTCAGGGTTAGCTTCCTTGGGGATCGAGATGTAGGCAATCGCGCCGATCCCCAAAAGCATCAACAGCACCATCAGGACGACTCGGCCGCGCGCGAAGGCGGCGTCAATAAGCGTGTTCATTTCCGCTACCTTCCGCTGGCCAAAGGCTGAGTGCCTCTTTCACGAATTGCCTCTCCGAGCTCTTCCAGCGTTCGTGTGGTTGCCTCGCCAGTTTCATCCAGCCCACGCTGCGCGCGAAATTCCTCAAGCGCTGTCTCGGTCTGCGGACCCATGAAGCCATCAGCAGGACCGGCATCGTAGCCAAGAAGGTTCAAACGTTCCTGTACGCTGCGTAAGGCGCTGGTCCCATCGTCAATCTCAGGCGGTGAGATCAACGGCTGTTCCGCGCTATCGTTTTCGCTCGGCGCAGGCGCAGCGGCGTCAGACGAAGGGTTGGCGTCGGTGGGGGGCGTAGAAGGTGCAACATCATCACCCGGCTGAGTGTTCTCCGGTGCAGCCTCGGGCGCTTCTGCGATATCGGACGTCACTGGCGCAGAGCTTTCATCAGTTTCGTCGGAATCTGTGGTTGCGCCCTCTGGTGTTGTATCCGGTGACACCCCGGCTGGGGTCTCCACCGGGGTTGATTCCACGGGGGCTGTATCTGCTTGTCCTACCTGCTCGGCGTTGTTAGCCGACGGCTCAGTCTCTGGGAGGGGGAGCGCAGGCTCAGACCCTTGAGAACTACGAGAACCGGCATCTCGATCCGGGTCGGTTTGCAAAGATGGTGTGACCCGTTCGCCAGCGTTCACAAAGCCTTGGCCAATGATGATGATCCGAACCTCTTCTGGCAGACCCGTAACATAAAGACCGTCGATCTCTGCCCGCACGATGCTGACAGGGGTAAACACAACCGTATCACTGTCATCCACGGTCTTGACGCCCAAACGGCCTTCTGGGCTAAGCGATATCGTGGAGGGCTGCACGAAATGCGCGCTTGTTGATCCGGTCGGGATGCGGATTTCGGCAGAGATGCCCGCGGGGATGGCACCGTTCTCATTTGGTACGGTGATCTTGGTGAGGAAAGTGCGCGTTTCGGCATTCGCAGCCGTGCTGACAAAGCTCACTGTGCCCTCGCGCTCTTCCCCGGTGATGAAGTTCACAGTCGCCGTTTGACCGCTCTTGATTTGGCCAAGCGCCTGCTGCGGCACCTGAAGTGCGACAGTGAGCGGTCGGTTGTCCACGACACGGCCAACTTCCGACCCTGCTTGAATAAATTCTCCAGCATCGAGTGAGAGCTCTTCTATCTGTCCGGCAAATGGGGCTGTAATCGCGAGCGCTTCTATGGCCTCTTCTGCGGCGGTCACTGAAGCTTCGGCCCCGGCAAGCGTGGCGCGCGCTTGGCTCACGCGGTCTGCCGTTGCAACGCCTCTATTCAACAGCTCAGTGGCGTTCTTAAACTCACGCTGCGCGCGAGCAAACTCTTCACGTGCCCGGGATAGATCTGCCTCAGCCCTCGTCGCTGATAACCGCGCGATAACTGTCCCGCCCGCAACCTCTTCGCCCTCCATCACCATTACCTCAACGACATCGCCTGATGCCTCGGCACGAATGGAAGTATCGCGATCCGGCTGGGCTTGTCCTTCAGCTTGGAAAGAAATGGTCACCTGCTCGGGTGAAGCCCTTTCGACTGCTACTGCAACAGGTTCGATAGGGGCGTCTTCGGCTTGTTCCACCGCGCTATCTTCTGAGGGCAGTAAATAGCCGCTGCCCATCCACGCGACGATCACGACCACCAAAATTGCCGCAATCCACGTGGAGCGGGATGCGCCTTTGTCGTCCTGAAAGGACAGTTCTTCTTTATTCTCGCTGTCGCTCATATTCAGTTGGCTTTCACAATCACAAACAAAGTCTTTTAGGCACCCGTAACGCTTTCGCAGAGGTTCGCAGAGAACGCGTTATCACATGCTCAGTGACAACAGACCCAAAGTCTGTTGTCAGGAAGTAGATGGCGCAACGAAAACGTCAACGTGATATGAAGTCATCTAACGACCGTACTGTCCCTTGCGATCAGTTCACATTGTAATGAGTTTTGCTTGCCCGCGCATTCCACCGCGATGAGGTCTGCGATCCCAGCAAAGAAGCCGTCGGCCCGCGCGCCAATTTCACTGACCATGCCATTTACCCCTGCCCGCAAGGGCTTTGCCCATCGGTTTACGCAACCTCCGATGTTCGGGATCATCGCGTGCCAACATGTTATTGGTCGTCAGCCACATATTTTTGGCATCCACCTTCAATCCCCGCCGGACCACCTGTACTGCAGCATTGTGACGCTTCAGCGCGAACGGACGGGTCGCTACATGATTTCTTGGGTAGCGCATAGGTCGTCGCAATCCAAACATTCCCGATAAACGGCATCTAAACGCGCACAACAGGGCGCTGTCTTCGCATTTTCTCCAGATGGCGCTCAGCATTCCCATCGGCATTCTGGTGCGCGCCTGGGTTTTTTGGAAGCATATTTTGTTGACTTGATCTTGACCGATAGAGAGGCCGAACCTACCTACCGACTACTGATCTGTAAGGCAATGGAGGCGTTACGTTGGCAAAGGATGTATCGACAATGCACAGGCGGGTGCGCATGGCCCCGAATGCACGAAGAGATCTTATCCTTGATGCTGCTCAGGCGCTTTTTATGGAGCGGGGCTGGGATACCGTAACTATCGCGGATGTTCAGAAAAAAGCTGGAATTTCACGGGGCGGCTTCTACCACCACTTTGCTGCAAAAGAAGACCTTTTGAGCGGGCTCATCGCCCGCATGACTAAACAGGCCATCCAGACCACTGAAGCTGCGGTCAGCCATAATGAAGGCAATGCGCTGGCGAAGTTAAATGGTTTGCTGGACAGTGCGGCTCAATGGACGGCCGACAACGTCAATGAGCTTCGCGGGTTCGTGCAGATTTTTTCCCGACCCGGCAATGAGATCCCTTACCGCCGGATATGCGACGCCGAGGCAGCGGTAGTGATGCCGCTCCTTAAAACGATCATTGAAGCCGGTATTGCTGAAGAGACATTCGATCCCGTTGACGCAGGGCTGAGCGCAGAGCTGATGTTGAGCCTTTCGCAGGGCCGGCGGGAGGTTCTCATTGAGGTGTTTAACTTGGCGCGCGAAAGCGATCTTGACGCCGCAGTTGACGCGCTTGACCGGCGTCTTCGATCTGAAGGTGAAATCTGCGACCGATTGCTCGGACTACCCTTGGGTAGCGTCGCCCTGTCAAACCCTACCGAATACCGTCGAATGTTGGCCGGCTTGGTCGAGTAGCGACGGAAAAGAGGTCGAGGCGAAGGCTTCGACAGAGCAGAAACCGAAAGGAGACTCCATGATTACAGTACAAGAACTAAAATCCCGCTTGATCGAAATAACGCTGACCGGCGTGATCGAAGCATCCGACATAGAGACGATGAAGCGTGAGCTAACCCCCGCCCTGGAAGCCAAAGGTAAGATGGGTTTGATATTGAACGTCGCAGATCTCGACGATCTGACTGGCGATGCGCTAATCGCCGATGCGAAGTTTGAAATGTCCATGCTGACGCAGTGGAACAAAATCGCACGGGTGGCTGTGGTGACCGACAAACAGGCGTTCGAAGCGATCCTGAATTGGTTCGACCCGATCTTGCCGATGATCGACTTCCGCAGCTTCGCACCCGGTGATGTCGCGGCGGCACAAGATTGGGCTGGCGAGGCCGCAAAAGCTGACAAAGCCGACGGCCCCGGTTTGCGGGTGATCGAAGACGGCAGCGATGGACTCTTGATGTTCGAAATCGATGGCAAATTGACCTCTGATGCAGCCGATCAAGTCTTCACCGTTTTTGATCGCGCGGTCGAGAAGCACGGCAAGATCAACCTGATGGTGCGCGTTGCGGATTACGAAGGCTTTGACTTGGGGCTGCTTGGGGATCGTGACACCATGATGTCGAAGTTTGGCGCGGTCGGTAAGGTGGGGCGCTATGCGATCGTTGGGGCACCCGGCTGGATGCGCACGATGGTCCAAACGATGGGGCCGCTGATGCCGATAGACATGCGCAGCTTCGACACTTCAGAAGACGCCGAGGCGCGCAATTGGGCGGCCAACGGCTGATCCGACAGAAGCCTGTACCTGGGTTTCTGCCGAGACCCCACATTCTACACGTGCTGGCGAAGACAGGCTGGCGCGTGTATTCTTTTGTAATCACCCCAAACATGTGAGTGCGCGTTGTGACCCTTGCTACCTTTGACCGCCGCCGGTTTCTCGCTCTCGGCGCTGCTGCCTTGGCAAGCGGCTGCACCACGCGCGGCAGTTTTTCCGTCGCCCTGCCTGTAAACGCAGACGCAGATATACAACAACTGCTGGTCGCCACCTCTCGCGTCGCAGACCCGGCGCCAATTGCTTACGGCAAAGACCGCGCACAATCACTGGAGTTCGCGCGGCTTGCGGTGTCCATTCCGCCCACGCATCAAACCGGAAATATCGAATGGCCCCCCGCGCGCGGTGTTGATCCGGCCCGACACTTTGCGCTGGTTGGGGCAGAGACGCTGCCCACAACAAGGTCATTTCTGAATTTGGTTAGCGCTGACGCCACTCGTTCTGGCGAAGAGGCAGTACTCTTTGTGCATGGCTACAACAACAACTTCGCCGAAGCCGCCTATCGCCATGCGCAGGTCGCATGGGATTACGAAATGCGCGGCCCGCAGATCCATTTTGCTTGGCCTTCGGCTGCCGATCCGCTGGAATACACTTATGACCGCGACAGCGTGTTGATAGCACGCGAGGCGCTCGTTCCGCTTTTGCTCGACCTGCTACGGGAGAGTCGCGTCCGACTATCCGTGGTCGGCCATTCGATGGGTAGCCTTCTGATTATGGAGGCGCTGAGACAGATCGCTTTAACAGGTGATCGCGCAACGCTGGATCGGGTGAACTCCATTACCCTGATATCGCCTGACATCGACATGGACCTGTTCCGCTCGCAAGCCAGCGCTCTTGGGCGCTTGCCGCAACCCTTCATCGTGGCGGTGGCGCGTAATGATCGATTGCTGCGCTTGTCGTCTGGCCTATCAGGCGGTGCCGCCCGGCTTGGATCAGTCGACGATCTTGAACAGCTCGAAGCGCTTGGCGTGTCGACGATCGATATGACGGCACTGGGCAACCGAGGCGGCAATCACTTCTTACCAGGCACATCCGCATCCGCGATCGCATTGATCAAGGGACTGAGGGATGCCGGGCTTGGGCCTACGAATGCGCTTTCGGTAGGGCCGGTGAGTATCACACTGGGTGGTTAATTAGTTTTTGGTGTAACGGGTGCCGGTTGGCTCTAACGTACGCTTTCAAATATGTCTGATCCGCTTTTCGTAGGTGCAGCGAAGGTCCGCATTCTGCCGATTTTGTTGAAAAACTAACGTTTGCTCGCGCAGAATTATCCGCTCCTCGGCAGCGCGGATAACGACAGCCTATCCGGCGATGCTGGGGCCGATACCATTCATGGTGAGGCGGCGACGAAGCACTCGATCTTACTCGGGATCATTTTAGGATGGCGACGCCAATCCGGTCCGACGGTCTTGCGGGTGTTCCAGCTGACAATCTGGACTCGGTCCTTCATAGGAGCGGACCGAACAGCCGCGCAACGGGGGCCAGTAACCTGACATGCCACGGGTCCGGAAACGTGACGTGAAGCGACTTGGAAAAGTCCTCTTCCAGCATGGCAGCTACCTCGGCGGCGAAAGTCCGATCTTCGACCAGGGCCGTTTGTTCGAAATTCAGCAGTGCCGAGCGGATATCAAGATTGACTGTGCCGACAGACGCAAGATCGTCATCGATCAGCATGACCTTGGAGTGCATGAAGCCTGGCTGATAAGCATAAACTTCGACGCCAGTTTCCGACAGGGTGCGTGCAGCATTGCGCGATGCATACCAAGCTACGATATTGTCCGAGGGCTCCGGAATCAGGATGCGAACGTCCACACCGCGCAGCGAAGCCAGTTGAAGCGCGGTTAAAAGGTCGGTGTGCGGCACAAGATAGGGCGTGGCGATCCAAAGCCTGCTTTGTGCAAGATTGACGAGGCCGCAGAGTAACAGGCTTCCCCGTTCAAGTGAATCTGTGGGTCCAAACCCCATCAGAAGACCACGTTGCGTGCCCGGAGATTGCGCCAAGGCGACGCTCTTTGACTCCGGCAGTGCCTTGCCCGTTACAGCCTTCCAATCAAGTGCGAAAATATTCCGCAACTGCGTGACCATAGGTCCTTCGATGCGCAAATGCGTGTCGCGCCAAGTGTCAAATTTCTTGCCGCCATTGATGTATTCCTGTCCGATATTGATCCCGCCGGTAAACCCGACCGTGTCGTCGATCACCACGGCCTTGCGATGGTTGCGGAAGTTCACTCCGATACGACCGAGCGCACGATGTGGGCCGGGGATACCACGGATCTCAATACCTTCGTCCTGAAGCTTGCGCACATAACGAAAGCCCAGAAACAAGGACCCGAGCATGTCACAAAGGACACGGACCCTTACGCCGCGGCGTGCGGCCCGGATCAGGCGCTCCTGCATCTTGAGGCCCACGGCATCGGAGCGGATGATATAAAACTGAAAAAGGATTTCGTCCTCCGCTGCGTCGATCGCGGCGAAAATCGCATCAAAAGTTTCTTGCCCATCAATGAGTAATTTGACGGAATTGCCTTTCTCCGGGGTTACGGTGGACAGGTTGACGAGGCTGTCCAACCTGCCAGGAACCGTTTGCGTCGACGGCCGGACATCCTGCCCAGCCCGCCGCAAGGATAGGCGGGAAACGCTGCCGAATAAGGCGTAGGCCGGCAAGGCCAGAAGCGGAAAAGAGATGAGAAACACAACCCAGGCTGCGGCACCTTGCGGTGTCCGCGCTGTCGTAATCGCGGCACGGGCCGCGAAAATACCGATCACGATGAGCACGATCTGAAAGCCAAGGCCAACCACCGTCATGTTCTCCCCATATGATCACTGCCAGTTTTCGGGATACGTAGTTCAACCACCGCAAGCAAAGCACCCCTCGCGTGGGCCTTTCCTAACAAATGAAACTGACCCAGCTGATATCCGGCCGTTTCGGAGAAATTTCGGAGTGCGCCTGCCCCGTCTTGTGAAAGATTGAGACCGAACCCGAAGGTTTCTCCAGTTACCTTAAGCGTCTTGGTCGTCGCGCTATGTTTGCCGAGCTTCATTATGCGCACCACGAATTGTTTGGCATGGGCCAAATTGGCCTCTATCAGGGCATTGAAGCGCACGGAATCGTAATAGAGTTGACCAGAGACGTCTTGCCCCCGGCAAGATGGCCGTGGGCAAGTATTGGGTAGGTTGATTATTAAGCTCTGATTAGTCGGACAATTTGTCCTTGGCGTCACCAACACCCTTTTGCACTTTACCTTCAGCCTGATCGGCTTGGCCTTCGTGCTTCATATCTTCGTTGTTCGTGACATCTCCAGCTTCCTCTTTCAGCTTGCCACCAATGTCTTTTGCTTTTCCTTCGGCCTGGTCTTCGTTTGCCATTTTGTCGCTCCTTTATCTTGGTAGAGAAACAACGTGCGCGATGGGTCAGGGTTCCATCTCTAACCTGGCGCAGGTTCGGCTTGCCTCGCGCTAATGCAATTTGGCGTCTTACATCCGGCCAAGGTGGAGCAGGCCATGTGGCGTGCTACACTCACGACCTACGACACGACTTTTGTGCAGTTTTCTTCGTTGGTAGGAGAGACGTCGCCGAACATATCAGGCTCCTGCCAGCGAGCCCCACGTCGGTGAGATTATATTTTTGGGGAACGATTCATTGAGAGACCCGTTGTTACTCAAGCAGATAACGAAAGAGGTAGGCTTTTATGAAGACGTTCGCAACAACCACACTCGCCTTAACCCTCGCAGGCACAACGGCCTTTGCAGAGGCCCATATGACCGATTACTCTAAGGTCGACAGCGCGGCAATGAATGAGATGCGGGGTGATCTGATCCGCTCGCGAGATATCACCGGCGGCGAGATCTACACAATTGGTGAAGCTGACGATGAATGGAATGTCGGCAATCAATATGACGCAATTGATTCCGGTTGGAATGAAATCGGTGAGATCGAGGATATTGTTCTTTCTAAAGACGGCCAGATGGTCGGCATCGTGGCCGAAGTTGGCGGTTTCCTGGATCTTGGAGACAAACACGTCATGATTTCGGTGCCTGATGTGAATCTTGTGGCCGTAGACGACAAGACCTACGCCTATGTCACGCGCCTCAATGAAGAAGAACTCGAGGCGCTGCCAGGCGTTGATGAAGGTTTCTAGGACTAATCCAGATATGGGGCCAGCCCCTACCAGCTAAAAACACCCCGGCCGGGCTTACTGCGCCGGGGGTTCCTTTGTTCAGTCATCTTCCCTTTGCATCGCCACTCAGGTCAAAATCATAAATAAATTCCAGATACTTGCACGAAGCAACTTAAGGCTTGTCAGGAGATGGATCAGGCGTGGGGCTGGTAAGCGCTCTCCGAAATACAATTTAGCATGATTAACGAAGCGCGGCGGCACGAGGGCTCCGCGTTTTATGCTTAGGAAAACCTACACAACGACTGAAGATCAATGAAGTCAGGATAATAATGTTCGTCTGACCGGAAACCCTCAGGCCCGGGCGGGACTGTCTGGGCTTAATTTGAGCGATAGCAATAGACGCCTCCCGGCGTCTGATAGCCGGGAAGCTTAATTGGTTTAGGTTGTGATGGTAGCCCGTGCAGAGTCAGTCAGAACTGGCGGTCTGCGGCTTCCCATCGGGGCCGTAGTAGACAATCTCGACGTCCTTACGGAGATCTTCTTCCACGTTAGAGAACGCTTCTTGGCGCAGCTGCTGTTCGATCTGAGCGCGCACGGCCTCAAATGGCGGAATCTCTTGTTCGCTGTTGGCCTTGATCTCTTCGTACTTCGCCTCAACAGACTCGTCTGAGACGCGGTCGCCCAGCTCGCGTTGGAGCCAAACTTGAATCATCGCATCTTTTTCGTTTGCTGAGCGTGCTTCTTCCACCAGCGCGACGACTTCTGAGTCCTCGTTTAACTTGTCGGCCAAGGCAGCCTTATAGATCAGCTCTTTTGCGATCAGCTGGTTTACTGCCATGGGCACCAGCAACTCTGGCGGCTGCTGTCGAAGTTGAGGGGGAAGCGCTGAGATCGCTCCGGAGACATCCGAGCGGTTAATGTCCTCGTCTCCCACACGAACAACCAGCAAGCTGCCTTCAGCTTCTGCAGCCTTCGAGTTGTCGGCTGCGGCGTTTTCGCCTGAGGTCTTGCTGGTTTCTCCAGCCTCATTTTGGGTGGTTTGGGTTTGAGTGCCTGATGTGTCGCTATTCGAATCCTGAGCATACAGTGGTGCCGCGATCAAAGACACGACGAGCGCAGTGGTAGTGGTCAGTTGTGTCGTTAATGGCATGTCATTTTCTCCTTTCGTTGCAACAAGTGCTGAAAAAACTGCCAACCTTTCTTGTTGTTCCGTTTTGCGAAAGAAACAGGTGGATACGGCGAGTTGTGGCGATCACAAACTGCGCTCCAGAGTTCTCTGGAACATCGCCAGTGCTCATTTGTTTTTACATTGACGCAACTGAAATGAAGGAGATTCAAGCTATGAAACGCTTTACAGTTTCCGCTCTGGCACTTTCGATTGCGACCGCGGGCGCCGCGGCAGCAGAAACGCATCTCAGTGATCAGAGGACGTATAGCGGCATCGTCTCTTCTGATGTCTCGCAGAACACTGCGGGCCGAGGCGATGATCGACGCAGACATCTATACGCTTGAGAGAGAGTATGATGAAACCGAGTGGTTCGACACCGACTATTACGGTTCTGTTGACACCGACTGGGAAGAAATTGGCGAAGTTGACGATATCGTCGTTTCTCGTGATGGCCGTATTGTAGGCTTAGTTGCGGAGATTGGCGGTTGGCTCGATATCGAGGATGAGGATGTGATCATTGATATGAATGACGTCCGGATCGTCGGCGATAATTTGGGTGACGTCGCTTTTGTAACACGGCTGAGCGAAGAGCAGCTTGAGTCCCGTCAGGAAGTGGACGACGCTTGGGGCTGGTAAGTTCCCACCAAACCGGGAGTGTCATGAACTTTGTGTATCTGGCCTGGCCCATGCGG
>CESC01087944.1_pt1 | contig 14504 bp, 20 predicted proteins | sample 531131 | NCBI WGS metagenome assembly CESC01 (sample SAMEA2621295, study PRJEB7988) | marine metagenome | biome: marine biome (ENVO:00000447); feature: mesopelagic zone (ENVO:00000213); material: "saline water (ENVO:00002010), including plankton (ENVO:xxxxxxxx)" | depth 800 m
GGGTCACAATCACCGCATCCGTGCCCTCGACCACATCCTCTACTGCCATGGGAAGCCCAATCAGAGGATTGCGCAATTCGCTACGGTAGGTATTTTCGAAGCCCGGATAGGCACCCTGGTCGGCCAGCATCGGGTCGATCAGAAACGTGGTCTCCCCGTAGGTGACCTTTATGGTGGCATTACGGATGTGCTGTATCTGCTGGGTCGATTCCTGAGCGCCAGATTCGGCGAAGGCACCGCCGGCAAAGACAGCCGAAGCAGCAACCAGTGCGCCAGCGAAGGTTTTGATCAACATAGTATTTGTCCTCCAACAGGGTGTTCGTTGATGGAATAAGTCTACGGAGATCTGGCCACCACCAATATTGACCTGAAAGACAATCATCGAAAGAATCGGGCCAAGCAGTTATCATCAGGTCAAATGAACTTAAGGAGTGGCACCATGGCACTACCCAGAGTCGGGCTTGTCCTTCATCCACAATTCAGCCCCTTTCACTTTTCCGTGCCTTACATGGTGTTCAGCATTGTCCTGCCTGAGGGCCCCTTGTTTGAATTGCTGATTATCACGCCGGACGGCCAGCCCCTGGCATCCGAACGGGCGATGACCGTGCAGCCGGATGGCGGTCTGGAACTGCTGGATAAGGTTGATATTGCAGTGGTGCCCGGCTGGCATGACCTGAACGAAGCACCACCGCCAGAACTGGCCGAGGCGCTGACTCGCTGCCATGAGCGGGGCGCGCATGTAGTCGGGCTTTGTTACGGAACCTACGCGCTGGCTTATGCGGGCTTGCTGGACAACAAGCGAGCGTCAACCCATTGGCTGGCTGAGCAGGATTTCATCACTCGCTTCCCGAGCGTCAACCTGGACACCAATGCGCTCTACGTAGAAGACGATCGACTGGTCACATCCGCCGGAACGGCTGCCGGGCTGGATTGCTGCCTGTTTCTGGTGAGAGAGTATTACGACGCAAAGACCGCCAACACGATTGCCCGTCTTATGGTGGTTCCACCTCACCGGGAGGGAGGCCAGGCCCAGTTCATCGAGCAGCCGGTCGCCATCTCCACCCAGGATGCGCATATCAACCAACTACTGGACTATCTGCGAGAAAACCTGGCCGAATCGCATACCATCGATGAGCTCGCTACCCACACGGCCATGAGCAGGCGTACCTTCACACGTCACTTTCAAAAGGCAACCGGCATGACGGTGGTTGAGTGGTTGGTGAATGAGCGGTTACGACGAGGACGAGAGCTGTTGGAAACCACGTCGTTGTCTGTAGAAGCCATTGCGGAAAGGATCGGCTTCCACACTGCCACGTCGTTCCGACAACACTTTAAGCAAACTCACCGGGTTAGCCCACGGGACTGGCGCAAGACCTTCAGTGAAAATGCCTGATATTCGAGGGGGGAATCCCCCCGAGAAAGAACGTCACTTACTGGTCGTTAGAGACCTCGTTTATGGTGGGGATCTTACCACTTACGTTGGTGTCCGGAATTATTGAACCACTACAGGATTTGCCTGATCGAATCCGCAAAAAACTGCCCTGGAATGTTGTGGATCCACAACGATGGACGGTGGAACCGATAAAGGTTATACGGACAATCCGACCTTCGATCCAGATTCTGACACCGTGTCGAGGGAACGGACCGAACAGGCCTAAATAACGCCCTGTACAACAAATCCCCTTCCACATCGGAGGGGGATTCTTCTGCTTTGATCCCGAATTCATGACTCCGGGCCGTCAGTACAATTATCTCCCCTTGAAACCCTTCATATCAGGTGAGGAGAACCTTTGATAGCGTTATTTCGAATGCGGCACCCTTAGGGCTTGGAACCAAACGGATCTGACCTCCCATTTGCGTAACCATCGTTTGGCAAATAGACAAGCCAATACCGAGCCCCGAGCTATCGGGGCCTGGGGTGAATGGATCAAAGAGCGTTGGTAGTAAGTGGCCGGGTAGTCCAGGTCCATTGTCCAAAATCTGAAGGCGGCTCACCGGGCCTCCCGGGCCGGTATCTCGACTGGCGATAATGCTGATCTGAGGATTTTGTGATTTGAAGCGATCAAAAGCGTCGAGGGAATTCCCTATCAGATTGCCGATGGTTTGGATCAGGGCATTCTTGTTTCCAAAGACAAACGTGTCATGCAGTCCTTCTTCTGTGATTGTTATCTTGGCTAGGCGCTCAGCATGGAGGGTTTTCGCTTGGGCGACGGCACGTTGTAGCGGCACTGACTCCACGACAGGCGTATTCTCAGGGGTCAAGAAGTCTTTGAGATCCCCAACAAGATTGCCGATTCGTTCGAGGCCGATTTGAGCCTCTTCCAAAGCTTCGTTCCGGATATCTAGATTTTTGTGTTTACTCGCAATCCTCACGGCGCTTAAAGCCACATTGAGGGGGTTGCCAATCTCGTGGATCAGAGCTCCTGATAAATGCGATATCGATCGCCACCTCTCGGATTGAATCAATTGCGCTTCTGATCGGCGTAGGTCATCCATTGCGCGGCTCAGGTCCTGGTTTCGTTCGCTAAGGGCTTTTTCCAGATCAGACCGCCGTACCAGATTACTCACGCGGGCTTTGAGCTCTACCCAGCTGAAAGGCTTGGCAATAAATTCGTCAATGCCCAGATCTAAGGCATCCTGCTTGAGCGTGTCCCTGGCATTAGCGGTAATCAATAGAATTGGAATTGTAGATGTCGCTGGGTCCTGCTTAAGCTTTCGAGCGACTTCCAAGCCATCTTTCCCCGGGAGCATGTGGTCGAGGAGGATGGCGTGCGGAAGATGGGATGCTATGTGTTCATCGGCTGTAGACCCTTCGTTCAGCCACACCAGGTCATAGTCGGCTTTCAGCGCATCCAGCATCATCGAAGCAATGTCGGGCTCATCCTCTACAAGAATGATCAACGGTTTTCCCGGTGATCGATAGGCTTTACCGGTGGTTTCTGGAGCTGAGCATGTATCAAAATTGAGCAGGTAATCGCTTTCGGCCTCCCTACGAAGGTCCTTATTCTCCGTTGGCTGTTGGGCAGGGGCGCCGGCTTGATTTTCTGTCAAGGGAATCCGAAGAGTAAATGTGGCCCCGTCGCCAGGCTGGCTAAGCACGGAAACGGTGCCCAAGTGGGCCTCTACAATTTCCTTTACTAGGGCAAGCCCTATGCCTGTGCCTTGGGACTGTCTGGAAGTTGAACCGTCGGCCTGCCGATATCGCTGGAAAATAATCTCGTGGTGCTCAGTGCCAATTCCTACGCCATTATCCGCAACTTTCAGGACGGCCTGGTCATTCTCTACGAAGAGTTCAACGTTTATTCGGCCATCGTCTGGGTTGGTAAATTTGTAGGCGTTTTGGATCAGGTTGAAGCAAACTCGTTCTAACTGACTTTCGTTGCCTTCCACCCAGACAGGATATGAGGGCCAACTGGTCGATAATTGACGGTGGTTGTCGCGGCCAAAAAGCGGTGCAAGCTGATCGGTACAAACCTTGAGAACCTCAGCTAGATCGAGGCGGGTGTAGCTTACGGTTGTTTGGGAGGTATTTTCTAACACCATTAGTTCGAGTAGGTCATTGACCAGCTTGGTCAGCCGCCCTCCATTGCGAACGATTTGTTCCACGACTTTCCTTGCGGGTGCTGGGAGTAGGTTCGCCTGCTGCTCCAAAAGGTGTTTGGCCGGGCCTACAATGACGGCCACGGGTGTTCGCAATTCATGGGAAACGTTAGCAATAAACTCTGATTTTCTGCGGTCCATTTCCTGGAGGGCTTCGTTGGATTTCTGTAGCTGCATTTCTTGTGCGTAGGAATAGAAACGAACCCGATAAGAAAAGTAGGCTGCAAGAATCGCAATCACGCCGGTGAGGAAAATGAAGTAACCGTTGTTTATAACAATCCGCCAAGCATCGTCGGGAATGCCCGCCAAAACGCTGACGAATAGATAGGCCATCACCGAAAACGTGGTGTAAAAAACCGCCTCTCGAAAGGTCAGACCCATGATGAAACCAATACCGATCATCACCAGGTTGATACCCGCATAGTAGGGTGAGACGGCTCCCTCAGTGACATAAATAATCACGCACACCGTGGCGATGACTGATCCAGTAAAGATGGCAGTAATTCTGAAGAGGTGAGGGCGCATCGAGGGGAGGGTTGTTAGACCGAACATTAAAGCGAGGAACCCGACCTCGAAAAGCCGGAGGGCTGTAAATTGCGCGAAATGATCAGGGTAAACAATGTAGTCGAGCGGGATGCCCAGTGTCACGATGACAATGCTCACTAAGCATCCGATCTGGTTCAGATACGCCCGATCCGCCCAGTTTTTTTCACGAAATCCTGCGCGATATTCATCCAGATGTCCAAGATCTCGAAAGGCAGGACTGAATCGTCCGAGCTTAGCGTGCAGTTTCTTCAACATCGGCCTTGCTCGATACTCGATCCATAAAAGACGTCATGGCTGCGTGATACAGAGGCCAGTTCTCAAACATTGGCAAGTGGCCTGATCTGTCGATCAGAGTCATTTTGCTATTGGTGAGGGACGCATGGAGGGCTTCAGTATTGGGGATAGGAACGTAGGGGTCCTGGTTGCCCGACATAACAAGCACTGGAGCTGTAACCTTTAGCATATAGGGGCTTAGGTCAAGACTTGCCAAGTCGCGAAAGTAACTTGCCATCGAAAGACCGGATATGGCCTTCAACGCGGGGAAATAGTAGCTAACGTAATGGTTGGCATCGGTATCCTCGAAAAACCGATCTGGCTCAGCGACAACATCCCGCATGAAGATCTTATGGACTCCCAAAGAGACCGCATTAACTTTCAGGCCGAGAGCAATTAATGAGCGTCCTGGGAGACCAAATTTGGCCAGCCGTTGGAACGCTGCGTAGATCCCTCCTTCTTCTTTTCCCGACAAAGATCCGCCGATAGAAACGACACCCTCTACTTTTTCAGGGCGGGCTGCCGCTGCCAGCAAAGCCGCATGTGCTCCGGTAGAATGCCCCACCAGAATGCACCTACGTTGACCCATGAGAGCTTCGATCTGGGAGAACACTGCCTCCACCAGTCGACCTGGAGTAATCTGTTCTCCCGATTTCAGTGCTGGTGCGGGATAGTGTCCCGGTAGCGCAATAGAGTAAACCGGACGGTCTCCAAAAACACTAAGATGCTTGGGATACCAGAAGTAGATTGAACAGAGCAGACCATGAATCAATACGACCGGCGTGCCTGGTGCTTGCTCGTTGAACGCCAGGCAGGTTAATCCATCTACATTCACTGTTCGCGGGATGCCATGATTGGCAAACGCATGATTCATGACCGGGATTCCTTTCACTAAACGATCCTAGTTGGCCATACTACCGCTTGTAGATAGCCAAGGTCGTGCTCAAGGGCCGGTTTTTGGACGCGGATCACCTTTTCACATATCGCGTTAATGCACACTTAAAAGCGCTCGAAGTATTTGGCACTGAGGCCACCTTATTCTTGCAAGGATTAGCATGACCGACTGGAAAACCCGCATTGTGTTTGCGGGGCCTGATGGACAATTCCCTGCTCCGGAGCTCTCCGGACTCGGCGATGTTATTCACATCTCCTTCGCGGAGACGCGCCTGCCGGCTTACGATCTTTTAGTCTTGGTCGATCCGCCGCTTGACTGGCTGGAGCGCACTCACCTGGAAAGGGTTACAGGTGCGGTCTCACTATTGGCGATGTCTTCGCCAACTGCCCAGCATATCCGGGTTGGCCTGAATCGCCTCGGCGTGGACGCAATCTGTGATATCGACGCGATTTACATCGAAGTGGAGCGGCTGCGAAGTCAGCTTTGGACTGCCAGGGCCAAGCAGGCCATATTGTCGCTGGAGCAAGAAAGCCAATGACGCCAACTCGAGTTGGACTGATCGACGATGAAACTCAGGCGCTGAAAATGTTTCAGTGGGAGTTCGCTGAACAGTTCGAGGTTTATACGTTTATCAGTGGTGAGGACGCCTTGGCCGCGCTTGCTGACGGTCTTGTAATTGATGTCCTTATTTCAGACCAGCGAATGCCGAAAATGCCAGGGGATTCGGTTTTAGTGGCGATTCGTCAACGATTTCCGAACATCCAATTATTGATTACAACGGCCTTCGCAGACGTTGAACCCTTGCGGCGATGCGTAAACGAAGCGGGTGTTTACGGTTACATTGAGAAGCCATGGAAGCCCGACTTGATCGTAAAAATGGTCGAAGAGGCGCGGGCAAAGCAACTTCAGAAGGAATCGGAGAACGCTCGCACTCAAGCGCATATCAAAGCCTGGGAGGCAAAGACTCGCGAACGACGTATGGGAGATATCCGGTCAGTTTGTAATGTCTTGGAGCTTCCGGAGACCGTTGCTGACAAATACCTCGATGTTGTCACCAGGGTTGCGTCCACGCACACACCCCACTGGACAGACGTTGGGTTGCTGTCTGAATCCGATGATGACCGCATTGCCTTGGATTTTCTGCGAGCTTGCCAATTGATTTGCGCTGAGGAGCCCCTCCACTCGAATGCTCGCCACACAGACAGCATTCCACTGGTCCGCTCCATGGAGCTCATGACTCGGTGCAGTGGCCAGCCTGGCCCGTCATTCGATGTTACGAAAGAGGAAGGCCGGCAGACTGTAAACTTTGATGCCTGTGGCGCATTTGGAGATTCGTATTTAGACCCTCTATCTGCCAGGGATCAGGAAACACTTTTCCGGAATGCACTCTTGCTTTTGGCGTTGGCGGAAATGGAAAGGGTTGGGTGGAGCCTGACGGTGGATCCAAGGGAGGATCGCCTTATGGGCTCTGTGACATTCCCAACGTAGTGGGTAGTAAGGAGTGCGGTATGGATACCGATATTCTGGTGATACACCAGCACCGGTTAATCTTGGATATGATAGAGCTTGGTTTACAAAACCAACTGCCTGATCTGGAGGTGGAGACTCAGCTGACAGTGCTGGGATCCGATCAGATTAAGCTGAAGCCCAAGATTATCATTATAGAAGTAGAACAATTGAGTCGGGTCGCATTCAGGAACCTGGAGCCATTACGTAAACGGTATCCAGGCACTCGAATTGTGGTGTTGGGCTCTCATCCTCGGCCGCAGGTTCTTCTGGCTCGTGGCGTTCATACCTTCATTGACCTAAACCAGTCGCTTGATGGAATAACACAACGAGTTCGAGAGATAGTACAGGGTCGGGGAAGCGGGTTGATGGTCCGGCCAACTGAGGACTGTCAGCCAAACTCTGTCTTTGATCGCCTATCGGAGCGGGAGCGGGAGGTTTTGCGAGGGTTGTGCGACGGCCTGAAATCGGTCGACATAGCCTCAAAACTAGAGATTAGTCCACAAACGGTGCACTCCTATGTCAGTCGGATCTGCGAGAAGCTTGAGGTCGAAACCCGGCAAGAAAGCGTCTTCTTGGCGATGAGGCACCAGGATGAGTTGCATGTATTGTAATTTTTACATTTGTCTTATTTTTCCTACAGACGCTTATTTTACCCGGACTTAAACTAGCACCTATATAATCTTATATAGGATTTTGGGGTATGGATACCGCAGTATTTCAGGGTTCAGAGTTTGTTTGTGTTCGCCAGAATGGACGGTTGAAGACAAATTTCCCGCAGCTCGTGTGGTTGGAGGCTTCATTGGCCTGGGATCGGTGCGCCAATGATGAAGACCTACTATCCTCCCTTGCAGTGAATATGCTTCAGCATCTGTTCCCTGGTAGCGAATGGCCTATGGCACAGGGCCAGTGTTCGCATTATGCGAAGCTGCTGTATCCGGCGTTTGTTGCTGAGATCCTATCCTCAATGCCCGAAAATGGCGGAAACCTACCAGTAGAAGTGGTTCGTGAATGGGCGTACGAGAGACTTTCCTGTAATCAGATTCCAGAATTGAATCAATGCGCTAGTTGATCAAGTGTAGCGGACTCGGCGACGTTCTTGCGCAGTGTTGCCTGTGCCGCTACACTGCGATAGTCAGTCGTAGGGGTTCAGCCATGAAAAAATTTAAGCCAGAACATCCAGGTAAGTTTTTAGAGCGGGAATTAAAGCGATTCCAGCTGCCTAAAAAACCGACTGCTGAGAACCTTCAGATCGCTCGAACGACACTGTATCGCATCATCGATGGCGAGCTGGACGTTACGGTAGAGCTGGCTTTGAAGCTTGAGGCGGCCTTTGGATACCCGGCCGATCACTGGTTGAGCCTGCAACTCGAATACGACCTATGGAAAGCCCGCAAGAGTGCCAACGTCACAGGCATTCGGCGGATGGTTCCCGAACAAATTCAAGCGGAGTTCGCCATGCTGTAATTAATCGGCATAAAAAAAGGCCCGTCTGGTAAACGGGCCTTTTTTCGAAATATTTGGCACCAAGCTGCAACTTGAGTGCCGTAGAAGGTGGGCGCTACGCACACACAACTCATCAACAGTTGTAAGTGTAGCGCGACCCACCCCTGTGTTCAACTTTTGGGGTCAAAAAATGGCGCTACAGTGGAGCCACGCCCCCTCGAAGGATCGAGGATCAGAGCGTGGCAAAGAAGAATAACAACGCCTCTAACAGTTCGTGGGTCTCGTGCCGCCGGCTCGGTCTACCAACTGGAAACCATACGTCTACATCCGGTCGTGTCCCTCGGGGTATCGATAACCTCCTGAAAGAATGGGAGGTTATGCATGGCTGAGCGGACAGCACGGACGTACACGCCCCCCTATCAATATCGAAATCAGCGATCTCCTCTTTCCCGTGTAATTGAGGAAATGCCATATCTGGCGCGCTGTTCGGACAACAAAACCGCCGGGTTGGTTCGGCCCAGGGAATTCGCGGTCAAACATCCCTACATCCAGGTAAACCGAGCTAACGTGGTTTCATGGCTGATCTTTGACCTTGATCATGCGAACGCCACAATCTGGCAAGACCAGGATCTGCCCCCTCCGAACCTGGTTGTTAGGAATCGTCGAAACGGTAAGGCTCATTTGTTCTACGCAATAGAGCCGGTTTTGACTGGAGAGAATGCTCGCGCCAAACCCATTGCTTTCATGAATGCGGTCTACGATGCCTTCCGAATGCGGCTGGATGCTGATGCGGCTTATAGCGGGCCCGTAGCGAAAACGCCTGGCCATCGGTGGTGGGAAACTACCGAATTCCATGACCACGTTTATGACCTTGCTGAACTTGCAGAACACGTAGAGCTGACTGTAAAGCCTTACTGGAGCAAGGAACCCAATTTAGATTCTGTCGCTCATTCTCGCCACTGTACCTTATTCGAAAAGCTACGTTTTTTTGCCTATTCCATTGTGGGGCAAGAGCGCGATAAAGGCTCCTATCAATCGTTTTGCCGGAAGCTTCGACAGTTTGCCAATCAGCAGAATTGTTTCAGTTTGCGAGGGCACAAGGAGAACCTTCGACAAAGCCAGGTGAGGGCAACTGTTAAAAGCGTGGGACGATGGACCTGGACGAGGTACACCGGCCGGTCCGACTGTCACCGAGGCGTCATGGCTCTCAATGGGGACCTCCCGCTTGATGAAAAGCAGCGGTTGTCCGCAAAACGGACGCACCAGGTTCGACGAACAGTTACGGAACGAACTATCAGGCAGGCTTGCGAAAAGTTAAAACGTGATGGCCAGCCATTGACGATGGTGGGAGTGGCAAAAGTTGCCGGGGTTTCACGGCAGACCATCGCTCGATATAGGCACGTTCTAAACGAATCGCCTCAACGCACTCAATCGGATGACTCAAAAGTACTCCATTTGCCGTTGCGGTCCTTGAAACCTGTGTTTGTTAGTTATGGTGTCTATCAGATATCTGCGCTGCGTTTGAGGGTTGCCTTATTAGGGGGTGAGGTTGGAATAGTGGACTGGTTGAATTGGGTTCGGCGCCAATTTGAGCCTGAACGTGGTTCGGGTTAGGGATATTCGATGGTTAGTGCTTACGATGGTGAATCTTTTGCAGACCTGTTATGGCGTGCTTTCGAAGTGCCGGCGTGGAGGGGTCTGGATGTAGTGTGGCTCGGATGTGGGTTTGTAATAAAGTTGGTAACAAGGCAATAAAGATTGTTACTGACCAATAGAGTTGGCAGTACGCTTGCGATGGCGGCGGTGCCTTGCCCGAACCCCAACATTCCCATGAAGCCTGCCTGGGCGTGGCCTTGGCGGTCATATCCTCGCGGCAACCTGCCCTCATTTGTCACAATTCAGGCTATAACCTGAATTGCATCATATTCATCCGAGTGCTATTTTTGGCTTCAATACCGCCATTTTGCAGTGGAGCGCCAGCTTTTGCCGATTGAAAGACTGTTCACCGAAGACGATGTTCAGCGATTGCTTGATATGAATGCGGCTCCCCCCTTTGGAGCCAGGAATGCCGCGCTGATTATTGGGGCTGTCTATTGGGGACTGACGCCTTCGGAGTTGAGTCTTTTACGGCTCGAAGATGTGATGGACCGGGGCGGCGAGTTCTACCGGATTTGGACTCTTCCAGCTCATACGGCGTACACCGGAGAGCCCCGAGAGTTGCGAACAGAGGACCATGTTCTGCCTTTCTTCGAGGCTTACATGGTCTGGAGGGAGAGCAAGGAGACGTGGACCAGTAATCAGAACTGGTATCGGGGGACGGACCCCAAAAGCCCGTTTTTCCTGAATGATCGGCTTGGCGAATTCAGCCTTTCACCAAGGTCCAAGGGAGGGTCGGATTATCAGCCAAGAGCTATGAATGAAAAGCTCAAGTCCTTTATCCGAAAGGCTGGAATCGAGGGTGTTACCCCTCGCACGTTTCGGGATAGCTGTATCAAAGCCATGTACGACGCGGGCTGCCACTATAACGACCTGATGCTGATCACCGGGATAAAGCAGAAAGAAACCATCGACCGTAAAGTTCGGCCTCGGGAAAAGGAGCTGAAAAAGGTGTTTCAAGAGGTCTTTGGGCGGGTGAAGGTGCCGACATGACAACCACACCTCGCCGAATTCAGCGAAAACGCACCCCCGGCTGGGTCTCCCCCGACAACACCGTGTATGTCGGGCGACCGACCGTGTTCGGCAACCCGTTCGATTGGAAAGAAGTCGGCAGAGCGAAAGCGGTGGCCATGTACCGGGACTGGCTCGCTGGCAAACTGGATGACCATTTCCCCGATCTGGTTGAGAGGCGCCAGGCGATCCTGGAACGATTGCCCGAGCTGAGAGGCCGCAATCAGTCGTGCTGGTGCCCCCTGGAAGCGCCCTGTCACGCCGATGTGCTGTTACCGCTGGCCAACCAAGACATGAGTGAGATCACAACCAAGATGCAGTCCAAAAGCAGTCACGGTGGGCGGCGGCCCGGCGCTGGGCGAAAGCCGCAGGGCGAACGTCCGAAAGAACGCAAGACGTACACACTGGCGCCCGATGTCGTTGAACGGATCAATGCGCTGAGCGATGAAACCGGTCACAGTAAGGCGGCGGTCATCGAGTACGCTGTCCGGAGCCTCAAGAAATTGCCACACAATCTTGAATAAGTATTGCTTTATTCAAGAGGGTGGCGTATAGTGACAATCATGGATGATGATTTGGAGACAGCCCATGCCGTCAGGTTACAGAATCGAGAAGAGGGCCCCATGGTCGTATCGCTGGGTGCATGATGCGAGCAGCGCTTGTGGACCCTGGCATTGGGATCGACGCCTTGTCGCCTATGCGGCACGGAAGCACGCCGAACGGCATGGGTAATAGTTCAATCAATGGGAAAACGGATTATGGCTCGACAGCGGCTTGAGGAAGAGTACAAAGGGTTTCGGATTGTCGTTCATCGGATAGGCAGCGCTGGCGAATACACCGCTTTTGCAATCCGACCGAATACGAACACCCGAAGGCTGTCCGCCAGAGAGTTTGCCGGTCGTGGGGCCAAGAAATCTGCTTACAACGAGATCAGGGCAATGGTTGATGAAGCAACTTGCCCGCTCACAGAAACGCTACAGGAATAATGGAAATCGGAGTAGCGCTATGACCAAAGAAAGATCTGTAAAGAAGAACCCGGCTGATGTTGTTGCGGCGGTACTCTTCGGGATTGGCCTGGCTATGGGAATCCTACCAATCGCGGTGGCATCCCTTATCGTGAAGCACAACCTTTTCACTGAATGCATTTCCCGCATGGACGCTTTCTGGCGGTCCCGTGGGTGGCAATAACTCACATTGGAAAACGAGGAAGGCGAGAAATGGCTAATTACACATCAGGAAGGCATACGTTTGCACGAGGCCCTGTCACCGATCAGGTCAAGGGGAAGCTGGTAACCATGATTAAGGCAGCGGAGGGCAAAGAAGATCTCTTGGCTGAGGACATCATCGAGGCGATTGCTGTTGCGCGAAATGACCGAGACGGCTTCCGTGCAGTTGATCGTTTGCTCGCTGACTTGGCTAAAGAGTATGCCGCCGAGGCGTAAATCTGAGATTGGAAAACGGGAGGACGCCATGAAATTTCCTGAGAATTTGCCGGGCGGCTGGGAGTTCACTGAACCATTCGCACCGAGCCCGCTCGCCAAAGGTCAGGTCTGGCGAAAGTGCGGCCCGTCCGACGCGATCGAGATCATTCGGGTGATGCAGCCTGGACACTCCGAGTTCGACGGTGGCCTTCCGGGAATCAGTGTCCGCTCAAGCCAAATCGGCAACCGTTCGGTGACTTGGAGCAAAGACACTTGGTTCATGCCTGGCACCGAACAGCAACTGATGAAACGCCTTGAGGCCGACGGCTACGCTCGGGCGAAATGACATAGGAAACCGACGGCTGGGAACCTTCATTAACCAAATAGGTTTGCGATGAAAACTACGGCTGATTTTGTGTTCTTCTGGGGTAACAAAGATCCTTTTTCAAACTGGCACCCATCCCCGTTCCGCTACAAAGGGAATTCATTTTCCCATGTCGAGCAGTTCATGATGTTCGGGAAAGCCCAGCTCTTTGGGGACCGATCTGTGGCTGAGGAAATCCTGAACACGCGGGACCCCAGAAAATGTAAAGCGCTTGGTCGAGAGGTTCGTGGGTTTGTGGAGAAAACCTGGGACCAGGAGTGCGAAAAAATTGTTGGGATCGGATGTCGTGAGAAATTTCTGCAAAACCCGGATCTGCTGAGGGAACTTTTGGCGACGGGTGACCGGATGATTGTAGAGGCAAGCCCTTACGACAGAATCTGGGGAATTGGTTTAAAGGCAGATCATCCCGATGCGATTTATCCTGAACGCTGGCGCGGCGATAACCGACTCGGAAAGGTCATCTCTGAGGTGCGCTCATTCTTGATCAACAACTACATACACCAGTCCTTGCCTGAGCGGGCGCATGAGGCGATGAAGCAAGCCTTATCTGAAATTTCTTTAGATTCAGCCTCTTCTGTTCTTGCGCTTGACAATGAAGAAATTCATGAGCCGGGGCCGTCGCCAGGATAAACATAGGAAATACTGACATTGGAAATCGGGGAACGCTGTAAATGCCGAGCGATGATCACGATAAGTTGGTTAAGCTGGGAGCCCGTTGGTTAAAGCGCAACGGTTTCCCGGTAGTGGCCACCGAACTGAAATGCACCGGCAGCCGTGAGCAGCCCGACGTAATCGGATTCAGGAGCAGCTGTTCAGCGGTAATCGAGGTGAAGGTAAGTCGAAGTGATTTCCTGGCGGATAGCAAGAAACCTGAACGAACTGATGGTGGGTTGGGTATATATCGGTTTTATCTGTGTCCTGAAGGGCTGATCGTCCCAGCAGACCTTCCGGAAAGATGGGGGCTACTGGAAGCGAGCGGGCGTCAGGTGAACGCTGTCGTCGCTCCACACGGCAATTATTGGCCGGGGCTAGAAGCTCCAGCTGAGTTTGCGGGGTCCTGGGCAAAGTTTCAGCACACTCCAGATAGCAAGGCTGAGCGTTCAGCGCTGTTTTCAATTGCGCGAAGACTGAGTTAATGATCGAAATTCAAAGTGGGAAACCGACATGGCCGGCATTAAAGCTGACAAACACGCGCTGGCAGAACAGCTTGGCTGCTTTGTCGAGAGTCACGGTGTAGAGGAAGCAGGAAAGCTGCTCAGCCGGTTTTTGCTCTGCTTGGCTCACTCGGCTGAAGCGACAGAAATTGAGTTCACAGATCACGTAGGCCGTGTGCTGATCAAACCAGCATCAGTGCCTGAAGCGGCTAAGCATTAGTAGGAATCTGAGATGGTAGATATGACAGATACTGATATTGAGGCGGCCGAGAAGAGACTACGGGTTCAGCTCAATTATGGAGGGATCGTTCATGACCCTGAAGACCATAAATTGGTTATGGAATACCGCCAGGGCGAGCTTCCCGATGAAATTGGTCAGATGCGCCGCCTGGCGTCCGCCTTCAATTCGCTGGCTAATGCTCTCGAAGAAAAGGGGGTGGCTTGTGTCGAGCGGCTTCCGAAAGCCAACGATGCTGATGAGAACGGGTTTGTAGAGTGGCTGCGAAGCGGACAGTGGCTTCGAGGGCTCTGGGAAGATAAGCCAGTTGATGCAACGCGGTGGCGCTGCATGAACGTCAGAGTCTGACATTGGAATCCGATCACATGGACAT
>CESC01017308.1_pt1 | contig 14382 bp, 10 predicted proteins | sample 531131 | NCBI WGS metagenome assembly CESC01 (sample SAMEA2621295, study PRJEB7988) | marine metagenome | biome: marine biome (ENVO:00000447); feature: mesopelagic zone (ENVO:00000213); material: "saline water (ENVO:00002010), including plankton (ENVO:xxxxxxxx)" | depth 800 m
TGGTCGGATGGAGCAAAGCCAACAATCAGTGGGAAAATTTGGGAGCTGGGTCTATTGGCAACCTTTCCGATGGATTTGCTCTTTCCTCTCCATTTGTCCCTGATGATTATGAAGCACTTACCTTTGGGATTGTTGATATTACCACAGAAATCCCAGATTTGGCCAACTACCTGCTAACTCCCAACGGTGACGGCATTAATGATTTTTTACATATTGATGAACTGGCACTTTCAAACAACAATTGGTTACGAATCTATGACCGAAACGGAATGCTGGTTTTTGAAAAATACAATTACACCAACGAATTTAGGGGTTATGCCAATAAGGGCGATGTAGTGCTCAACCGAAGCAATGGCCTTCCCCAAGGGGTTTATTTTTATTTGGTTGTGATGAACGACCTTGGTTTGGAATACCAAGGATATTTATACCTGGACCGATAAAGGTTATAAATAAAAAAAGCCCCTCAGTACCTGAAGAGCTTTTCGTGCGGGTGAAGGGAGTCGAACCCCCACGCCTTGCGGCACTAGATCCTAAGTCTTATCTATATTGCACCAATAGAATATAAAACATCTCATTTTCAATGATTTATGTTTTTCATCATTTTATTTAAAGTCAAATAATATCTGTTGATTTCAAGATTTGTTGTACCTATGTTGTACCCAAAAGAACAAATAATTCCTTATCTTGACTGTGCTTTAAAAGCTGATTTGACTTTCGTATTTAAAAACAAATCAGTTATGTCAGCAAGTACAAAAATTGTTCTCCGAAAAAAGCCTAACGCCAAAGGAATGTTTCCATTGGCCATTAGGATAACCAAAAATCGTCGTTCTACTTTTAAACATATTGGTCATTTCATTGACCTAGAAGATTGGGATGAAAAAAATCTTATAGTAAAGAAATCAAATCCTAATGCCGATAGTTTGAATAATCTTCTCTCCTCAAAACTATCTGAGTTACGGAAAGGTCTTATGAATTTACAAAGCGAGAATGCAGATTTTTCAGCTGGTCAGATAAAACGAAATATTTATAAACCTAGCTCCTCTTTAACTCTTTATGACTATGCCAAAGAGCATCTTGAAAATCTTGAAGCAGAGAAAAAAATAAATCGTTTAACTACTGATACCGCACTTACTACCTATATATGGGCTTTTAATAAATCAAAAAGCTTGCGATTTCAAGATATCAATGGGAGGTGGCTTAAAAAATTCAAAACCTACTTAATTGGAAAAAGAGAACTCACAGAGACATCTGCTTTAAATGTAATGGTACTCATACGCTTACTTTATAATAAAGCTATAAACGATAAAGTGGTAGGTAAAGATTTATACCCTTTTGGGAAAGGTGGTTTTCAGATTAAGTTTCCTCAATCAATCAAAGTTGGACTTAACAAGCAGGAAATACTAAAACTTGAAAGTATAGAAAACCTCTCCGAAGTTCAACGACACGCTTTAAATGTCTGGCTTTACAGTTTTTATCTTGCGGGAATGAGGGTGTCCGATGTCTTATTTACAAGATGGTCAATGATATATGACGAGAGATTGCATTACAGGATGGGTAAAAATTCAAAACTTCTATCCTTAAAAATTCCACATAAAGCATTAAAGATTCTTTCGACCTACGAACAAAACAAACAAGGGTTGGACGATTTCATTTTTCCAGAAATGAAAAAAGCGAATCTTAAAAATGCTAAGGATGTATATAACAAGATAAAAGTAGCTGCCAGTAAATTCAACATTCACTTAAAAGCTATTACAGAAAAAGCAGGAATAGAGAAAAAAGTAACAATGCACATTGCTCGTCATACTTTTGGAAACATTGCAGGTGATTCCATTCATCCATTGATGCTACAAAAGCTATATCGACATAGTGATTTAAAAACAACAATCAATTACCAAGCTAATTTCATCCATAAAGCTGCAGATGATGCATTGGATAGTGTTATTAATTTTTAGAAGATAAAAATTTTCTCGTTGCAAAATCCCCCTTACGTCAAGCTATAACGGCTTTAAGAACAATAACTAAAAATACTTAAAACTTGTCTTAAAAAAAATAACATAAAAACCAAAAGGTCTTTATGTTAATTTTTATATATTTACCACTTATTTGATAACAAATGATAACTGAAAAAGGAGAAAGGACACGTCAGCACTTTATTAAAACTAGTGCCGTTTTATTTAATTTAAAAGGATATTCAGGCACTTCTATTTCAGACATTTTAAACACTTCGGGGTATTCTAAAGGTGCACTATATAGAATTTTTAATGATAAAGATGAGTTGTCGATTGAAGCTTTCAAATTCAATTTATCAGTTATACAAAAAGCTCTTAATGAAATTGTTCTGAAAGAAAAAACGGCAATTGAAAAATTACTTGCGATACCTAGATTTTACCGCAACAATTTATTAGATAAAATAATGCTCGGGGGCTGCCCAATTTTAAACACTTCTATCGAGGCAGATGATACTCACGAAGAACTCAACAGTTTGGTTAATTCTGCATTTTCGCAATGGAACACTTCTATTGAAAAAATAATTGAGAGCGGTCAAGAAACTGGCGAATTTAAAAATTCGCTCAAAGCTAAGGAAATTAGCAACTATATGATAGCAGTTATTGAGGGCACAATAGCAATGTCAAAATCATTTAAGGATCGAAATCTTATGAGAACAAATATGACTCTGTTGGAACAATATTTGCTACAAATCGTATAATTTTTTTTACCCAATAAAAGACCGTTAGGTTTTTTTGTTAAAAAAACAAACAAAATGAAAAATGAAACTTTTATAATATCAGCCAAAAGAACACCTATAGGAAGCTATCTGGGCTCTCTTTCCAGATTCAGTGCTATAGATTTGGGTGTAATCGCCTCAAAAGCGGTAATTGAAGATTTAAGAAATCACTCCGAAATTATAGAAGAAGTAATATTTGGCAATGTGTTATCTGCAAATCTAGGACAATCTCCGGCAAGACAAATAGCATTAAATGCAGGTATTTCAAATTTAGCAAGTGCAACAACAGTAAATAAGGTATGTGCTTCTGGACTTAAATCGGTTATTTATGGTGCGCAATCCATAGCATTATCCCAATCAAATGTAGTATTGACGGGAGGAACGGAAAGTATGTCCAATGTTCCTTATTATTTGACTAATTACCGGAAAGGTAATAAGCTAGGTCATTTAGGTCTTATTGATGGATTGTTAAAAGATGGGCTTACAAATCCTTATGACGATGTTCATATGGGTGAAATAGCTGAACTATTAAATACTAAGAATTTAATTACTAGAGAGGCTCAAGACACATATGCATTAAGTTCTTATACAAGAGCTAATAATGCACTGAAAAATGGTTATTTCGAAGATGAAGTAATACCTATTGAACTTTCAAATGAACGTAGTTATTTTGAAGATGAAGGTATCTTTAAATTACGACCCGAAAAAATAAGTAAACTAAAACCTTCATTCATAACGTCTGGCACTATTACACCAGCGAACGCATCTAGTCTTAACGATGGTGCGGCAGCTTTAATTCTAGCTAACAAAAATACCATCGATAAGTATCAAATAAAACCACTAGCGAAAATCATTGGATTTGCAGATGCCTCACAAGACCCAAAATGGTTCACAACATCACCCGCTTTAGCAATTGAAAAAATCCTTTCCAAAACTTCTTATAGCATTTCAGATATAGACTTGTTTGAAATTAATGAGGCTTATGCCAATGTTCCTTTGGCTAATGCGGAAATACTGAATATAGATATAGATAAAATAAATATTAATGGAGGTGCTATTGCTTTAGGTCATCCATTAGGCGCATCAGGAGCTAGAATTTTAACAACACTTATCTATGCTTTAATAAATAACAAGAAAAAGCTTGGCATAGCTGCTATCTGTAATGGTGGTGGCGGAGCTTCAGCTATGTTGATAGAGAATTTAAACATATAAGAGATATGAAAACAGCTTATATAATAGATGGCTATAGAAGTGCAGTTGGCAAAAGTCATAAAGGAGCATTTAAAAATATGCGTTCAGATGATATCGCAGTAAAGGTAATAGACCATCTTCTTAAGTCTTTACCAAACGTTGATTCAAGTCTAATAGATGACTTGATTGTTGGATGTGCTTATCCAGAAGGAGAACAAGGAATGCAAATGGCTCGATTAATTTCATTGATGTCATTGCCTATATCAGTACCTGGGCTAACAATTAATAGATTTTGCGGTTCTGGATTGGAGGCAATTGCCATTGCAGTACAAAGGATTCAAAGCGGTATGGCTGATGCTATTATTGCAGGCGGCACCGAAAGCATGACAATGATTCCGCAGGGGGGATACAAATTTTCACCTAATCCTTTACTTGCTCATGAACACCCAGAGTATTTCTCTAATATGGGTATCACGGCTGAAAATCTAGTTCTCAAATACAATATTTCTAGAGAAAGACAAGATATTTTCGCTCTCAGTTCCCACAAAAAAGCATATTTAGCTTTAAAAAATAGAAAATTTGAAAGAGAAATTGTTCCAATAGAAATTAATGAGGTAACAGTGGATGGTGAAAATAATCCATACTATTCCCATAAATCAATCTTTATTGATGAACATATACGAGAAAATACGTCTTTGAATGTTTTGGCACAATTAAAACCATCCTTTAAAAAAAACGGTTCTGTAACCGCTGGCAACTCGTCACCCTTAAGTGATGGTGCTGCATTTACATTAGTAGCTTCAGAAAATTTTATTAAAAAGCACAATTTAGAACCGAAAGCAAGAATGGTGAGTTATGCAACTGCTGGTGTACATCCAGCTTATATGGGTATTGGTCCAGTTTCGGCAGTTCCTAAAGCTTTACAACTAGCGGGCATTAATCAAAACAACATAGACATCATTGAACTTAATGAGGCGTTTGCTGTACAAGCAATTGCTGTTATAGATGCATTAAACTTTAACCCTAGCATTACAAACGTAAATGGTGGTGCTATTGCTTTAGGGCATCCACTAGGTGCCACTGGAGCAAAACTTACAATCCAACTAATTAACGAGATGAAAAGAAGAAAATCGAAATATGGTTTGGTAACAGCTTGTACTGGAGGAGGTCAAGGTGTCGCAGGAATATTCGAAAATCTTCAAAATTAATATTACTTAACTAAAATGAAATTAATAAAGTTACATAGCATTTTTAACCGATTGACAATCGTCATAGTTATGTTCAGTGTATTAAAAACATCAGCACAATCGGTATTGGATAATTATGTTCAAGAAGGGCTTAAATCAAACCGACAATTTCTGAAAAAACAATTAGAAACTAAAGTTAGCTTTCAAGACAAAGAAATTACAAAAGGACAATTTTATCCTACTATTTTTTTAGATGCCAATTATACCGTTTCAAATGGAGGTAGGACCATATACATTCCTTTGGGAGATTTATTTAACCCTATTCATTCAAATTTAAATAACCTTAATGGCAACAACCTATTTCCAACGAACTTAAATAACGTCAACGAACAATTTCTACCCAACGATTTTCATGATACAAAAGTTAGGATTGTTCAACCTATTTTAAACAGTTCTATCTATTATCAATATAAAGCGTCCCAATCAAATTTATCGGCTAGCATAGCCATAGAAGAAGCTTATAAGAACCAGTTAAAGTTTGAAATTACAAAGGCATATTATAACTACCATAAAGCGCTTGAACATAAAAAGATTCTTGATAGCACCAAACGTATCATCAAAGATTTAGAACGTGTCAATTCTAAGTTTGTCAAACATGATATTGCAACACGAGATGTAATTTACAATTCCAAAAGCCAGCTTTTTGAAATTGAGGCTCAAATAGCCAGTGCTACTCGTGAGATCAACACTTCAAAGATGTTTTTTAATGTATTACTCAACAGAGATTTAGATGATGCTATAATTTCTGAAGAATACAATGAATCCTCATATGTGTCAAATGATTTTCAAAATTTAGAAGAACAGGCCATAAATAACAGGAGCGACGTTAAAGTGCTGGAAAGTAGTATTGAAGCATTTGATTTTCAACTTAAAAAAGACAAAAACTACTTAATCCCCAATATTAGTGCTGTGGGAGATTTTGGGTATCAGGGCTTCGGATTTCAATTTGATAAGAACCAAGAATATTTTCTAGTGAGCGTAAATCTTAATTGGCCAATTTTCCAAGGAAATAAATATAGAGAAACCTATAAAAAATCCCAATTCATAAAAAGTCAGTTAGAATATGAATTACAAGACTTAATGAATACAATTAAACTTCAAGTTAATACTGCTTCCCTACAATTAGTAGAAGCACAAAAAGTCTATGAGGCTCAAGGAGCAAATCTCGAAAGTGCCAAAGAAAGCTTCAAAATTGTTATGAGCAAATACAAACAGCAACTTATTCCATTGGTTGAATTTAATGAAGCTCGAATCAACTTTACAAATGCTCAACTAAAACTTTCTATAGCAAAATACAATATCAAGATAGCTGAAGCCAACCTAAACAGAACTTTACAATTATAAAAATGAAAAAAGCAAATTACATTAAAATAGCAGGTTTAGCCCTATTTGTCTGGGGTTGCAAAAAAGAATATGTCTCTTCAGACATTCAATTAACATCAAATTTAAAGCCAGTGCGAGTAGTTTCATTGCAAGAAATTCAAACTACCAATCCCATTACCGCTTCCGGTGTTTTGGCATCCAAGGAAGAAACGGTACTATCATTTAAAGTTGGTGGAGTTATTCAGAATTTAAATGTTAACGAGGGTGAACAGGTACACACAAATCAAAAACTTGCCAATTTAAACTTGTCTGAAATCAATGCACAAGTAGAAAGTGCAAAGTATACCTATGAAAAATCTATACGCGATTTTGAAAGAGCCAATAATCTTTACAAAGATACTGTAGGTACGCTTGAGCAAGTCCAGAATACTAAAACTGTAAAGGAGATATCCAAAAGCAACCTTGCCACAGCACAATTCAATCGTCAATTTTCAATAATAAATAGCCCTTTTAAAGGGAGTGTTCTAAAAAAATATGTAGAAGAAGGTGAAATTGTATCAGCAGGCCAACCTGTTTATAAAATAGGAACCACAGGATTTACAGGAGCACAAATATTACAAGTTGGTATAGCCGACAAGGATGTCATTAAAATAAATATTAAGGATTCAGCCTCAATAGTTTTTGATGCTCTGCCTAATAAAAAAATCCCAGCTTACGTGACTGAAATTTCTAGTACAGCGAATCCTTCTACAGGTTTGTATAATGTAGAGTTAACACTAAAAAAATATCACAATAACTTAAAAAATGGTTTTGTTGGTAAGGCACAATTATATCCTTCTTCAGATAGTAAAAAATATAGGATACCTATAGATGCCTTGGTTGAAGGTAAAGGAGAAATGGGCAGAATTTTTATCACAATAAATAATAAAACAGTAGAAGAGAAGCAAGTTGAGGTACTAAACTTTGGAAGTGATTTTATGATTGTAGATACTCTCAACCTTGCAAAAACCTCTTCAGTTGTCATTGAAGGAGCTGCATATTTAAAGTCTAACGATTCAATACAGATTTTAAAATGAAACTACCACAATTAGCTATATCCAATAGACTTTTTGTACTTACAAGTATTGTTCTCTTAATATTTATAGGTTATAAGTCGTATAAATCGATGCCAAGGTCAGAAGATCCATTTCTTGAGCTTCCAAAATATTCCATTGTCGTTGTTTATCCAGGAGCAAGTCCAGAAGATATGGAAGAGCTTATAGTAGATCCTATTGAAGAATTGGTAGATGAATTGGACGACATCGAAGAAATTAAAACCGAAATTACTAATGGTCTTGCTGTAATTAAAATTGATGCAGAGTTTGGAATTGATTATGATGAAAAATATGACGACATCGTTACCGAAATTGGTAAGATTAGAACTGATCTTCCACCTGGTATAATTGAGCTTGAAATCAATCAATATAAACCAGAAGATAGAAATGTGGTGCATCAATATGCATTGGTTTCTAAGGACGTTGAATTTAGGATACTTTATGATTTGGCTGAAGATTTCGAAAAACAACTCGAAAAATCAAATGTGGTCAAAAAAGTAGAGATTGAAGCAAGTCCAAAAGAAGAAATAAGAATCAGTTTTGACTTTCAGAAAATGGCACAATTAGATATAAGCCTTAAGCAAGTGGTTGGTGTGTTACAATCTAGTAATGCCAATATACCAGGAGGAAGTCTAAAATCAGGGAAACTGACTTTCAATATAAAAACTTCTGGAAGTTTTGAGTCTTTAGACGAAATAAGAGACATTGCTATCACCGCTAAAGACAATCAAATAGTATATTTAAAAAATATAGCCACCGTAAATTATGATTATGAAGATTCACGTTGGATTGCACGTTACAATGGACAAAAAGCTATTTATCTTTCCGTATATCAAAAAAAAGGTGGTAACATTTTAAAACTTTCTGAAGAGATTGGTAAAAAGGCCGACACGTTTAAAAAGTCGCTACCAAAATCTATAAAATTAGAAACACCATTTGAGCAAGCAACAGCTGTCAAATCAAGAATTAACGACTTCTTAAGCAATTTATTACAAGGTGTATTTTTGGTTGGATTAGTAGTCTTGGTTTTTCTTGGGTGGCGACCAGCTTCAATTGTCGTTACCGTTATTCCTTTATCAATACTTATTGCGATTGTCCTGCTCGATTTTACTGGGTATGCACTACACCAAATAAGCATTTCTTCTTTAGTAATTGCATTAGGTTTATTGGTTGATAATGCAATTGTAGTTGTAGAAAATATTATAAGATTTAAAAAAGAAGGCTACACTATAAGTGAAGCTGCAGCAAAGGGTACTTCAGAAGTTGGCTATGCAATTATTAGTTCTACAATAACAACTGTTTTGGCTTTTGCGCCATTAGCACTTTTAGAAAGTGGACCAGGTGCATTTTTAAGAAGTTTGCCCTTAACTGTAATATTTGTATTGATGGGTTCTTTATTATTAGCACTTGTCTTTACACCAATTTTAGCTCAAAAGCTTATTAAGAATAAAAAAGAATCTAAACCACCTGTAGTGTCCAAAGCGCTTGATGGCTTTATTGAAAATAGATATTCAAAAATCCTAACCTTCGCTTTGCGAAGAGGTTGGGCAGTTCTATTGGTAGGTGTGATAATCCTAATTGGTTCAATAATGCTATTCCCAAAAATTGGAGTAAGCTTTTTTCCAACAGCAGATAAACCAATGATTTTACTAAATATTGAGCAGCCATATTCCAGTAACATTAACCATACAGATAATACACTTCGTTATATTGAATCTGTTTTAGATACAACAGATTATGTAAAGAGCTACACCACAAATGCAGGTCACGGCAACCCGCAAGTATACTACAACAGAATTCCAGAAGAATATAAAACCTATCACGGTGAGGTATTGGTCAACTTTAAGGACTGGGAACAGGAAAAATTCTACAGAACATTAAATGCCTTCAGGAAAGTTTTCAGCAATAACCCTAACGGTAAAATTTCATTTAGGGAGTTGCAGAATGGAGCTCCCTTTGAAGCACCAATTGAAATTTTGCTCATTGGGGAAGATTTAAAAACACTTAAAAAAATCTCAAATGATATCGAAAATATTATTGCCAAAACTAAAGGCGTAATAGATGTTGAAAATCCATTAGCGAGAGCCAAAACAGATATCAAGGTGGATGTCAATAGGGATAAGGCGGCAATTTACAATGTACCATTACTTGATATTGACCAGACCGTAAGAGCAAGCTTAAATGGTTTAACAATTGATAAAGTTAAAATCAGCAAGGAGGATGAAGATTATCCGGTCGTTGTGAGGATTCCTTTCAAAGATAGACCGACAATCAATGATTTCAGCAAAGTATCAGTACCGAATGCAAATGGAGATAACATCTTGCTGAATCAATTGGCCTCTATTAACTTTGACCAAGATTATGCAAAAATAAACCATTATAACACCGATAGAAATACAGCGATTACAGCTAATGTTTTAAACCCAGAAGCTACCCGTACTGTTACAGAACAGATAATTACAGAATTGGAAGCGTACAATTGGCCCAGTGGATATACATATCACGTTGGAGGCGAATATGAATCACAATCGGAAAGTTTTGGTGATCTCGGTACACTTTTATTGGTAGCCCTAATATTAATTTTCGCGGTTTTGGTATTACAGTTTAGAAGCATAAGACAGCCGCTATTAATCTTTTCCGCTATTCCTTTGGCAATAAGTGGTTCATTCATCGCACTTTTCATTACGGGATGGTCATTTTCTTTCTTTGCTTTTGTTGGCCTTATAAGCCTAGTGGGTATTGTGGTGAACAATTCAATCATTTTGGTGGATTATACCAATCAATTACTAAAAGAAGGACACTCAAAAATAGAAGCTATTACAACAGCATCGAAAAGAAGGTTTACACCAATCGTCTTAACAACCTTGACTACAATTGTTGGATTGTTGCCACTTACAGTTTCTGGAACATCACTTTGGTCGCCTTTAGGTTGGACACTTATTGGAGGAATGATATCCTCTACACTATTAACTCTTCTAATAGTACCTCTCCTTTATAAATGGTTGACAAAAACTAAAAGAAAGTTATAGCCTAGATATATATTCAAAATAGCCAATTTATATTTAAGGTCATCAACAATTAGTATACTCAACAAGATGGACTATTTTTAAAGGTCCCGGAGATACGGCCCAGACACTCAAAACTAATATTGGAAGAAGAATGTTTTTTTATTGCTTTTCTAAAATTTAAAATAGTATGGGATGTTTGGCACAAACATTTATTAAACTACAGACTAATGGAGAAATCTTTATTAAACAATTATTTTCATTCGCTATTTCAAATAAGAGAGGGAGTCGTTAAGAAAATCACAGAAAAATTTAAACAAATCAATATAGATAAAAATATTGTTTTACTGGACAAAAATGTGATTAGCACCAAAACATATTTTTTAGAAAAAGGATATTTGCGGTCATATATACTGGATGAAGATAATCAGGAAATTACAACAAACATATATTCCGCCCCTTGCTTTGTGAACGATTTTTTATCCTTTTTTAGAAAACAGCCCACGAAGGAAATCTATCATACTTTAACTAAGTGTTCGTTTTGGGAAACAAGTATAGAAAATGTCCAGGAAAATTTTCATGCTATTTCTGAATTTAGGGAATTTAGCAGACTTTTATTCGTCATAAATTATTATGAGCTAAACGATAGAGTAATTGAAATGGCAAGTCAAAAAGCAGAAACAAGATACTTAAACCTTTTGAAACGGAAGCCCCATCTGTTTCAACATGTACCACTTAAAATAATTGCTTCTTATTTGGGAATTACTGATACTTCTTTAAGTAGAATCCGAAAAGAGATAAGTAAGATATAGTAATTTCTTGTCATATGATAAGTCCTTTAACAAATTTATAATTAGATATTAGCAGAAAATTATTAAAATGAACAAAAAGAATATTGTAATAATAGGACTTGGAGGTGTTGGAGGGTATTTTGGATTTAAAATAAACGAGACCAATAGAATTGAAAACCTCCATGAAGTTTCATTTGTCGCCCGAGGTGAAACATACCAGGTAGTAAAAGAAAAAGGGCTAACGTTAATTTCTTCTGAACATTCAGGTCAAAAAACTAGGCCAAACGCTTTATATCAAGATATATTAAACATAGCATCGCCTGATTTAGTTTTAATATGTGTAAAAGAATATGACTTGGAGCATGTATGCAAACAGTTAGTTAAAGTTATTTCAACAAGAACAATACTATTACCTTTGATGAATGGCGCAGACATTTATGAAAGAATAAGAATGGTAATTCCAAATAACACAATTTTACCTTCTTGTGTCTACGTTGCTTCACATATACAACAAAAGGGTATTGTCGAACATAAAGGAAAAAGAGGAAAACTCTTTTTAGGAAGAGATCCCGAAAATTTTTCCGAGAACATTGATTGGATTGTTGACTTTTTAAATAATTGCGGAATTGATTTTGATTTTAAGGACAGCTCCTTAACCGATATTTGGACGAAATTCATTTTTATTGCAAGTTTTGGATTGGTAACTGCAAAACATAACTCTTCCATTGGTGCAGTATGCAACGATGAAATACAGAAAAAAGAAGCCAAAGACATAATGCAAGAAATAAAGTTACTTGCAACCGCAAAAGGAATTTTATTGGACAAAAACATAATTCCCAAAACTTTTGAAAAAGCTTCTTCATTTCCACCAGAGACACCAACATCTTTACAACTTGACGTTAATTCCAAAAAGATGAATAATGAATTGGAATTATTTGCAGGTGCTATAATTACATATGGAGATAAATTAAATATCAAAACGCCTTCTACTCAAAAAATATATAAAGAAATAAGAGCTTATAATTATTAATTCGTATGGTTTGATAAGCCTCCTATCAAAACCTACAATATGAATAGTTAATTTTTAAAGGGTATGTAAATTAAACTCTGTCCGGCTCACTTTTTCTCCATTCCAAAATTGGTCAAATCTTGTATTTGGCCGGTTTTGGAATGCGACCTAGCGTCAGCGCCACGTATCGGGGCGCCCCGATTGATGTCCAGATCGATACGTTCCCCAAATTTAATATAAAGTTGTTGAACGGTCAGGCTCCAATTGTGCAATGGGCTCGTCCACTTCTTTTTGATGTTCTTTGTGACCAAATATACCAGTTTGAGCAGCGCCATGTCATTTGTGAACGCTCCCTTGGTCTTGGTCACCTTACGTACCTGGCGGTGAAACCCCTCGACGGCATTGGTGGTATAAATTATTTTTCTGATGGGTTCCGTATATTGGAAGTACTGTGATAGCTGCTCCCAATTACGCTGCCAGCTTTCGATGACCACGGGATATTTACCGCCCCATTTGACCTCAAGGTCCAACAGTCCGTCTTCCGCCACTTCCTTGCTTGTCGCCCGATAGACCAGTTTCAGGTCGCGCATGAACTCCTTTTGGTCCTTTGAGGCAATGTATTTGAGCGAGTTCCTTATTTGATGTACTATACAGAGCTGTACCTGTGCTTTCGGGAATACGCTCAATATCGCATCGGTAAAGCCCCTGAGGTTGTCCGTACAGGCGATCAGGATATCCTTCAGTCCGCGGTTGTTCAGGTCGGTGAGCACTTGTAGCCAGAAATTCGCGCCCTCGCTCTCCGATATGTACATACCCAATATTTCCTTGCGGCCTTCCTTATTGATACCAAGGATATTGTAAAGGGCCTTGTGGGCGATCTTTCCGTCCGCTTTCACCTTGTAGTGCATCGCATCGAGCCATACGACACAATAAAGCGGTTCCAACGGGCGGTTCTGCCACTCCTTTACATCGGGTATGATTTTGTCCGTTATCTGGCTCAGGACGGTGTGGGAGATCTCAGTATCGTACATCTCCTTGATATGTGAGGAAATATCACGATAGCTCATTCCCAGCCCATATAGGCCTATGATCTTGTCCGAAAGGTTGTCCGCCAGAACGGTCTGCCGCTTCTTTACCAGTTCCGGCTCGAAGCTGCTCTGCCTGTCCTGGGGCGTGTCGATGTCGAAAGTGCCGAAACCGCTCTTGATGGTCTTTTTTCCCTTGCCGTTGTGCTTGTTGCCCCGGTTACGTTGGGACTCGTCAAGATGGCCTTCCATCTCCGCCTCGAGGGCCTTCTCGATGACGTTCTTCAGCATAGGGGCGAATGCGCCTCCTTTACCGAAAAGGTTCTTGCCGGACATAAACTGGTCAAGCACCTTTTTTTCGAATTCCGTTTGTTCTTCTTTTCTCATGGTTCTGTCTGAATAAAATTAATACTTAAATTTATTTCAGACAGAGTTCAGTTTACACCCTCTTTTTAAAAAAACTCAATTATGTATTTTCAATAAAAATCTCACCTTTTTATGGTTAAAAATGTTTTTCCACCACAGTTAATTAGTAAAACACTGCCAAAATTTAAACCATATCTAAATCACTAGATTATACCAAAATGTATACAAATCAAATTTATACTAAAGTGATCATAAAAAACTAGTGAAAGTATGGAAAATTCCATCAAACGTGGTTATTAATCAATAATAAACTTTTTTTTAATCTGAAATCTTATTTTTTTAGATTAGGATAATGGTATATTTATTTCTTAATCTAGGTTAAGTTATACAGGTTAAATTAACTATACCTTTGTACAATATTTAATCTAGCCTTTATTTTTTTTGAACCAATACGAAAAAATACTACAAAATATTGATAGATATGTTTCTTTGACTTCCGAAGAGAAATATAAGCTTACCTCCATAATTCGAACAACGAAAATCAAGAAACGCCAATTTATAGACCAACCTGGTTATGTTTGTCAATATAGAAATTATGTTGAAAAG
>CESC01029657.1_pt1 | contig 14308 bp, 7 predicted proteins | sample 531131 | NCBI WGS metagenome assembly CESC01 (sample SAMEA2621295, study PRJEB7988) | marine metagenome | biome: marine biome (ENVO:00000447); feature: mesopelagic zone (ENVO:00000213); material: "saline water (ENVO:00002010), including plankton (ENVO:xxxxxxxx)" | depth 800 m
CAGATTTCAGATCGTCCTCTGAAGGGGATACGTCAATTTTTTCAATCACATCGTGATGATCATGGTAGAACAAGTTTGCATCAACCACCCCGGCATCGTTGGGCAAGCGGTATTCAGCATTGAAGTCATACTTCCACAACCATTCCTGGCGTAAATTAGCGTTGCCAGCAAAGGTATTGGAATCTTCATCCCCCTCATCTGTGGCTGCCACAAAATCACTAAAGCGTAATTGACGGACTACCTTTTCCACAGAACCTCTTAATTGCAAGGCGGGTGTAATGTCGTAGCGGAAATCCACTTTTGGTTTTATAAAATCAAAGTCGCGCTTGTTATTCACGTCTCCTTTTTGTTCAATTTCTGAATATTCGTAAAGCACATGAGATTCCAACGACATACGAGGATTAATAATCCAGTTATGGATCAGGAAAGGCTCATAACGAGTTTCCTCTACTGTTGAATTAGCATTATTTACCGGTATCGGTACTAATCCACCAAAGGCCGGTGATGGTGTTCCGTTAGCGTTTAGCAGTCCCAGGGCAAGATTCGAGTCCAGTGTAGTCACAGCCCGCTCAGCGCCAAATTCAATATCCTGCCCCGTAAATATGTCCATCGTATAAGAACTACGAATAATTTCTTCTTCGGTGACGCTACCCGATTTCAGAAACAGGTTCTTGTCGGAGCTGCCATCATTGAATATATCGAAACGTTCGCGAGTGGAGTCTCGGTTGTCCTGGTTTAAAACAAACAAAACCTTAAACCGGTCGCCATTATCAAAGAATGTCTCAAAGTCTCCACCTATTTCCCAGTTATCCTGATTACCCGGAATATCTTCAAATTGGTTCAGTATTAGGTTGGGCTGCTCAGTGAAATCAGTGGTTGATCGTTCTACCTCAGTCGGGTTGTCGTTCTGGGAATACAGCGCATTGAAGCGCGCACTAGTTCTATCGCTGAACTCATAACCGAGGTTCGCCGTATATTCATAGCTGGTCTGTTGTGTAGTACGCTCTTCTATAACTCTGTCGTTGGGCGATAAATCCCCGAGAACACTGTCTTCTTTACTCTCCCGATGATTGTAGCGGGGTTCGACAACGGCGCTGAGTACCAGATCCAGGCCTCCAATGCGATTGCTGTAAGATAGATCGGCTCCAGGCTGAGTATGTCCATCGTACTGGTGGTCTGCATTAATCTGGTACTGGAGCGAGGAAGCCGATACTTCTTCAAAGGTGACGATATTTACAACCTGACCGGTACCGCGTACGTCCAATTCTCCTGAAGTGCCTCGAATAATCTGGATATAGTCCACCTGATCGGCCGCGATGCGACCCAGAATTCCACTGGTTTGGTTATTTTTACCTGCAGTTCGCTTCCCATTAATAAGGATTTCACTTGAACTGCTACCGCTGCCGAAACCGCGACCGCCGCTGCCACCACCCCCGCCGCGGAATCCCCCGCTGGAGCTGGAGCCGGCACCGGTCGTTGAGCCAACCCCTGGGATACGATTGAGCATATCTTTGGCAGTCACAGAGCCATACTCGGCAAAGTAACTGTTTGGATAGGTAACCGTCGCTTCGTCTTCTGAAATCTGGCCAAGGACCTGAGGGGAGAAACAGGTCAAAGCCAAAAAACACAGGGAAGAAAAGTATTGCTTGAGGTACTTCAGCTTCATAATACAAATGACTGCTAGTTGATATTGGAGTTATCGGCCGCTTGCCTGGATGTTAACCCCCGAAATATGACCATAAAGACAGGGTTTTCTCCACTCATTGTCAAACTAAGTAACAAGTTACGGTGCCTGCTATGATTTATTTATTCTAAGAACTAAAAACTATTTGTCCAGACATCTACGGCGATTTACTATCTGCTCATCGGTTAGATACAAGTTTTTAGTCTGCAGCGGCAATATGTCTCGTCGAGTTCTCTTCTCTTTGTCCCTTATAGGGCTAATGACAACTAAAGCATTGACGCAGACTGACAGCAACCGACCACGAGCACAGGAAATCGGATTGGTTGTTCGTATTTTTAAAACAGGTATCTTGACTTCTATAACAGATGTTAACGGGATTCGAGTTGTTCATTCAATGGTAATTCGTAGTTTAGTCGGCGCCCATTTGACTGTAAACTCGTATATATTTAGACACAAAAAATCAAAGGACTATTGCGATGCATAACTCTTCTGCACTACTAATTACCTCCATCCTATCGCTGTTTCTTTCCTCAGCTGTTGCTCAGACATCAGATAGCGCTGCTTGGACAGCAACAGTACAGAACGAATTCCGAGTGATCCCCAATATCACCTATCGACGCGCCAATGGTGTCGAGCTCAAGATTGATGTCTATCAGTCCCGCAGCAACGAAGGACCTGCACCCACTTTTATCTATTATCATGGCGGAGGCTGGGTCGGCGGCTCGAAGGAAGCCAATGTCCTGCGGTTGCTACCTTATCTGGAGGAAGGCTGGGCTGCTGTTAACGTGCAGTATCGCCTAGGTGATGTATCGCTGGCCCCTGCAGCGGTAGAGGATAGCTTGTGTGCACTACGCTGGGTCGTCAGAAATGCCGAACAATATGGATTCGATACCGATCGATTAGTCGTGTCAGGCAATTCGGCCGGTGGGCACTTAGCATTAACTACTGGCATGATTCCCTCAGAAGCTGGCCTGGATCGGCAGTGCCTCGGAAATGAAACACTCAAGGTGGCGGCGGTCGTCAACTGGTATGGTATTACCGATGTCAATGATTTGCTCCATGGGGTTAACCAAAAAAGCTATGCTGTGCGTTGGCTTGGTGCTCAGCCTGACATGACAGAAATTGCTGAGCGCGTATCTCCCGTAAGCTACGTCCGGTCAGATTTGCCCCCTATTATTAGTATCCACGGTGACGCCGACCCAACTGTACCCTACAACCATGCTGTAGAACTACATCGCTTGTTAGATCGCGCCGAAGTTACCAATGAACTGGTTACTGTACCGAATGGCCGGCACGGCGGTTTTCCCGCGAATGAAATGCGGCGCATTTATGGGTCAATATTCAGTTTTCTAAATAAGAATCTGCCCAACTAACCGATGACTCAGTACCGGGAAGCAACCATGACCAAATTAAAACCCTCGCTTTTATTTGCTGGCCTGTTGGTGGTTCTGACCTGCTGTACGGAAGAGAGCAACGAGCAGTCACAGTCCAACACTGATGGTCAGTGGCACCACCACGGTGCTGACCATTCTTCCTCGAAATATGCGGCCCTGGATCAGATTAATGCGGATAACTTCGAACAACTGGAGATAGCCTGGCGTTGGGAGTCGGCAGACAAGCGCATTCCAGACTCGATGTTGTATCCCACTGGGGACTATCGTGCCACTCCGCTTTTAGTTAATAACGTCATGTATACCAACACAAACCATGGACAGGTAGTCGCCCTTGACCCAACCACAGGAGAAGAGTTATGGCTGTTCGATCCTGAAAGCTATAAGCTAGGCCCTCCGAATTTCTCGCCTGTGCAAACTCGTGGCATCGAATACTGGACCGACGGGGAGGTAGAACGCATTTTTCTGGCCACTCTTGGTAAGCAGTTGGTGTCTATAGATATTCACACCGGCCAACCTGATCCTGATTTTGGCAATAATGGCTTCATAGATCTTACTCAGAATCTGGGCCGCCTAGAGTTCGAGATGCGCAACATTACCCACGGTGCACCACCCATTGCTGTTGGCAATACCTTGATTGTAGGCTCGAAGATCTTCGACTACATCATGAGCAACCGCAGCCCTCCCGGTCATGTGCGCGCCTATGATACTCGCACCGGTGAATTCAAGTGGCGCTTCAATACAATTCCCCAACCTGGTGAAGACTATAATGAAACGTGGGAAGAGGACTCGTGGCAGACAGCGGGCAACACCAATGTCTGGACATACATGGCAGCGGACGATGAACTGGGCTTGGTTTATCTACCTACCTCCACACCTACTAACGATTATTGGGGTGGCAAACGGCTAGGTGAAAACGTATATGCTGAGAGCATCATATGTCTCGATGCGGAAACGGGCGAACGGGTCTGGCATTTCCAGACGGTACATCATGGGTTATGGGATTATGATATTGCGTCGGCTCCGAATCTCATTGATATTATTGTCGACGGAAGGCCTATCAAAGCCGTGGCCCAGGTTTCCAAGACCGGCTTCACCTATGTTTTCGACCGGGTGACCGGAGAGCCGGTATGGCCTATCGAAGAGCGACCTGTGCCGCCAAGCACGGTTCCTGGTGAGCGCGCTCATCCAACACAACCTATCCCAACGTGGCCTTTACCCTTCGAGAGAATTGGCGCGACAGAGGAAGATCTGGTGGACTTCACTCCAGAAATCAGGGAAGAGGCATTGGAGATCGCGAAAAACTTCGTGCTCGGCGATATCTTCACACCACCTATCGTGCAAGGCCACGATGGAAAAACTTCAACCTATGTCGTTCCCGGAGCCGGTGGTGGGGCTAATTTCCCGGGAGCTTCCATGGATCCTGAAACTCAGACCCTTTATATCCAGTCAGTCACCAGACCAATTGGCATGGCTTTGGTGGAACCCCCTGATGGAACTTCAGACTGGCCCTATGTGATTCAATATACCCGCACAGCCGGGCCACGTGGATTACCTCTGGTAAAACCACCCTACCGACGAATTACCGCCATAGATCTTAACTCCGGCGAACACGTTTGGCAGATACCCTTTGGCAAAGGGCCCACCGACCATCCGGATATTGCCGACTTGGACCTGGGGCCACTAGGCACTGGTTTCAACGATGTTGTTGCCGAAGGTGGTATTCTGATCACCAAGACTTTATTAATTTCTTACCTGGCAGCCAAGGACGAAATCGGCCCGGAGGAAACCGGTTCAATCTTGGTTGCTCACGATAAAGCAACAGGTGAACTTATCGGTGAAGTCAATGTTGCCTTGCGCCTGCATGGCCCCATCATGAGCTATCAGATACAAAATAAGCAATACATTGCCATCGCCGGAGGTGGGCGTAATAATGATGCCGAACTTCTGTCATTTGCCCTACCTGGTACTACCGGTAACTAATAAAACAACAAATTGGAGCAGACATGATTAAGATTGCCTTAAAACCACTACTCAAAACCTCTTCTAGCCTGCTATTGGCGGCACTAGTGCTAACCGCTTTGGATATATCGCTGGGTAAAATGAAGCCAAGTATAATTGCCCAGGAAACCGATCTGTCGGGGGAAAAAGTCGTACACTTATTGCAGGAGCCCCGTCATCGGACTGTGCACAGGGCAGGCAGTTTGTTCCTGTTGGACGTGCAGGTAAACCCTGGAGATGAGTCCTTCCAGCATATACATGATCAGGCAATCCTGCTGACTTCAATCAGAAGTGGAGCTGGTCCGAGCAACGGCACTGTAAGAGCGATCACAGATTACGCGACTACGCCCCTAACTCACAACGTATCCAATGACGGACCGGGTCTGTTGCGGATTATTGCGCTGGTAAATGGTGGTAACGGCATTGCAGGCGAGCCAACAGACAGACCATCCGGCATGTCCTCCAATCCTCAGATCGAAAATTCCTGGTTTCGCTCCCACCGCATAGAACTTGATCCCGGCGAAGAAACATTATTGCAAAACCACCACAATCCTACCGTAATTGTCCAGGGTACCGAGGGTACCGTGCATGTGACCCGAGAAGATGGAATTACAACTGAACTAGACATGGCCGGCGACTGGGCTTGGCGGGATGCGGAGTCTCCTTTCACTATTCAAAACAAAGGCCAGACTACCGTTGCCGTGGCTATTAACGAAGGGCGTGAATAACTTATCGAACCCTTAAATTGATCCAAGAGTAGATAGGCCTACCCGTGGCAAGGTAAAGGGTCAAAATCACTTTTTTAATTGAAATGTTCGCCGTAAGCGCCAGCTATTCATTTCGATGGACATTCTCTATCCTGCTACTTATGCTATAAAATATGAAAAACCGTGAGGACTGATTATGGCCTACAAGCTTATTGGTAAAGATTTCACTCCACCAGATGTTCACGCGAAGGTCACTGGCAAGGCTAAGTTTGCAGAGGATTTTAAAGTAGATGGAATGCTCTATGCCCGGTTACTCACAAGCCCGGTGCCCCACGCGCGCATACTAAACCTCGACGTTTCCAAGGCCCTACAGATGGAAGGAGTGGTTGCCATTCTTACAGCCGACGACGTCCCGCAAATGCCAAACCTTGCCAACCCGATTCTTACCAATGAACCGTCGTATGTAGGAGACCCCATTCTGGCTGTTGCCGCCATCAATGAGCAGATTGCGGAAAATGCAATTGAAGCGATAAATTTTGATTTCGAAGCGTTGCCTTTCACCGTGGATCCGCTTAGCAGCCTGCAGCCTGATGGTCCTCATGCACGCCAGCAGGGAAATGTTGGTAATTCAACGATGCAAGATGAATTCAAGTCCATTCACTGGTCGGAGCAGGACATACAAGCTATTAAAGATGGTGAGATGCCTGAGGGTGAAGCTGCACGAGAGTGGAGTGTCGGAAACCTTGAAACTGGTTTTGCAGACGCCGCTTATGTGGTGAGCGAAAGTTTTGTCACGGCAAGCTTTTCCCATAATTCCATGGAACCGCGATCTGCGCTCGCATACTGGGAAAACGGCAAGTGCTTCGTGTATGGGTCCAGCCAAAGTCAGAGTTTTCCTGTCCCTGGGTTAGCCGGATATATCGGTATCGATCCAGCAAATTTGGTGTTTGTGGCGGAATACTGCGGTGGCGGATTTGGGTCCAAAGGTGGACCTTACCCACAAATGTCTATCCCGGCACATCTAGCGCGTCTGACAGCCAGGCCGGTGATGTTGCGTATTAGTCGCGAAGAAGAGTACTACATCGGTTCCGCTCGTCACGGTTTCCAGGGTCACGTGAAAATAGGATTTCGAGCCGATGGCCGAATAAATGCCGTAGATCTCTATGTCATTCAGGACAATGGCGGTAACTCGGGATTTGGAGATTGGCTATCCGCTGGAGACGCTGTTTCACTGGTGTATCAACCAGAAGCTATGCGGTTCCGTGGCATCCCAATATTTACTAACACTCCGCTTAAAGGGCCTCAAAGAGGACCTGGTCAAAATCAGATTCATGCGGTCATAGAACCTTTGTTAGACAGGGCAGCACGTGAATTAGGAATGGATCCACTGGCTATCCGCCAAATCAATGCACCAACCAGTAATGACCGTTATGGGCCAAATAACAGTTCACTTACCAGCTCCCATCTAGGTGAGGCACTACAAATAGGTGCTGAGCAATTTGGTTGGGAAACGAAACGGGCTCAAAGTGGACAACGCAATGGAAGTAAAGTAATTGGCGTCGGTGTAGGACAAGCCTACCACTCAGCTGGTAGTAGTGGGTTCGACGGTTTGGTGCGCCTTACCCCGGACGGCAAACTGCATATTCATACCGGTGTAGGTAATCTCGGAACTTATTCCCACACAGGCACCTCCCGCGTCGCAGCGGAAATCTTGAAATGTAACTGGGACAATTGTGTTATCGAACGCGGCGATAGCCGCCGTCACCTCCCTTGGAACCTAGGACAATTTGGCAGTAACACCTCATTTACCATGACCCGAACCAACTATGTAGCCGCCATAGATGCCTTGGAAAAACTACTGGAAATTGCTGCCATTGACTTGGGAGGCTCACCGTCAGATTACGACATAGCCGATGAACGTGTTTACCTAAAATCCGATCCTTCCATTTTCATAACTTATGCCAATGCTGCAGCACGAGCCATTGAATTGCGTGGTAAATACAGCGGGCAATATGTACCTGAAGATATCAACTCTATGACAAGTCGCTCGGTACAGGCTCTGGCCGGAACCGGACTCATCGGTGTTGCTAAAGACAATCTCGAAAAAGAAGGGACTGTTCCCGCCTTGGCCGCCGGATTCATCCAGATTGAGTTGGATCTGGAAACCGGTAAGTATGAGATATTAGATTATCTTGGTGTAGCCGACTGCGGCACCGTGATCCACCCCCGTGGGCTCGAGATTCAGGTCAAGAGCGCGGCAGTGATGGGTTTCGGGATGGCAGGCTATGAGCGCCACGCTTACGATCCTCAGAATGGCTTGCCAGCATCAGTTGGTTTTCACAACTCCAAACTCCCAACTTATCTCGACTCACCGACCCCAATGGACTGGGCGGCTATGGATATTCCAGACCCACAGAATCCAGTCGGAGCAAAAGGCATAGGCGAACCGATTCAGGGCTGTGCCGCAGCGGCACTGTTGTGTGCTATCTCAGATGCCCTTGGCGGTCACTTATTCAACCGCGTACCGGTAACTGCCGACATGATCGTTAACTTCGCAAGTAGTCGGACACAATCTCACGGTCGGGTTCAGACGAATACAACTTAATCCCTAAAGTTATTCTTCGGGAACATTAAATACTTCAACCATGTAGTTCTGATAAGGGCCTTCCATCAGGAAATTATTAAAATTTCCGTGAAGTAGATTGATGGCAGTCTTAGCCACGCCAGCCGAATCGCCCTGACTTGTATTTCCTATTCTCATTACAGACCAGTCTTTAGTGGGCCCGTGGCCTGCTAAACCCTGCAATACCGCACAAGAATTCAGGATATTTGACCGATAAAGTTAATAATCCGCTGTTCACTTATTATTAAAGCCAGCAATCAATGTTAGACTCTGGCGCAGAAACCCGCGCTCTGGCCCTTTTTGAGAGAATTCAGGCTATATGAAAATACTGATGATCTACCCACAGATTGATGCCCCGCTAGGCACCAACCACGGCATCGCGTCCCTAGCCGGTGTTCTGCATGCTAAGGGCCATGAAATGGATCTGATGCACGTTTCCGAAAAATATAAACCGGTTCCCAGTAGTGAGGAAATAATCGACTATATCCGAGAAACGGAACCGGGGCTTGTTGGCTTCTCGGTCATGTCCCAACAATACGACTGGGTTGTGCAACAAAGCAAAGCTATCAGGCAAGCTATGCCTAAACTAATCCAGACCATCGGGGGAGTGCATTGCACGATGGTTCCTGATGAAGTACACAAATCAAAACTGTTTGATTATGTTTGCGTTGGAGAAGGTGATTGGGCACTCCTTGAACTGATGGATGCACTAGAGAAAGGAGCACAACCACACACACTGGCGAATTTTCGTTCTTGGATGGGGAGTGTACCGGTATCTAACCCGGTTGCACCTTTTCCTGATCTGGAAAAATTACCCCCATTAGACTATGACATCTTTGACATGAAGGCTGTCATGAAAGAAACCCGTGGCTGGATGGGGATCCTGACTTCTCGCGGCTGCCCTTACAAGTGTACCTATTGTTTTAACATCGAAATCGTCGATCAATATATCGCAGATGGTGCAGCGAAAAACGTGAAAGACTTTCTGCGTCACTTCCCGGTTGAAGTAATGATGGAAGACTTGAAAAAACTCGTGAGAGACAATCCGGAAATAAACACGTTTATTTTTGACGATGATCTATTTACGCTGAATACCAACTATGTCGTAGAATTTTGTGAAGCCTACAAGAAACATAAAGTCAATGTGCCCTTTGTTGTAAACGGCCATGTGAATTGTTTCGACAAAGTAGCCGCTAAGGCTCTCAAGGAGGCCGGCTGTATTATTGTGAAATTCGGCCTTGAGAGTGGGTGTCCGCGAGTGCGTCGCGAGGTACTAAAACGATATATGAAAAACGAGCAGATTGAACATTCGTTTTATTCAGCACATGCCTACGATTTGCACAGCTCAGCTTTTATCATGTTCGGACTTCCTTATGAGTCCCGCGAAGAAATCATGGAAACGATTCACTTATGCGCCAAGGTGAAAATGGGTCGATTCCGTTGGGCCCTTTTCTTTCCCTTCAAGGGTACCGCCGGATATGAGATTGCCAAACCCCTTATCGATGAATCGAAAATCGCTGGCCAGGGAAATTATTTTGACGGCTCTTGCCTCAAGTTCGGTGAAGAACATGACTTGTTTCTAGACAAACTGTCCAAGCTCTGTAACTGGTATGTCAATGCGGAAACCGATTGGGAGTGCGCCCCAATTTATCGGAGATTAGTTGAAAAAGTGGAAGCTATGAGCCGGGAAACCTGGCTTAGAGAATATGAAGATCTTGTCGCCTATGACAGGGACTTATCCGAGCAGCTCATAAGTGAGGATAAAATTCATTACACTATTCGTTATTCGAATGTAATGGGCGTTCGCTCTGACTATATCAAGCAGGAACGAGAACAGATGGCCGCCGGTAAGAAGGCTGAAGCTGTTGCTTATACGCTCGATCAAAGTTAATTCCCTACGAACGTATCTCTGTTCGCAATGCTACCTGCCCTCCAAAGCGTCGACAGCCTAGCAGTGCGTTGCCCAAATTGGGTAGGCGATATTGTCATGGCAACTCCTGTATTCGAATGTCTGCGCAGTAACTTTCCCACAGCAACCATAACAGCTTTAATAAGACCCTATGCCCGAGGCATACTCGAAGATGCGCCTTGGTTTGACCATATAGTGGATTGTCAGGATAAGGACTGGCAAGGACTGAAGACTATTCGCCAGGAATTTGCTCGACTGAAACCCCAGTTTGGATTACTGCTGACCAACACAACTCATTCCTTTCTCACTTTCAAGTTCGCTGCGTTGCCCCGCACCTACGGTTATCGCCGAAATTTGCGTAAATTCTTATTAACAGGTGGCCCTAATCCCATTATGGAAGAGGGTGAAATAAAACCAATACCAATGCAGGACTATTATCTGGATTTATGCCGTTACCTCGATCTAGAAATACCGACCAGCCCCAAACCAACACTCTACATATCCGATACACTTGCGAGCCAAGGGGCGAATCGGTTGAAAAATTATGGAATAGAGGCTGGCGACACCGTCATTGGTTTAAATCCCGGTGCCAGTTTCGGTTCCTCTAAGTGCTGGCCCACAGAATATTTCGCCGAACTTGCCGAACAATTGCAAGACAGATTCGGCGGAAAATTGCTACTGTTGGTCGGGCCAGGCGAAGAAGCAATTGCTGATCGTATAATCCAAGCAAGCAATGCAGAAATCATCAATACCGCTAAGGATAGGATCGATCTTGCTCATCTGAAACCATTAATAAAGCGGTGTAATTTGTTAATTACAAACGATACAGGGCCGCGGCATTATGCGGTAGCATTTGATGTTCCGCATATTGTGCTGATGGGCCCAACAAACGCAATATACACTGCAAACAACCTACAAATGGCGACTGTCTTACAAAGACAACTACCCTGCGTTCCCTGCCACAAGAAAACCTGCCCGCTTGGACATCATGCCTGTATGAACGAGATCACCCCTGCCATGGTAATTGAAGCGGCTACCAATTACCTGGGACACAGGTAATGCGAAGCTTTTTTTATCAAGAACAATGGGAGCGACTCCAAGAGTCGCCAACCACAAACGATCTCGAATCATTAGCGCAACGGGTTGCTTCCAGTTTCGTCGATCGCTATTACTACAGCGATGAGTACAATCGTGAATACATTAACTTGCTTTGCGAGATGGCAACCTACTTTAAGAAATCAAAACTAAACCAGATTGCAGCGCAAGCTCTGTTCGGTATCGTTATAGAAAGATTGTGTGATGATTTCGAAGAACTACAAACCGAAACTTATAACCGTGTTATCTGTCAGGTCGTGAATTTTCTTTGTGAACTTCCGGAAGGCCAGGAAATCCAGTCACAACTCTCTGACTTTGACCTGCACACCGAGGAGTTACTATACGAACGTATTGAAACTATTAGACTCAGCCCAGACCGAAAACTGCAGGCAAGCATCAAGCCGAAGAAAGTTTTGGTGTTATCCCGTGTGACTATCGGAGCTGACGTAGCAATAACAAGTGTCATATGTAAGCGCGTATCAAAATTTTATCCAGAGGCCGAAATCATTGTCTTTGGGAACGCTAAACTTAAACAAGTTTTTGGATCTTTATCCGGGCTAAAGGTTCACGAGCTAAGCTACTCCCGTCGGGGCGGCCTCTTGGAGCGCTTCCTGACTTGGCTGGATTTACTGAAGAAAATCCGCGCAGAAATTGCAGGACTTTCCCCCGCTGAGTTTCTGTTAATTGATCCAGACTCTCGTCTGACCCAACTTGGAGTGCTGCCACTCGTGCCACTCCAAAATTACTGCTTCTTCAATTCGCGGGGCAGCAAAGAATACTCCGTCACAGCTTCAATCTCTGAACTAACCAACCTGTGGCTGGATAATATCTTGGGTGAACAAGAGTTCTGTTATCCATCAGTTTGGCCAGAATCTTCAAACCTACAGAATGCAAAACAATTTAGAAAAACGATTGACCCTGAGGGCTCAACCACTTTAATAACCCTTAATTTCGGTGTAGGTGGCAATACCCGTAAGCGAGTTGGAGGTAATTTCGAAGTGGAATTAGTCGTGGCCCTGTTACGGCAGCCCAACATACGCTTGATACTGGATCTCGGTTTTGGTGAAGAAGAGCAGGGTCGGATAAAAGCGATTATGCGAACCGTCCAACAACAGGGTGCTACTGTTCAGGCATTGAATTTTGGAGAAATCGGGAAGATCAAAACAAGCAGTCAACTGTTGGGGGTGGAGTGCACCATTGGAGAAATTGCGGCACTAATTGCTGTCAGCGATGAATTCATTGGCTACGATTCAGCCTGTCAACATATTGCCGCCGCGGAGGAAGTAAAAACCTATACTGTGTTTGCCGGTACCACAAATGTTCGCTTTATACGCCGCTGGCATGCAAGTGGTACCAACACTAGCGAGATTATCTACGTTGATACAATTTCCAAGGATAGCAATATCGATAATACCGACATCATCGGTAGACTCCTCGACCTGCGGCAATCCTAAAATTTAGCCTGATAAAAAAAAGGAATCAAATGATTCCTCTTTTTTTTGACTCATTGTCCAATCACCAACTTTAGTGAGCCGCCTCCTCAGCCGCCGCACCAGGCAGAGCCATTGCAGTGAGCTTGGCACCGGTCTGCAGCATAAGGTACTGGTGTCCATCATGAACCCAAGAGCTCATGCCATAGTTGCTGCGAGCAGGTGCTTCAATCTTGCCAGCGATTTCACCGGAATCTTTGTCGATTGCCCAAAGCATTGGAGTACCATCTGCAGCCTGATCGGCATAAATCAGCATGTTCTCTGTAACCACCATAGGTACCAGTCCACCGGTACCTGTATTGCCGACTTCATCCATATCGGCGCCCACACGTTCAAAAACGTCTGCATAACGTTGAGGTGTCTCACCGGTTGGAATTTCAAATGCTTTCTCACCGGTATCCATATCGTACGCAGTAATTGTGCTGTAAGGCGGCTTCCAAATAGGAATTCCCGCAGGATGTCGTGGCGGCCTCGCTGTGGCACCCCGTACCCCATTGGCGTATTGGGCTGTTGTCGCTCCAGTGGAATTCGGGAACAACAGATCCGCCTCTTCGCCTGGAATGAGACGAAGCGCAAAACAGGCAATGTGTGACGATACATACATGGTGTTTGTTGTCGGATCTGCAACTGGTGGTGATGTAATGTTGACTCCTCCAGCACCTCCCGGACAATTCATGGCGGCATACTTGCCTAAAGGATTGTCGGCATGGATAGGAGGATTGAACAGCCCTCCCATAACGTAGTCTTCCATAGCCTCCAGTGCCTGAGCTTTAAGCTCGGGAGTAAAATCCACCAGATCGTCTTCTGTAATCCCCTGCATACTATAAGGTTCAGGCCAAGTCACATGGGGCTGGGTCGGCGAAAGCACTTCACCGGGCACGATGGAAGGTGGCACCGAACGTTCCACAATCGGCCATACGGGCTCTCCGGTCAGCCGATTGAAGGTATACAACCAGCCTTGCTTAGTAGCCTGAATAACGGCAGGAATTTCTCGGCCGTCCACAGTCAGATCCAGCTGGATCGGTGCCGTCGGCGTATCAAAATTCCATACCTCATGGTGCACAAACTGGAAATGCCAAGCTCTCTCCCCTGTTCGAGTATCAAGAGCAATGATGCTTGCGCCATATAGATTATCCCCTGGCCGAAATCCACCATAATAATCAATGGTGGCGCTGTTGGTGGGGATAAAGACTAAATTGTTTGCCGGATCTGCTGAGAGTGGCGCCCAGGAAGATACGTCACCTGTCCATTCCCACGCATCATTTTCCCAAGTTTCGTGACCGTACTCGCCAGGCTTGGGAATAACATTAAACTTCCACTTGAATTCGCCCGTACGCAGATCATAACCAAGCATGTCACCTGGAACGTTCTCAATACGAGCCTGGTGATAACCTTGCTCTGCAGAGTT
>CESC01035136.1_pt1 | contig 14123 bp, 10 predicted proteins | sample 531131 | NCBI WGS metagenome assembly CESC01 (sample SAMEA2621295, study PRJEB7988) | marine metagenome | biome: marine biome (ENVO:00000447); feature: mesopelagic zone (ENVO:00000213); material: "saline water (ENVO:00002010), including plankton (ENVO:xxxxxxxx)" | depth 800 m
GGCTCCTCAGCAGCCTCTTCCTCAGCTGGCTCCTCAGCAGCCTTAGCAGCTGCAACTTTTTGAGCAGCCTGCTCTTCTGCAGCTCGTCGGGCAGCTAAAGCCTCTGCGCGCTTTGCCTGTTGCTCTCCCGGATCGGCTTCACCCAAGGCTACAAGAGAATCTCCACCTTTCCGCGCTTTAGCTATCAGTGACTTCATAGTCCCCGACGGCTGAGCCCCTTCACTGAGCCAATGGTCAACACGCTCAAGATTCAGCACGAGACGTGCAGGGTTGGAAAGCGGCTTGTAGTAGCCGATCGATTCTATGAACCGTCCATCGCGTGGCGAGTCATTATCCGCCACTACGACACGATAGTGGGCCTTCTTCTTACGGCCCATCCTTCTAAGTCGAATCTTTGCGGGCATCTTCTCGGGTGTTATAGGGTGCGCCAACCGTCCCGCGTTCGCGAGTACGGTCTCGGAGGTGTTAAGCCCCGAACAGAGCGGAGGCCAAGGATAAAAGAGTAGTGGTTGGCTGTACAGCGATAACCAATAAACATGTGCCTAACCTGCTCACTTTCTAGCAGCCCTTGAAGAGGCATCATACTGCTCTGAACCCTTTCTGGATTAGTGATTTCCGACTTCATCCGCTCAATAACTTTCTTTATCCCCGTGAACTGCAGAACCTAGAATCAGGTGGGTCAAGCCACTTCAATGATTTGGCTGCGCTTGCTCCCAACGGAGATCCAGTGGACCGGTGTGTTTGCCAGCTCTGCGACCCGGTCCAAGTATGCCCGAGCATTAGCGGGAAGGTTCTCGAGCTTACGCACCTCACACGTTGACTGTTCCCAGCCTGGCAAGGTCTGGTAGACTGGCTCAACATCGGAAAGAGACCAGGTATCAGCAGGGAAATCATCTGTGACGGTCCCATCTGGCATGCGATATCCTGTCGCTACCTGAAGTTCGGGTAGGGTGTCGAGCACATCCAGTTTGGTTACTGCGAGGCCGGTAAGTCCGTTGACCTGTGCAGCGAAACGTGCGAGCACGGAATCGAACCAACCGCATCGCCTGGGCCTCCCCGTAGTAGCTCCAAATTCGCCGCCAAGTGCCCGGAGATGTTCATCCATTTTCGGATCACATGCGGTTGGGAATGGCCCCTCGCCCACACGAGTAGTATACGCCTTCACCACCCCAACCACTGTATCAATCGAAGTGGGGCCTATTCCAGTACCGGTCGCTGCTGCTGCTGCCGTCGTATTAGATGAGGTAACGAATGGATACGTTCCATGGTCGAGATCCAAGGCCGTACCCTGCGCACCCTCGAGAAGCACCTTTCTACCATCTAAGAGCGCGCTGGAGATATCCCTCCCAACATCCGTTCCAAGCGCCAAGAGTCGATCTCCTAACGCCAAGGCTTCTGCCATCTCCATATCAAGCTGTTCAGTAACCACTGCCCCTAGCTGCTCTACCCGTCGACAAATACGGTCTTGAGCTATGTGGACTCTCTTTTGAAGCTTGTCCGCATTTCCTAGGTCAGCAACCCGAACCCCCCTGCGGCCGGCTTTGTCCTCGTAAGCTGGACCAATTCCCCTCCCAGTTGTCCCAATTTTCTGAGCAGCGGAATCTTCTGCTGCATTATCTAACAGCCGATGATATGGGAGAAGTAATTGAGCCCGATTACTGACACCTACACGACCGCTAAGGTCAACACCTCGCGCTATAAGAGCGTCGTATTCCTCAAAGAACTGTCGAATGTCGAGTACCACACCGTTCCCGAGGAGGCATTTCTTCCCCTCGTGCAGGATACCAGAAGGAATCTGATGAAGCACAAACTCTTCCTCCCCAACATGCACTGTGTGCCCCGCGTTCGCGCCTCCCTGGTACCGTGCCACGATGTCCACGCCTTCCGCGAGAACATCCACAATCTTCCCTTTGCCTTCATCACCCCACTGGCAACCGACTATTACCGTGCAAGACCCTTGAGCAGCCATGCTTCCTCAACGATGGAATCGAGAGTTCTTGGGACACAAAGCTACGAAAAAACGGGCTCGCCCCATCTGGGGTAAGCCCGTTGGCTGGTGCGTCCTTTGGGAGAAGCTATGGGCGACTCTAGGGGGTGTCAACGAACCTAGATCCTGCGCCGTAAAGGGTAGTTGAGTTCAGTTCAGACTCCGACACATTCCAACAAATCTGCAGTCTCTAGGATCCCCTTAACTTCTTCAATTCTCAGCTCAGAAACCGGTGTCAGTGGGGGCCTTGGACCTCCACCGGAAAAGCCCAATAAGTCTAGAGCTGCTTTGATACCAGGAACGCCCATACCTGCTACAATACTTTGGTTTACGGATGCTATCTGCTCTTGAAGCCGTTCCGCCTCTTCAAGTCGCCCCTCCCGAAATGCTACTGAGATATTAGCTGCCTGATCAGCCGCCATCAGACCAACGGCAACGATTCCTCCCACCGCCCCAATCCCTAGGGCGGGATATAGCACCGAACCATTACCCGTGAGCACTTGGAACCCGTCAGCACTTTGCTCCACAAGCTCGACTAATAAGCCAATCTCCCCTCGTGAGTCCTTAATCCCAATGATATTTGGATGGTCTGAGAGGGTAGCGACTAGGCCTGTAGAAAATTCGATCGTACTGAGCCTGAGAGGCACCTGATAGATCAGCACAGGCACGGGCGAAGCATCAGCCACGGCCCCGTAATGACTTATGAGTGTTTCCTGGGTCATGGCGCCCTTGAAGTAAGCCGGAGGACTTACGAGAACTGCGTCCGCCCCTGCATCAGCCGCTTGTTGAGTCAGCTGAATCGTGTGACGGGTTGCTTCAGACCCGGTACCTGCGATAACGAGCGCCTCATCAGGTATGACCGCACAAGCTTCCTCAATAAGCTTGGACCGTTCGCCTTCATCTAGAAAGACTGATTCTCCGGTGGACCCAGCAATCAGGATTCCGCGAATAGGGCTACCAAACCACCTGCGCAGATTAGCTCCAAAGGCTGCATAGTCGACATCCTCCGTAACCGGATCAAAGGGTGTTGTAACCGGTAGGAATGTCCCTTCAAGATTCACCGATTCTTCGTGCGCCAAGTTTGGCTCCTTATTTATCTGATCTTATTCGATGATGTGAACGCCCTAGAAAACCAACTGAAACACCTGAACCATCAAGATGAATAGCTCTGATAATGATGGTGGCAAGCAACCCTAGCTCAAGCCGATATCTAAGGAATAGCATTTCTCCAGTTTAGTCCCATCTTCCGCCGTACCTCCTGCATTGTCTCAGACGCAATCTTTCGAGCCTTTTCAGCACCCTGGTCGAGTACATCTCGTACTTCACTAGGATGTTCTCTGTAGTGAGTAGCTCGCTCACGATATGGGGCGAAAGACGTAGCGATATTGCCAGAAAGAATGCGCTTGCAATCAACACATCCTAATTCTGCTGAACGGCAACCAGCCTCTATCTCTTCTCTAGCATTTTCTTCAGTGAAGAATCGATGAAGGGCGAATACGTTACACACTTCAGGGCGCCCCGGATCGTCTCGCCTCACCCGCTGAGGGTCGGTCACTGCGGTACGGACTTTATCCCATACATTGTCGGGATCCGCTAGGATCCCGACCGTATTACCTAGAGACTTGCTCATCTTAGCGTTTCCGTCGAGCCCGAGAATACGGCCTACGTCCTCCCCAATCAGCGGCTCGGTGATCGGAAATGTCTCCCCGTATCGTGCGTTGAATTTTCGAGCAACCTCGCGCGTCAATTCAAGGTGTTGCCGCTGATCCTCACCTACCGGGACCGCATTCGCCTTGTAGAGCAGGATGTCGGCAGCCTGTAGGATCGGGTAATTCAGAATCCCTGCGGGAATCGACTCAAAGTGCTGGGCCTTGTCCTTGTACTGTGTCATCCGCTCGAGATCACCCACGGGTGTGACTGCATTGAAGAGCCATGCCAACTCAGTGTGCTCGTGCACATCCGACTGTACGAATATCGTTGAGCGTTCAGGATCAAGTCCGACGGCTAGGAAAGAAACTGCGAGATCAAAAACACTGCTTGGCATCTCAGCGGGATCACCTCCTGAGGTGATTGCGTGATCATCGACGATACACCACACACAGTCGTATTCATCTTGCATGCCAACCCAGCGGCGTAACGCCCCGAGATAGTTTCCAAGATGAGCTTCCCCGGAAGGCTGCATCCCGCTGAAAATTCTCTTCTTAGGTGTGTTTTGTTGGATCTCTGTCATGCCTCAAAGGACTGGAGAACTGGAACGCTATTTATTTCTCTCGAGCGACGGCATGCTAACTTAGCGTGCTCAAGCTGGACTGCTACAGTCCCGAGGGGAGATTTAAGAATCTGTAACGGAGAGAGAACATCGAACTCGACCCACTACTGAGGACTGCGCGGGCCGCGGCTGATGCCGCTGCTGCCGTTCACCGACAGGATGCAGGCAAAGTCCTCGTGGGTGAAGCTTCAATGAAATCTCGCGCCGACTACGTCTCCCGGACTGACTTAGCAGCTCAAAAAGCTGCTATATCGGTGATCGAGGAGTATCACCCTAACCACCTTATTCTCGCTGAAGAGAGTGATGAATCCCTCCAAGACCAATTAGCTCGGTGGGACGGTCGTCCTCTTTGGATCGTGGATCCTCTGGATGGGACGGCCAATTTCTTGCACAACCATCCACATTATTGCTCCTCAATTGCTTTAGCTGTCGATGGCCGACCAGTCGTGGGTGCCGTAACAAGCGCTCCCAGCGGAGAACGATGGTGGGCTGCAGAAGGCATTGGCGCTTTCAAAAATGGCAAGCCGATCTCAGTGTCAGAGGAGCATCAACTTATTCACTCAATGGCTGGTACAGGTTTCCCCTTTAAGCTATTGGACGTCCTCCCTGAGTACCTAGAGGAGTTTGACCGCGTACTGCGAGCTACTTCTGGCATACGCCGAGGGGGATCAGCGGCACTTGACCTCTGCTATCTAGCCCAGGGCTCGCTTGATGTGTTCTGGGAAAAGATACTTATGCCATGGGATTTTGCGGCCGGACTCATCCTCGTTCGGGAAGCGGGTGGAGCAGTTGCCCGACCCGATGGGAGTGAGTTGGGACTTGGTCCAGGTCCGGTATGTTGTGCTAACAGTCCTAAGCTCTTGGGAGAACTCTTGAAGGTGCTGGAGAGTTAGCCAGTAACTCGACCATCACACCCACTCCTGACAATTGACGAGCTGCACGCTGACCAGCTAGCCACAAAGCCTCGACAATCCCAAATGTGTAACTCTCGACATACCATTGTCCTGATTCCGATTCGTACTCAGCGATGGCTTCTCTGAGAAGCTTGTTGGAAACTGTTTCAAAGCGGTAAAGGAGTGATAGAACTGCCGTCCCGGTCTGGTTCTCGTGTTCTCTTTCGTATTCAGTGCGAGAGAGTGGGACGAAGGCAGGAGCATCACTTCGGAGTGCTTTCAACAACTCATGCGCGGTCTCTCGTTCAGCTTCGTCGAGGATAATATAAAAATCTCCAGTGGACCGAGCGGTCGCCCAACGAGCAGCCAAATTGAGTCGTTCACCCGAAGGCATCGACGCCTCCAGACCTGCTGCATATTCCTCAAGGCTTCGGGGAGGGTTATATGCGCTCTCAATTCTTCTGATCTCAGAAGTTGCTCCAGTTCGCAACCTATCCAGAACTGTTTCTACCACATCGTTTTCTGCTTCCACAGACATAAATTCGACTATGTCTGAGTGAAGATCACCTTGGATGAACCCGCTAGAGATGGCGGAACGGAGCCGGTTCTGCTCATCTGAAGACAAGTCACCCGCGAGAGCGGAAACTCTAGCCATAAGCGATTCACCGATACCCGATGTAATGCTCTCGACCTGAGAAAGCTCAAGGATCTCCTCAATGTTCGCACGGTGTGGAGGCGTAGACTGCGCGGTAGCCACAAACGGGGTGAACATGAATGCACAACTCAACAGAAGGCCCCTCACTGGAGCAGCCTTCTGTTTGCTCTTCACTCGGCGAGATCCATTCACCGCATCCGCCCTTTAGAAGCTCTTCACTTCTGCCACCATATTGATCACTACAGTATACGCTACCACGTCCACGGGAGCTTCAATGAAGGAGCGGGTCAACACCTAGCTCACTGCTCTGAGTATCAGTTCTTACATATCTCGATTGTACGACCCTTGGCCTCTGGGACTTTTGGCATGTGAATCGTCAGAACACCATTCTCAAAAAGTGCGCTGATATCCTCAGTGCTAACGGTTCGTGGTAAGGTGAACGAGCGGTTGAATGAACCATATCTTCGCTCCCACACATGGCTGCGCTGTTCAGTCTCATCCTCGTTACGGATTGCAGTCTTCTCTCCCGAGATGGAAAGCACACTATTCTCGAGATTGATCATGACATCATTCTCGGATAGCCCGGGCAGCTCGGCTGTAAGCGTGAGTTCCTCGTCCGTTTCAATCACATCCACATGAGGTGCCCAACCCCTATCAACTGAGTCGGTCGAAAAGGGCACTGTGTCAAAAAACTGTGACATGCGGTTCGACATTGCTTCAAGATCTCTCCAGCCGCTGCGAATCGGCCTCCGACGGATGTATTTCGTTATCGCCATAATTTCTCCTGACAGAGTTTGGTTACCCTACCCAATGAGCTATGCAACCCACGTGCCACCAAAATGAGCTTGCAAACCTGCCAAAATGAACGGCAACAAGGACTTAGGTAGAGCAATTACCTGTCAGTTTGACTCAGATATGAAAGTCCTACTGCCGATTCGACAAGCCTTGTTCTAGGGCCAGTCGGGCAGCTCCAAGAGCCGGGTCCGGGTCACGGTCCAGGATTTCCAGTCCGTAATCTTCCACGACCCGCAGAATCTCATCATGCAAAGGCCCGCCGCACCGTAGGAGGCCACCCCAAAGCGCGACAGATGGCTGACCAACCCATGGTCCTGAAATCTCGAGGATGGCTTCCAGATGCCCTCGGCAACCTTGGATTGCAAGCTCGAGTATCTCTTTTGAGGCTGGATCATCTTGAGCAGCCGCTTGGGTAATAAGTGGCACTAGAGCTGCAATTTCGCGCTTGGAGGCTATCCCAATCCATCCTACCAGCCCCTGGACATCCTCCAAGCCAAGGTGTTGCAAAATGGTGTCACGCAGTGTTGTTGGTCCGTCCCGGCCATCTTCAGCCCGAGTGATACAGCGAAGGGCATCCATACCAATTTGATAACCGCTACCCTCGTCACCGATATGTTGACCCCAACCACCGACACGAACCACGGTGCCGTCCGGTCGACGTGCCCAAGCTATAGAGCCGGTGCCAGCAACAAGCATAATTCCAGGTCCAACCCCGAATGCATCGTGAAATGCCACCTCAACATCAGTGCTTACAACAATTTTCTCTGCCACGTGTGACTTAACCAATGCATCTTCGATAGCGGTACGGGCCTCCTCATTACCGGCACCCGAGAGACCAGCCCAGAGGATATCACCCGGAGTGCTCAAATTGGTATTCACAAGAGCTCGATCAACTGCTTGTCGGACAGCTTCTGCTGCTGCTATCGGCTCATGAATTGTAACAACCGCACCCTCTGTTTCACCTCTTCCTAATTCATGGCCGTCTTGATCTACAACTACCGCTCGTGTCCACGTACCTCCACCATCTACACCAATCGCGAAGTTCACACTGAGCGCTTCTGGCTTTCGAAAAGTCCAGCGAAAGAGCCGGCTACGAATGTCACAACAGATCCCACAAGCACGTACCAGGGCCAAGCCATCTCATTTCGCAGGATTGTCACAGTGCCGATCCCAACTACTACGCCAATTATCACAGCGACCTGACCCGGACGCTTAGTGAAAACACCGAGTGCGAAGGCACCCAAGAGTCCTCCATATACAAGTGATGCGATTCCCAGTGCTACTTCGACCGCAGTCGTGCCCGTAGACAGTGGGATGAAAAGCACGGCGCCAAGGGTTAGTAATCCGGCCCACACGAGCGTGAAAACCTTGCCTGCCCTTAGGATTCTACCTTCATCATCACGAGCACCTACCATCGGCGCCCAGTAATCATATGCCGTAGCAGAGGCGAGTGAGTTGATTGAGGACGATAGAGAAGACATCGCCGCGGCAAAGACCCCAGCAATCAGTAGGCCGGTGATCCCTGGCGGGAGTTGTTCGACGATGAAGAGTGCAAAGATTTCATCCGTAGAATCAAACGAGCGTCCCTGGTAGAAAGCCCAGAGCCCTAGTCCCACCATGAGAAAGAGAAAGAACTGGAAAATTACAGCGATTCCACTACCGATGAGGGCCTTTTGTGCTGCCTGGCGATCACGGCATGTCAGGAGTCGCTGAACAATCAACTGGTCAGTTCCATGAGACGCCATCGTAAAAATAGCCCCTCCAAAAATACCAGCCCACAGCGTATAGGCCGTCATACGGTCAAGCGATAGGTCAAGCATAGCCAGCTTGCCTTCGGGGGCGGCACTGGCGAGTACTGATGACCAACCACCCGGGACAAGAGCTTGAATACCTACGACTGCGACTAGGGCACCAAATAGGTAGAGCATCATTTGGGCGGCATCCACCCACACAACAGCTTTGATACCTCCAAGATACGTGTAAATCAGTGTGAGAACCCCAATCACGATAATTGAGGCGGCGTAGGGCCACCCGGTAATCAGTGCCAGAGGAATCGCGGTCGCAAAAAGACGAACCGAGTCAGCTAGCAAACGGGTCACCATAAAGATGGCCGAAGTGAAACGCCTCACCCCAAGCCCGAAACGATCTTCTAGCAGGGCGTAAGCAGTCGTCAATGATCCAGCGTAATAGGCCGGAAGCAGAAATGCTGAGACAAAGATTCGCCCTAGCAGATACCCGAAGGTCAACTGAAGGAATACCAGGCTCCCCGAGTATGCGACACCGGGGATACTCAGAAATGTAAGGGTACTAGTCTCGGTAGCTACGACTGAGAGCATTACCGCTATCCACGGCAATGAGCGACTCCCCAGAAAGTAATCCGTCCCACCCTTGTGTCCTCTCCCAAGCCAGGCACCCCAAATCGTGATTCCTCCGAGATAGATGATCAGGACTGCGAAATCGAGTGTCGTGAAGCTGGTCAAGAGATATCCCTAGGCACGATTCATGGCCTGGGAACCATGAGCCACTGATTGTTGACCAAGACTCTATAGGTGGGCGGACCCGAGTCGAGAAGAGTCACGAGGTCCGCTTTCTAATGGACTGGTCTGTGATCGCTAACGCGGCAGCATCATGCACCGCCCTGCGAAGTGGGATGTGCTTCTGGTTGTCACGAGTTGGGTGTACTCGGTTGGTTAGAAGAATCACCCAGAGGTCCAGCTCAGGATCAAGCCAGATGGATGTTCCAGTGTAACCAGTATGTCCAAACGCATTAGAGGTCAGGTAATCCCCGCCAGAGGACCGCTCTGAGGGAGTGTCCCACCCAAGTGCACGAGAGGATGTCCCGTCGTAGCGTCTTGTGAACAAATCAACCACGTCCTGTTCAACAATGCGGTGTTGTTCGAGGCGCGCTACGGGACATGGCTCTCCCAGACTCTGGGTTGGGTTACAAGCTGGACTCATACCCTCATTGAGTAGCATACGAGCGAAGACAGAAAGATCGACAACCGTGCTGAAGAGACCCGCATGCCCTGCTACACCCCCTGATGCATCAGCGTTCTCGTCATGTACTCGACCCCATACCAGTTCCTTGCGCCAAAGCGTGTCTAATTCCGTGGCTGCGATGCGTGGTCGTAGGAAGGTTTCGGGACGGTACCTTGTCTCGCGCATACCAAGTGGATTCCACAATCGATCAGAAAGAAAAGTGTCGAGAGACTGCTGAGTGACTTCCTCGATCACCCATGCCAGTGTCATGATCCCAATGTCTGAGTAGACAGTTTCTACCCCAGGATTGATGTCGAGCATTTCGTCGGCAGCTGCGCGCTTATAATCATCAGCTCCCTGATGGTCGAAGAACCAGCGCCGGAAAGGTGGCAGGCCAGAACGATGAAGCAGCAATTGGCGCACAGTGATTTCATTCTTTCGCTCGTCTCCGCTGGACCACCACGGCAGATACGACACGACCATCGCGTCGAGGTCCAACCGACCCTCTCCCACAAGGATCATCGCGGCAGTCGTCGTACCAACAACTTTCGAGACTGAAGCTAGATCCCAGAGTGATGTTGAAGTCACGGGACGCCCACTCCCGTATGCTAGTTCACCATAAGCACCTACGGATACCAAGCGTCCATGACGTCCAATCGCGAGCGCAGCACCTGAAGCTGCGGAGTCAGCCAGTGCTACCCTGATGATTGAATCAACCTTAGCAAGTCCATCAGCTGACATTCCTACAGTCGACGGATCAGCTAGTGTTTGCTCCTGTCCGAATGGACCAGGACCTCCCTCACGTCCGACGATACCAGCAGCTACTAGAGGGTCCTCGATTGTCCTTGAGACGACTCGGGCCATCACTTTCGGACGATTCAGACCCCCACCAATTTCGTGAGCTGGCGGAAGAGGAATGGGTAGTCGACCTGAAATCGCCTCTTCGCCGAAAAGAGCTGCCACGGCCGCGCGTTGTGACACTTCTCGGTCTCCCCATGCAATCAAGTAGCTTCCCACATTCGGCAATGCACGAAGAAGGTATGGGCTAGCAAAGGACAGCAAGATCGTAGGTCTTTGGGCGGTACTCCCGTCCACGAGCTCTCTGAAAGCTTCCGGAAGTGCTCCAAGCCCTGAGCCAACTGAAGGCGGCACGTACACACTTACGATGAGCCGATCAGCATTAGAAACAATATTCTCAGCAGTAGCATAAGCCTCATCAGTGCTACGCTCGTCCAATAATACTTGGGTCACATCTGGCATACGTGCCAGTAGTCCCACGGAGAAAGAACGATTTGCCCACAGCCAGTTCGACGGAGCATAACGAATATGCACAGTCGACCCCTGCCCATCCGGAATAACAGGAATCAGTCGCTCGTTATCGCTCACGAGGGTGATCGAACGAGCAGCGACTGAGTCGGCGAAAGCAAGATGGGCACCTGAGCCGACAACCTCATCCACTGCATCAAGTGATACAGTCCGACCAAGGTGCAGTCCCAGCTTCGCTTTCATTTCAAGGATTCTCCGGACTGACTCCTCAATCTTGGACCGAGTCAGACGTCCATTTTCAATCGCCGTCACAACCGCATTAATCGCTGTCGAGACATCCTTTGGTGAAAGAAGCACATCTGCACCTGCCTCCAACGCACGGACAGAAGCTTCACCAATTCCGTAAGCCTCTGTAATCGCTCGCATCGTGAGCGCGTCAGTGAATAGCAGTCCGTCGAATCCCAAGTCATCCCGGAGCAACTCTGTCATGATCTCAGGTGATAGCGTTGCCGGCACTGCATTTGGACCCAACAGGCCTGGAAGTGAGACGTGAGCAGTCATGATCGCATCCACGCCTTCCCTGATAGCTCGAGCGAAAGGCAGAAGCTCGAGCGTGTCGAGTCGTGCTCGGTCCGCTTCTATAACCGGCAGACCTACATGAGAATCGACAGATGTGTCACCATGTCCTGGGAAATGCTTGCCTGTCGTGAAAGCCCCACCGTCTCTCGCGCCTCGCACAAAAGCTGCACCCAAACGAGCTACAAGGTTGGGATCTGCCCCGAAGGAACGAGAAGCAATGACGGGGTTTTCAGGGTTGTTGTTGACATCTAAAACCGGTGCAAACAATACATGTACACCGGTCGCTCTAGCTTCCCTGGCAGTAATACGTCCGTACTCATACGCGAAGCGCTCGTCTCCAACTGCACCAAACGCCATAGTGGGCGGAAATGCTGTACCGCCTCCCTGAGGCAGCATTGAGGGGAGAGCGTACGATCCGTTGATCCTCATCCCTGGGCCACCATTCTCGAAGTCGGCCGTAACCAGGAGGGGTATTTCTGCAAGTTCTTGTAGTGCATTGAGCTTTGCAACGTACGCGTGCGGAGTACCGATAGAGGGTGATACTCCCCCTATCTGATCTTCGATGATCCAACGCTCAAGGGGCTCAAAGTCAGGACTGGAAGGAGAAACATACCCGCCAGGTATCCACTCAATTACGAGTTGGCTTACAAGTTTTTCAAGTGAGAGGCCTCGAGCAGTTTCCTCAACCCACTGGCGGGCCATCTCGTCGAGGTCACCTATAGCTTGAACTGGTGTGGGGCTAGCGACACTGTTAGGTCCACACCCCAAGAATGCCAGGATGGCTAGGAGTGCAATCGATAAGCGCCCTTTAGCGATAATCCTAGTCTCGATCATTTCCAGTCAGCTTTTTTGGAATCATAATCCCGTCCCCCATCTCATAGAGAGGTGGAATCCGCGTGGGCACCCGTCCAGAGATCTCAATTTCACCGAAAAGCGCTTGGGCAGCAGCCGTTTGGCTGACCTCCGAACCACTCCAAGCTAGCATGTACGCTCGGACGTCAGGGAGTTCGGTAATGAGGTACGGATTCCCAAATGAAACGACGATGTGCGGGACGCCGATTTCAGTGAGCTGCCCTGCAAAATCGACAACCTCTTCGGGTAACGCGAGCGAACCTGATTGAGAAAATGCCGTCACATAGGTACTCAAAATCACAAGTGCCTGCTGGCGTGCCTGTCTCAGAAGAGACTCATAGAGAGCGGGTCCTGAATCAACATCTAAACCGGCTGTGGTAAGTCGAGGATACGTCTGCCTCAGTCGTGCATTGAAATAGCGTCCGGCAAGTACATCCGAGGTTCTGCGAAAAGATACGGACATGACCCGAGCCGAGCGCGTACCTAAAAGAGGTAAGAGGTTACCGCCATTATGTAGAAGCGTGATCGAGCGCTCCGCTATCTCGGCAGCAACTTGGGTGTGAGCGGGAATACCGACCACCTGACCGATTTGATCGATCTGCACTACGCGGTCCCTATCCAGGCCCATCTGTTTTTTTGTTTCTAAGATCCGGCGGACAGATGCGTCAATGCGGCTAGCATCAATGCGCCCAGATTCAACCGCGACCGCGATGCCCTCCACTGCCCTCTCGACTGACGGAGGCATAAGAATGACGTCAGCGCCAGCCTCGATCGCCCTAACAGATGCCTCTTCTGGACCGTATCCACGCGATATGGCACTCATGTCCATCGCATCGGTAAACAACAACCCATCGAATTCCATCTCACCACGCAAAAGATCGGTGAGCACCGCAGATGAGAGGGTAGACGGGTCGCCAACTCCTCCATCCAACGACGGCACAGATATATGAGCTGTCATAACAGCCCCCATGCCAGCTTCGATTGCATGCCGGAATGGGAAAAGCTCGACACTATCCATTCGCGCACGCGAATGAGGAATCGACGGTAACCCCAGATGTGAATCTGTCTCGGTATCCCCGTGCCCTGGGAAGTGTTTGCCAGTTGCAATCGCTCCGTTCTCCTGAACACCACGCACGAACGCAGCACCCAAACCCGCAACCTCCTCGGGGTTCTCCCCAAAGGAACGCACGTTGATAATCGGATTATCCGGATTGTTGTTCACATCCAGAACTGGCGCAAACGGGATATGTATTCCTACTGCCCGTGCTTCACGTGCAGTAATACGACCCATCTCATAGGCGAGTTGGGGATCAGCCGTGGCTCCAACGGCCATAAGTGAAGGAAAGTCCGTAGCTCCGCCCAGTTCGATGGTCCCAGGCATTTGGACGGCTCCTCGCATTCGGAACCCAGCTCCAGTCTCCAAGTCCGCCGCCACCATAAGCGGAATGTTGGAGTGTGCCTGAAAGTCGTTGAGTTTAGCCGCAACTTCAGTGGGCGACCCGACCGACATGATCACGCCACCAATGCCCTGGTCTTCGATGTACTCGAGAATCCGATCATGACTCGGAGAACCTTCAGGCGCGAAATCTCCGAGTACCCAAGGCATGATCAATTGCCCAATTTTTTGTCGAAGCGTCAAACCACTCAGTGTGCGTTCTACCCATGCTTCATCTTCAGTCTGCGCTATTAATGCGGGATCAATGGGAGACAGCTCGGTCGTGGGCTGTGCCTCTTCAACCTCCTGAGTGGGTACTTCAACGGGGCTCTGTTCCGGTACTGCTGGAGCCGGAATCGATTGAGGTGGTGAACCGCAGGAAAACAAAACGACTATCGCTGACCAGCCCGAAA
>CESC01094560.1_pt1 | contig 14087 bp, 12 predicted proteins | sample 531131 | NCBI WGS metagenome assembly CESC01 (sample SAMEA2621295, study PRJEB7988) | marine metagenome | biome: marine biome (ENVO:00000447); feature: mesopelagic zone (ENVO:00000213); material: "saline water (ENVO:00002010), including plankton (ENVO:xxxxxxxx)" | depth 800 m
ATTTTTTTCAAAACATTGATCTGTATATTGTTACGTAAATTTTTAAAGTTATTTTTTGGGAAGATGGGGAGCATTTTTCATGGAAAAACGCTCCCAGCCCAATAAAATCGATAAATTTTTCACGAAAAAATTGTAGCCTTACCCCTTTTGTAGCCTTCACTTGTAAAACCTGTCTTCTTAAACAGAGTATTAGAAATAATTGAAGAGAGTGAAAATGTTACTCTTATAAAAGTTCATTAAAACGATAGGCTAATGAAGTTCAAATATTTACTCCTTTTCCTTTTCTTATGTTTTGCTTGCAAAGAGAAAAAAACTGAAAAGAATAGTTCTATTTCTATTACAGGACAAAATTTTGAAAATCCAAATGCTGGCGAATTAAACAGTAAAGCGATTAGAGAAGTTAACAGTGGGAACCATGATTCTGCTAAAGACTTGTTTTATGAAGCATTAGATTTAGAACCCAATAACCCCACTATTTTGAGCAATATAGGATTGTATTATCAGAACTTGGGTTTAGACCAAAAAGCGATTGAATTCCATAATAAATCATTGAAAGTCTCTGATTCAACATATTTTATTTCAGGAGTAAATCTGGGTAATGCATATTACCAAATTGGGGAATACTCCAAAGGAATCAGAATTTTGGACTTTGTTATAGAAAATACCTCAGAAGATGGTTTATTGCAAGCAGCCTATGTCAATAGAGGGTTTAACCATCTGGGGAAAGGGGAATGTAAAGAGGCTAAGTCGGACTTAATGACTGCAAAAAGCATGTCTTCCCATCAAAAAGAAATGGATTTTCAAATCGATCGACTAGAAAAGAAACTAAAAGACTGTTTACAATAGGGACTATAATTCATTGCTCTACTCTTGATTTTGAAGATACCCAGATTTTTAAGATGGTTTTTCTAAATGGAAATAGATTGGTAAAATGGGAAATTTAAATATTTGTGCCATTGATGTTTCCAGCTATATACCAAAAGGATAAAGACCGATGAACCCTTGAAGATACCTATGTAGCCACGGGCAGTTGAAATCATGGAGAAATATGAAAATGCACCGCAAGAGGGTATTGGCTTGTTGCCCGTGTACAGCAATCAAAAAACCAATGCTTACTTAAAAGAAATAATCAAGGCCTGTGGTATACACAAGTCCATTTCCTTCCATACCGCCAGGCATACTTTTGCAACGACAGTGACCTTGTCCAATGGTGTTCCGATAGAGACGGTTTCCAAAATGCTTGGACATACTAAATTGTCCACGATTCAAATTTATGCACGGGTTTTGGAAAATAAGATAGGAGAGGATATGCAACATCTAATGGATAAAATGGGACACGTGAACAAACAACAACAAGCAGTTGCAGATTGATCTGTTGAATTATTGGGCTATTATAAGATAAAAGAGAAGTAGAACAAGAAACAAACTGTTAACAAATTGAGTTGACGGACGGTTATCCATCTAAGCGAATATTCCATTGTAGGTTGGTAATTTCACTGTAATCCTTCAGACAGGAAGGATAAATTAGGTCCTTTGATGAGGCATCACTAAAATTGCATTTTAGCATATAATTTCTCCGCTTGATAACGTGAAAAGCCCCTATTTAAGGGGCTTTTGTTTTTTGGTTGACAATCTAGGTGACAGAACTTCAATGTTTAAATCTTCCCTGTAGTTTTTAGTTTACCCAAGTTGTTTTTGGAAAAAGTGGACACACCGCTATGAAAAATATCGTATATTATGTTTATACAATATCTTGATTCTAACGACTTTTTTATTCTTAATGTAGGAGCATTCGGCTTTCCAGAAATCAATAAGCTTGGGGCTAAGTGGATTGGCAAGTACTCAATCCCCTTGTTTATCATCACTTCCTTTCGTAATTCATTCAAGACTCCAATGAAATTAAAAAGTAACTCTGGAAAAGGATGAAAGTTTTTAACTTCAAAAAAAGAAATTAAGTTTTCGTTTTTAACAAAAGAAAACACTGTTTTAGTATCATAATACATCCTTGTGTATTCACAAGTATTTGATTTAATGACTATAATATCAGGATTGGTAAACAATTCTTTGTCATGAGAAGATTGAACCCCTAAATTTTGATGTATTTCAAATGAATACTTCACGCCTTTATCCATCTTACTAATTGAGAAAAAAGAAAAGTTAGATTGAATCCCAGCTGGTGTGCACTTATATTTAAATCTATTTCCTGCTTGAAGATTTACACCTTGAACCGTATAACCATTTCTCTCATAAAATTTCACGATATATGTGTAGCAATTCATTTCAAAATAAGTACTGATTTTTTTTCCGTGAAAACTAACAGTGGTTCTAAATTTGTTCAAATACGAAACTACCTCATCTCTAATTCCAACCTTATCTCTGAATGGTGATTTACCTCTATTCGTTGTTACTTTCGCCATTTTCCATACTTGTTTTCAGTTCAAATATATAGTGCAAAAGTTCTCTTGTAGTAGAGTAATTTGCCAATTCCAGTGACATACCATAGTCTTGTAAAATTGAGTTAAAGTCCATAATGACACCTAACATCATATTCTTTTCTTCACCATTTAACCTATATGAACCTAATTGCACAACTTCGCTACCGGAGTATTTATTAACAAGCGAATGAAAGTTTACCGCACCTTGAAGATTGGCAATTACCCTTTTATAGAAAATTGACATTGCAAGTAAAAGTTCGATCGTCTCCAAGTCTTCGTGAAAATCCTTAAATGAGTTTGCATTTTGCACTAGGAATAAAGCTTCTCTGCGCCTATTTTGATATTCCGTGTAAATTTGATTGGAAATCTTATATGGAAGTTTATATGTGAAAATATTTATTATTGAAGCACTTTTAGCCATAACATCTAACCCATTCCATTAATAAATGTTTCCACAAAGCCTTTGATCTTACCCAATATTCTTTCTGATGAGGTCGCCCTATCTCTTAGGCTTGGCCTTTCATTCATTACAGCTATAATCTCATCCCGTAAAGGCTCTTTTTCGGTAAACAAGTAATTACTGACCAAATCAACCAATTTTTGATAATCTAAATTTTCTTCCTTTGCCAATTTCAGTACGGCCTTTTTCTTTTCTATTGTCCAAAAGGACTCAAACTCGTTGGCCACTAGTTCGGAGTCCGTTATCAAAGGTAGATTTTCTGCTATAAACTTCTCGATCAGTTCTTTTTTGCTTCTTAATTGCGATTCTGACGCCAATATGTCTGAAATCGCTTTCCGTTGCTCTTCTTGTTCTTTAGGCTCTGAGTCGTGTAGTTTGGCCAACAGGGTCAAAATATACGTGACATTTATTTCATCCCTTCGAATCAATTCCAGTTCAAAATCGATGTTGTTTAGAATAGATGCTTTTTCCTTCTGGGTCTCTGATTTTATTGTGTCATATAGATCTAAATACTTGCTTTTGTAGTTCTCAAAGGTTTGCTCGTCCATGCCCAAATCCTCAAAACTGAATTCCGTGAATGTGCCCAATACATTTTTTACGCGCATCAACTCCCTAAAGGCCTTTACAAATTCCAATTCCTCATCTTCGGAAACCAAATCGTTAACACTGTCAAAAGTTGGGGCAATGGCCATTACACGGTCAACGGCTTCATCAAACTTTTCAATGTAATCCTCATAGGGCTGTACTATGATCTCTTCAATGGCTTCTTTATTGGAAAACAGGGTTATGGCCTCGTCAGTGGGTTCTTTAAGGTTTCTAAAGGCCACAACATTTCCTTGGGATTTCACCTCATCCAGTATTCGGTTGGTACGGGAATACGCTTGGATCAAACCATGATACTTTAAGTTTTTGTCCACATAAATGGTATTGAGCGGTTTACTGTCAAAGCCTGTCAAAAACATATTGACCACCAACAAAACATCTACCTGTCTGTTCTTTACTCGTTTTCCAATATCCTTGTAGTAGGAATAAAATTCATTGGTAGAATAATTGGTTTTAAACATCCCGTTATAGTCAGCTATAAACTCTTCCAATTTATCCCTTGTATGTTTTGTATCGTACCTTGATGGGGGCTCGGCCGCAAAATCATCATAATCCTCATCCGGAATAAAGCCTTGGGCATCCTCATCCAATTGATTGGCTTGGTATGAGTATATAGTGGCCACCTTTAAATCGTGTTCTCCAGCTTCTTTTTTGGCTTGAAACAACTCATAGTACTTAATGAGAGTCTTTACATTCTGAACACAAAAAATAGCCGTGTATCGTTTGTTATGCGTTTTTCGGTTGTGATTATTGATTATAAAATCAACGTTGTTTCCCAATCTCTCAGGAGCCTCCAATACCTCCGCAGTATTAATATTCTCCACCTTAATATCAACCACCTCTTCTTTTAATTTTACTGTGTTCATGTACTCAATGGAAAACTTCAATACATTTCTATCCCTTATGGCATCGGTAATGACGTATTTATGCAAACACTCATCAAACAAATCCTTGGTGGTTCGTCTTCCTAACTTATTCTTAACTGAATTATCGGCAAAAATGGGAGTTCCGGTAAAACCGAACATTTGGGCATTGCCAAAGTAGGTTTTAATGGCGTTGTGGGTGTCTCCAAATTGACTACGGTGACATTCATCAAAAATAAAGACGATGCGCTCATTTTTTAGCTTATCCACTTTAGCCATGTGCTTTGGCTTGGAGATAGCTGTATTCAGTTTTTGTATTGTGGTGACTATGAGTTTGGTGTCGTCGGAGAGCTGTTTTACCAAAGTGCTTGTATTTGTGGTTGCATCGATACTCCCCTCGCTAAAGCTATTGAACTCTTTAATGGTCTGATAATCCAAATCCTTACGGTCTACCACAAAAACCACCTTATGCACATCTTCCAAATTGGTCAATATTTGGGAAGCTTTAAAGGATGTCAATGTTTTGCCCGATCCCGTGGTATGCCATATATAACCAAATTTCTTGCTGTTTTTCACTCGCTCCACGATGGCTTCTGTGGCATAATATTGATATGGGCGCAATACCATTAAGATATTTGCCGTGTTCAGCACGATGTATTTGGTGATCATTTTGGAGAGGTGGCAAGGCTCTAAAAAAGCTGTCGCAAAATCGCTCAATTGCGTGATGATGTTATTCTCCTTATCCGCCCAAAAAAACGTCTGTTTAAAGGAACGTGCTTTTACAGGATTGTTTGCGAAATATTTTGTGTTTACCCCATTGCTGATGACGAACATCTGCACATATTGAAACAAACCACTTCCCGAACTGAATGAATGCCTCTCGTAACGGTTGATTTGGTTAAAGGCCTCTTTCATTTCCAAACCTCGCTTTTTAAGCTCTATTTGCACCAAGGGCAAACCGTTGATGAGTATGGTGACATCATAGCGATTTTTATATGCGCCCTCCATAGTTACTTGGTGGGTAACTTGGTATTGATTTTTGCACCAATGCACTTGGTTGATCAACTCCACATAACCCGTTTCTCCATTGTCCTTGGCGTAGGTAATACGGTCACGAAGGGTTTTGGCCTTTTCATAAATGTTGCCTTTTGAGAGTTGGTTGCGTATTTGCCTAAATTCTGCTTCCGAAAAGGTGGTCCGGTTATGTTTCTCCAACTGACTCTTTAAGTTGGTAACGAGTTCATCCTCATCTTTTATATTGACTTTTGTATAGCCTAAGTCCTGTAGCTGTTCAACTAGGTTCTCTTCTAATATGTATTCGGGTTGGGTGGTCATATATTCTTAATACCCATGTTTCTTCTTCGTTCAAATTTCTCCAACTCAAATTGAGCTAGGGTTTTATCATTTTTTAACGCTCTTACTTTGTTAATTATTTTCATATACTCTTCAGAGGTTGTTATCTGCGTCCAAGAAATAATAGGGTTCAAGTTCAAAATTTCTTGTATTCTTCGATCTAATGGAAAATGCGGGGGTTCAGGATAATCATCAATGCACCACTTGTATTTGAGCAAAAGATTTAAAATTTTTTGACTTACGCCAAAATTCAAACGTCCATTATTCAAAATACCATCAAATTTTTCTGTGTAGTCTGAGATTTTTTGAATGTTTTCAAGGTGATCAGCATCCCCTTTCATCAAACTAGCTCTGTATAAGGGTAGTATATCTCTTTCCACAAAAGACTGGGTTTCAAGTTTAAAGACTTTTTTATTTTTATCATTAGCCAAAATAGTATAAATGTTGGCCCGTTGGAATGCTGCTCCAAAGGTTAAAGTCCAAACCTCATTATTAATGAAGGATTCTTTTATTTTCATTTTATGAATTTACCAAAATTGTAACCGACGCTTATACCAATTGTATGAGCCTTATTTATTTCCCGCCATTGTAATTCAAAATTCACAGTTGGCTTTTCATCTTTGTCCTTTAGACTAAAAGGAATACCTAGCTTCCAATTTCTATTAATAACATCACCAAACAAAGCAACTTCATAGGCGGCACTGAGTCCAACAGTATTATTAAAAGTCAAGGTAGAAATTTCACTTCTAAAAAAACTAGTTACAAACTCATTATAATCGCCTATAAAAACACTCGTAGATGTTCCTTCCACTTGATTGGTGATATTATCTTGAATGATATTTTGAAATGAAACCGCTGACTGACTATTAGCTGCAAAATTGTTAGTGTTTAAGAAAGATAGTTCACCCGTAAATTTAAAGCTCGACTTTTTTAAGAAGCACGTATAATTTTTATTACGTAGATAATTTCCGGTTATTTTTGCGTTCCAATTATTAAAATATTCGCTAGTAGTAGTCAATGTGTCTAGGGTGCTATTAATCTGTTGCCCTTTAATAGGAATATAGAACTCAAAACTAGCCCAGGTCACACCAGCACTTGTGAATAATTGTTTAGACCTCATCATTTCAAGTTCCTTGTCTACGATCATTTCATAAAATTCCCTGTGTTTTTGTTGCAATAGTCCATTTTTGTTCTTCTCCTGCTTAGAGGGGTCATCTTCAGCATTGGTCATGATATTTTTAAGTCTCAAATCTGATTCAAAATTTGATTTTTTATACTCCTGTATTTTTTTTGTGACTTCTTTTTTTACTATTGAATTCCTTACATATTCAATTTTCTCTATTTTCCCTTCGTTTATGTGGCCATTGAATATATGAGTATATTTCGCTCCAATACCAATATCACTATTAAATCCATATTCGCCGTCATTTTTTGAATATATGGAGGAAAAACCGTCATTAAGTCCCGACTTAACGTATAGGTATAGAAGGTTTCCAGTTTTTCTTAAGGGTCTTAGGGACTTCAAGGCTTTTCTTTTTTCGCTATTACGATAGAAATTATCAAATCTAAACGCTCCCCCAATGGTTAAGGTCTTATCAGATGAATTCGCGTTAATCGTATACTTACTAAATGATAAATCGCCTGTACTATTGGCGTAATTAGTAATTAAATCGGAAAAATACTTGTTTAAAACAGCATTGTTATAATACACAGTATCTTCTTTTTTTTCAGCTTCTGATTTTAGGGAATTCATATCTGAAATATAGCCATTAAAGGTTTCAGACTGCAAATCACTTAAGGTTGAAGGTAAATATTCGATTTGATTAAGTTTAGCCACTTTTTTGTAAACTTCCTCTTGTGCTTGAACAAAAAGGCTAGTGACTAGTGTAATACATAACGTGAACAAGGTCTTATCCATAATTCTAGTTTTTGGTTAGTGAAAATGGGGGAAGACAACTAAATTCAAGTTGTAAGAGACAAGATACTATTATGTACCCAAAACCTATTGTATAAAAACCCCAGAAATTCTAGGGTTTTTGTGCATTCACATTCGCTCTTTCTATTATAAAAACACTTGCCGAATCACCTCTTTGTAAAAGTTGGGTTTGTCCTTTTCGGTCTTTGCCACAACTATTTCAACGTCGCCAAAGGTGCTTCACTAACACTACAGATTTCCAAAAGTTTCTCTTTAACAAACTCAATCAATTCCTCTCGTTGGCTGGCATTAAATAGCTTGGAACGCTCACTTACATTATCAAAATACAGTATATCCCTGTTATAAGGCCATATATTGCTTTCCCTAAAGCCTGACTGAAAATATGCATGTCGCCCCAAGGCTTCTTTCAAAGGTGCTCTTTCCACTTTATCTTTATTGGCTATAATGCCATATATGGATTTTTGCCAAGGCATTTTGGATTGTCCTTCCAATTTGATGGAAATATTTTTTGGCCATTTGTCATTGGAAATAATTATTCCCTTCCAAGACTGGCCCAAATCATCGTCCGCCTTAATGTTCCAGTGGTCGTCCAATTCACTTTTAAGTCTTGCCACAATCTCATCCACAAACTGTTTGGTAGTTTCCAGTTCCACATCGGAGATTGCATTGCTAATGGTTTGGGCTGCATTGTAGTTTTCCTTGACAAGCTTGTGCATTTCTTTTTCCATTACATCGGATAATTGATTGGTTAGTTTCTTTAATAAAATAATGTATTGCCGTATGGACTCCCTAAGAATCGGGTCTTCTGCGGATTCCTTTAAACAGGTCTCCAGCCAGTCTATGATATCTGTTTTATACGAAAGACAATAATAATCCTTGTCCAGAACCATTTTACCTTTACTTTCTGATGAAGCATCGGAACCATTGAGCGTTAAGTAGTATACCGTGTTGTTTACTTTGTTATGATTACAATAGCGTTGTAGTTGAACATTCTGGTCGGCTGCATAGATTTTATTTTCGATGCAAATGCTGTTGACTTGGTCAGTTATGTAAATATCCACCCTGCCCCCTAATAGGTTGGTATCATTTCGTCTTCCTATATACTTTTCTAAGGTAACATTTGCTTTATCCAAATTGATGGTATCATTCCCCACGGTTTGTAAGAACAATTGTAAAAACAATTCTCCCTTTAAATGCGAACCTTTGGGGTTGAGCAATTCCCCTAAAAAAGCGGAATGTGTACCGTTCTCCTTGTGTTCCATATTTAGGATGGAGAACACATTAAAGTTTTCCCCTTTTAATCTCGACACCTCATTGTGGTGGGCAATGATTCTCTTGGCATCTCTGATAAGTTTTTTCTCGTTGGTGAAAATCATGTCAATTATTCTAAACAAACATCTGCTGCAACAACCCCTTTTTAAAATTCTGGGTATGCTTTATTTGGCTTTGCACCACTTCTATTTTTTTATCAATAGCACTTAAAAAATGAGAGATTTGGGTTTGTTCTTCAATGCAAGGAATTTTTATTCTTGCCTTTGAATAATCCTTAAAATAAATATGAGGAATGGTGCTACCAGTGATATACTTTGTAAAATTGAGATTATTCAACAATGAATAAAGAAAATATAGATTTACATCCTTTTTGGGTTTGATTATATCTAAAGTCCCCAAAACAGAAGATTCAGCTTCACATAAAAGAGTTCTACCGACTCCCGCACCATCCTTTACAATTGAAATATAGTCTTCTCCTACTTCATAAAAATCAATACATTTGATAAGACCCGTTGCTCCATAAATTTTATAATTCCCGAAATTGTCCTCGATTTTATTCGCAGAAATACTAGATGATTCTTTTTTTGCAACCTCACCCAACCGTTTCTCTTCCCAATCAGGGTAAGCACCCCCATCTTCTTTGGTAAACCGCAATTGTCGGGAAAAGATTTGCTGCATTCCCCCTTTTTTGTATTCTTCCAACAACTCTTTCTTTCGCTGTAATTGGGCTATTTTTATATCTACCGCTGAAAGGAAAGAGGCTATTTTTTGCTGCTCCTCTAACTCTGGCACTTTAATTTTAAGTTTCTTGAAATAGGGGAGGCCTATCGTTTTAATTGTACTGCCAATTGCAATTCTTTCAAATTCAGGCTTATAAATTTGCAAGATATAATACAAAAACCAATTATCAAGTTTATCCTTATGAGGTTTCCAAACAATAAAATGTTGGCTAACTGCCATTTTAGATTTCATTACGGCACTTTTACCTATCCCTGCATCTCTTGATAGCAAAACACTACCTTTATCGTGTAATACAGCAGAAGAATTTCTTATTCCTTCTTCTGAAATTTGATAAGTAGTTTCGTTAATAAATCCATCATCTAAATATTTGGAATCGGCCAACGACACCCATTTAATATCACCATTGTAATAATTCTTATGTTTTTTATTTGGAGTATGTCCAGAACCTCGCTTTGCAATATTTTCAAGCAACTCCAATTTCCATGGATTGTTAAATTCTTTAAGCCTTAATTCGGGAATTTGTCCGTTTTTTTTCATCTCAAAACGGTGTTTTAATGTTTAACTGTTGACAAAAATCGGCTATGGTAGCATCAGTCTCGCCTATTTCTTTTTCCAAGGTCTGTAAGTCGGTGGTAACTTGGTTCAAATCCACAGGCTCCTCTTCTTCAAAAGTATCCACATAACGGGGGATATTGAGGTTGTAATCGTTTTCTGTTATCTCATCCAAAGAGGCTACGTTGCTAAATTTATCTTTTGCAATGCGGTTTCGGTAGGTGTCTATAATGGCATCAATATGGGCTTCTCCCAGTTTATTTTTGTTGCCATCCTTCTCAAAACCTTGTGAGGCATCAATAAACAAAATGTTATCGCTATTTACCCTGCATTTGCTCAATACCAAAATACAGGTGGGGATGCTCGTACCGTAAAAAACATTGGAAGGCAAACCTATCACGGCATCCAAATAATTGAGTTCTTTAATGAGATATTCCCTAATCATGCCTTCAGCACTTCCTCTAAACAATACACCATGGGGCAATACACAGGCCATGGTGCCGTTTTCTGCCAATTGATAGAGCATGTGCTGTACAAAAGCAAAATCGGCCTTGCTGGTGGGGGCCAAACGCCCGTATTGGCTAAAGCGTTCGTCATTTTCATTCAATGGGTTGTTCTTCCCTTTCCACTTTGCCGAAAATGGCGGGTTGGCTACAATGGCTTCAAATCGCATATCCAAATGCTGAGGTTGTTCCAACGTATCCTCTTGCCGAATATCGAAATGTCTGAAATGGACATCGTGCAAGATCATGTTCATTCGTGCCAAATTGTAGGTAGTCCTGTTAAGTTCCTGTCCAAAAAAATCATCCACAGGCACTTCTCTACTGACCCTTAAGAGCAATGAGCCTGAGCCACAAGTGGGGTCATATACACTTTTCAACCGTTTTTTGCCCGTTGTCACTATTTTGGCCAGTATTTTAGAGACTTGCTGAGGGGTGTAAAACTCCCCTGCCTTTTTACCTGCTCCACTTGCAAATTGCGAAATCAGGTATTCGTAGGCATCACCCAACACATCAGCTTCGGCATCCTCCAAGGCAAAATCTATTTTATCCAAATGGAGCAACACTTTAGAGATAAGACTGTTTCGGGCTTCGGTGCTTCTACCCAATTTTGTACTGTTGAGGTCTAAATCTTCAAAAAGCTTGTTGAAATCATCCTCACTTTCTGTCCCCATGGTACTTTGCTCAATACTGTTGAGAATGCTTTCCAAATCGGCAAGTATAAAATTGCTTTCATTCTCTGTATTGGCATTCCCTTTTTTGGCGATGGAGCTAAATAGTTCTTCCGGTTTTAAGAAGTAGCCCAATTTTAAAAGGGATTCCTCTTTGATGGCTTCCAAATCACCTGCATCGGTAACCAAAAGGTAATCCTGTATTGCTTCGGTTTCCAATAACTTGTTGGCATACAGGTATTGTTTCTCGGAAAGGTATTTGTAGAAAATAAAGCCTAGAATATAATCTCTAAACTCGTCGGCATCCATTTTGCCTCTCAATTCATTGGCAATGTTCCATAATTGCGTTTCGAGCAGTTTCTTTTGTTCTTCGGACATGAAGTGTTGTTTCTTTTGGTAGGGGAAATCTTATTCTTCCCAAATATATGGAAACATTCGGTTTTAAGGGTTGCTTATAGATGGACTGGGTTGTTTGAGCGGTGCACTCTGTCATTTAATGGCAGGGCCGTCTACTTGAATGTCTATAGTATTTTTATTCTTCTGTTTGAACTATAAACTTTGCCCTTTCCAGTAGCTCATCAAAAGTAATTATGTCTGTGTCCTTAATACTTCTTCTATAAAGTTCAAAGGAGCTGAATTTTTCTTGATTAATCCCATGCTCTGCTTCGAACTCATTTAAAGAACCGACAAGTAGAAAAGACTTTGGCCTATACATAAAAAGCTTTTCTCCAGTCGGATTACCTTTTATGTCTATAGGTTCGACTTTATTTACAAGATTCTCTAGAGAACTTTGAATCGTTTTATGAATTTGTGCAATTCCACCAGACAACTCGTTGGATGGCGGGAATACATTTGGCGGTCGATAGGGTGCGTTTAGTAATTGTGTTTTATGGGTTTTGATTTCTGCAAAGCAAAGGGAACTGATGATACCTTTCGATTTCAAAAAAGCATCTACTCTTTTGCCACTATGTACTACGTCATACCCTTCTACCACTTGTTCTAACTTTTTGTTTTGAAGTGGAACATTAATGATGTACTGTAGCCCAAACCCAAATATCCATGTGTTTTTTTCAAAAAAATGCTGCCACAACGCTTCGCTTTTTCTTATTCCCAACCTTTTTTTCTCATTTTCGAAGAAGTCGTCGTCGTTTAATAATTTTTCGAAGTAAGCCAACTGTTCTTTTTTGTAAACAAGATTCTTGATATCGTCGGGAGTAACTTTGTCTTTTTCGATTTCTTCGAACAAGGCTTGATTGTCATTATATATCTTGTAGGCCTGTTCCTTGGTTAAGATTAAGGTCTCTAGGTCCGAATCATCAATTTTTACTCCTTTTTCGTCCTCCAAAGGCAATTTTGGAATACTATTAATAAAGTTTATTAGTGTTTTAATTTCATCACCCCGAAACGAAAAATATGTCTTATGTGGTTTTCCTGTAGCTGTAGTGAATTTTTGTATTTGCAAAGTATATACCCCTCGAGTGTCCTCAAAGAACTTTGCGGTTATTTCTTGTCTTGCACCGTCGGTGATGCGAAGCACAACTTGACCTCTTTCATGTATAAATTCAAACGTGTTTTGTGTATCAATTACTTTTGAAGCATAACGAATCGGAATTATTTCATGAACAAACTCCCCATCTTCAATAGAGGGCTTCTTATTTTCAATCCGTTTAGAAACATAAGTCCGCTTGGGTACTTTTCCCTTGTAGTAATCGTATTCTGTCTTTTCGAAATCTTCAAGCATCTATTTGGTTTCTTTAGTATTACTTACAAATCGTTTATATCCCCAATTTTCTCTGGCTTACACCGCCAATTATGCTAGCTACGCCCAAGTTTCACACTTTAATGCAAAGCATAGTTTCCGCTGTTCAAAGGTTTGTGCACCTGTCCGCCGGAGGAGGAACGCTTACCATCGTTGGTGCCAGTTTTTTATAATTGATGTCGAGTTATAAAATTAAAAACAGAATCCAACATTAATTTCACTTGCTGTTTGTCGTATCCTGTGTAATGTCCGTGAGCCGCTTTGTTTCTTAAATCTAAATTTGCAGTTACATTTTTTTGATCTAATTTATTATAATTTCCAGCTTTTGCGAGTTCATTATTCAATCTATCGGCTTTTAATGGAACCACTTTATCATCCTTTTCAAATGATATTTCAATACTATTTTTTAAGCATAATTGTCTGATATGTTCTTCTAAAACACTACCAATCATAACTGCTGCTGCATCCTTATAATCATTATCTAAAAGATGTTCAGCCATTTCTAAAAAATCAGTGAAAATTTCTGCTGAAACAATATTTTTAACTGATGTTAACCAACCATTTTCAATTTCAGCTTTTATATTTTCAATTATTTGAATTCCACTTTCGACACTCGAAGCATAATAAGGTCGAGTAACTTCTTTAAATGTTGTGTAGTAAGGGTGGCTATTCCCAAATAAGTCAAGAATAAATGAAAGTCCTGCCGTTTTAAACCCACGCATTTCCGAGGGATTTACTTCTATTCCACCATATTGATTTCTTTTTTGAGTAGATAAAGTTTCATCTGCTTTACCCATAATGAAATCAATTCTTTTTAAAAGTAAGTCGTTTGTCATTTTTCAAATTGGTGCTAACAGTTGTATATTTAAAACAAGTGTTTTTTTTCTTAGTTAATCTATTATTGAAGTGATTTAAACTTTTTTCTTCTTTTTGTTTTTGAAT
>CESC01003748.1_pt1 | contig 14073 bp, 14 predicted proteins | sample 531131 | NCBI WGS metagenome assembly CESC01 (sample SAMEA2621295, study PRJEB7988) | marine metagenome | biome: marine biome (ENVO:00000447); feature: mesopelagic zone (ENVO:00000213); material: "saline water (ENVO:00002010), including plankton (ENVO:xxxxxxxx)" | depth 800 m
CATCAGGCGTTTCGCTAACTAAGGTTGACAGTGCACCGTCTGAAGCGAAAGCCACAGACGTTGAAGGTCTATGGTTGAGCGTTAATAAAGCAAGTGGTGAAAAGTGCGTACGCTGCTGGCATCACCGTGAAGATGTAGGCTCACATGAAGGTCACGAAGAGCTTTGTGGTCGCTGTGTGACAAACATTGACGGTGATGGAGAAGAACGCCACTATGCTTAAGCTTTTTCGCGAAACTGGCTTGCGTTTCTTATGGATAAGCGCGATTGCGTTTATCCTCGACCAATGGAGTAAGTATACGGTTATCGATAGCATGTCACTGTATCAGTCTATACAGCTATTGCCGTTTTTTAACTTTACTTACGTGCACAATTACGGCGCCGCATTTAGCTTTCTAGAAAGCGCAGGTGGCTGGCAGCGCTGGTTCTTTACCGCTATCGCTGTTGTAGTAAGCGCCGTGATTTTGTGGTGGCTCAAGCAGTCGCCACGCTCACAAAAAATGCTGCCGATTGCATTTTCCTTTATTCTAGGCGGCGCCTTGGGTAACGTTTACGACCGATTAGTTCACGGTTATGTCATCGACTTTTTAGATTTTTACGTAAACAATTACCACTGGCCTGCGTTTAACATTGCTGACAGCGCAATATTTATCGGCGCGGCTTTGCTGATTATCGACATGTTTAAAAATGGCGATAAAAAAAGTGAAGGGAACGGTGCAGATGCGAACGCAAGTGCCACAGGCAATAGCGAAACCATTAAGTAGTATTCGGAAAGGTTATGACAGATTCATTAGTAATTGGCGCTGATAGCGAAGTTATTCTTCATTTTGATTTAAAGCTAGAAGATGGCTCTGCCGCCGACAGCACTCGCGTAAACAATAAGCCTGCTAAAATGGTAATGGGTGACGGTAGCTTAACACCTAACTTTGAAGCGTGTTTACTTGGGCTTAAAAAAGGTGATAAAAAAGCGTTTACGTTAGCGGCGAATGACGCATTCGGTGAGCCTAATCCGAACAATATTCACTATATGGATAGAAGTCGTTTTGGCGCTGATTTAAAGATTGAAGAAGGCATGATTTTAGCGTTTGCTCAACCAGACGGTTCGGAAATTCCGGGTATTATTCGAAGCGCTGCTGGAGACTCTGTAACGGTAGACTTCAACCATCCGCTAGCCGGGCAAACAGTTATTTTTGACGTCGAGATTATTGATGTTAAACCTGGCGTGTCAGCACAAGGTGGAAACTAGTTATGCAAATTCATTTAGCTAACCCTCGTGGTTTTTGCGCGGGCGTTGACAGGGCTATCACCATCGTAGAGCGAGCACTTGAAATGTTCGAGCCGCCAATTTATGTGCGCCACGAAGTGGTACATAATAAATTTGTGGTAGATGGACTACGTGAGCGTGGTGCGCTATTTGTTGATGAGCTTCACGAAGTGCCAGACGACAGCATTGTGATTTTTTCTGCTCATGGCGTATCGCAAGCGGTAAGAAAGGAAGCGGAAAATCGCGGTCTTAAGGTATTCGATGCTACTTGCCCGTTAGTTACGAAAGTACATATGGAAGTAACCCGTGCTAGCAAAACAGGTACTGAATGTATTTTAATTGGTCACGCTGGTCACCCAGAAGTTGAGGGTACCATGGGCCAGTACAGCAGTGCAGAAGGCGGAATTTATCTGGTTGAATCTGAAGCGGATGTGGCGACACTTGAAGTTAAAGACCCAGCGAACCTTTATTATTGCAGTCAGACAACATTATCGGTAGACGATACAGCCGATGTTATCGACGCACTTCGCGCTAAGTTCCCCAAAATCAATGGCCCAAGAAAGGACGATATTTGCTATGCCACGCAGAACCGCCAAGACGCGGTGCGCGACCTAGCGCAAGACTGTCAGGTGCTTCTGGTCGTTGGTGCACAGAATAGCTCAAATTCGAATCGCCTTCGCGAATTGGCGGAAAAAATTGGCGCTAAAGCCTATTTGATTGCCGATGCTAATTGTATCCAAGAGGAATGGCTGGAAGGTGTAGAACATATTGGCGTTACCGCAGGCGCGTCTGCTCCTGAAGTATTGGTGCAAGGTGTGGTAAATAGACTCAAAGCATGGGGCGCGGTTTCAGCATCTGAGCGTGCTGGGCGCGAAGAAAATGTAGAATTTGCCGTTCCCAAAGAGCTTAGGGTTAAGCAGGTCGGTTAGATTAATCGTATTATCAACACTTAAACACACCGCACATCGTTGCGGTGTTTTTTTATGCTTTTGTCTAATGCAAATTCGATGACTTGCGAATAGATTATGATACCTTTATCAAGTTGCACTTAACGGTGGAAAAGCAATGTAGTGGGAGAGCGAGAGGCTGTTAAATGTACCAAAATAGTCTATCGTAACGCAGTGGTATACACCAATTGCTGTGTCGAGACTGCTATTTCATAGGTGAAACGATTAATTAAGTTGTGACATCGCCGTTTACTACACAAGGGCACAGAAAATTATACGTTTTAATAACTGTTGATACCCAGAGTTATACGCTTTTGTCTTACTATACTACAGTGGTGATAACACCAAATGTAATGTTAGGTATGTGGCGTAAAAAGATGATTGCTGAAAAGGTGATAACGAAGCGAGTGAGGGGAAGTCATATTCGCGCACAACACGGTGCAGGTCTTATTGAGATCTTAATTACCTTATTCATATTAGCAGTAGGTTTACTGGGCGTTGCTGCACTGCAGTTTACAGGCTCCTTTGCCAATAAAGACGCTATCAGCCGCACACAGGCTGAAATGGTTGCTGCTCAGGTTGCGGAACGCTTAAGAGCTGCCGCACGACCAGCTACGGTGGGAGACGGCATGGTAGTCAACAATGCCTACTTCTCTAGCGATACCTACAATTTTTCCACGTTAAGTTGTTCGGGCTCCTCACACCCCTATCACTGCTATTGTTTGGCAAGACCAGCAGGGATCCCAAATTGCGAAGGTCAGGCCTGTAGTGAAGCTCAGATGGCTGAGTATGATGGGTGGGCGCTATCCTGTTCGGCGGTACAAACAAACCCACAAACTAAAGTATCGGTATCGTGTGACGACAACAACACAGCTGACATTTACAGTTGTAGTGCAGGGTCTCGCGTAGAGGTACTGCTAACATGGCCTGTCTCATCTTCGGGAAATCAGACCTACACCCTTAACGCTCGATGCAACAAATCTGAAGGCGACAGCAACGCGTGTGTATTTAAGGACATCACATTATGAGCTCTCGTCGCCGACACTCTCAGCAGGGATTTTCTCTTGTAGAGTTGATGATTACTTTGACCTTAGGGCTAGTCATATCGGGCGCCATTATCCAAGTGCTTGTCAGTAGTAGCGTGACGAACAAGCTCAATCAAGCCGTTGCCCAAGTTCAAGAATCAGGACGATTTATAATGGGGCGCTTGTCTGCAGAATTTTATGAGGTGGGTCGCTACGACCAAGTGACAGCTAACGTTGATGCGTCCGTTGATATTGTCGCTGAGGCTGCCTATGTACAAAACCATCCTATCGTTGTACCTGGCGACTTTACGACAAACACTGCGCTGGGAAGTATTCAAGCTACGAGCGGCGGTAGCGACAAGCTCGTGGTTAGCTTGTTAGGTGGAGAAGACTGTACTGGTAGTCAGCATGGTTATGCGCAGGGTAGCGAATTTCATGTGGTAAACCATTACTTTGTTAGCGGCAATACCCTGAAATGTACTGGGTATGACGGACGGGTGCTTAGAGGGTTAAAAACGCAGACGGTGTCTCCAGTAACAGTGACATTGCTTGATAACGTGGAAAGCTTTCAGGTTCAATTTGGTGTTTCTGGCGACATCACTAGTTCGCAAGGACAAGCTGTTACCTATGTAACAGCAGATGAATTAGAAGACTTAAGGACACTTAATCAACAAGTTGTATCGTTGCGTTGGGCGTTAATGCTGAAAAGCTATCAGAATGAAGTAAGGCAAACGCAAGCACAGAAATATGCTTTGTTAAATGAGGCCGCTAAAACTATGGATACGGCACATTATTATCAGGTGTTTTCAAAAACGCTGGCACTTCGAAATATGAAAAATTTTGTTAGGAGTTCGCAATGAAACAGCAAGGCTTGGTGATGGTATTTGCACTGCTCGTGTTGCTCTCAATCACTGTTTTAGGCGTTAGTGCGGTTACTAGCAGCTTATCTCAATCTAAGATGGCAGTCTCTATGCAACAAAGTGGCCTGGCTTTCGACGCAGCAGAGTCAGCAATTGCTGGCGTATTCTTCGAATCGGAAGATGAGACTCTTCTCACCGATCCAAGCAAAACCGACCCACTTTCAGAAGCAAGGCAGGGTAACGTATTTGACCCCGCTACCGATTCCATGAGTTGTTTTGATGAAGGCGAATGGACCGACAGATATATGACAGAAGGCGGCCTTTCAACAGGCGACAGACACGTAGTCAATGGCACCTATCAAAGTGCGGCTTCTTCAAAAAGTTGGTCACGTACTGCGTTTATTAGAGAGCAGGCTTGCCGAGGCTCGAGTAACGTAATTGGGGGGAGTAACGTCAATTGCCATGTGTTTATCATCAGAGGTTGTGGAAAAGTCGCGGGTAAATCGTCTGTTGTGGCGAATAGCTTAGCTGCCTCAGTGTTTGGTCCAGCGTCTCAATAGGTATCAATATGAAGAAACTCTCTACTTTCTTTGCTTCGATTACGCTTTTTAGCTGCATTGGTTTCTCTGCTTTTGGCGACGACCTCGATATCTATTTAGGTAATGCGAATAACGCTGTTACATATAATCCCAACGTTTTATTCATAATGGATTCGTCGGGAAGTATGGGATCGTATGATAATACTGACCAGTCGCGAATGCTGCGGGTACAAAATGCGCTAAAAGAAGCTCTTGGTTCAGCCACTAATATCAATGCAGGTTTAATGCGTTTTTCTGATTATGGCGGACCCATTTTATACCCAGTTCGCAATATAGATGAGGCGGTTCGGCCTGAGATAATCATATCTACGAATGCAGATGATCACGATGCACATGAAATCGATGGCGTAGTTACAACTAATAGTAATGATTTAATTCTTAGCAGCGGGACGAAAACCGTAACGTCTGGGCTTCGCTTCACTGATTTAAATATACCTCAGGGAGCAACAATAGTTAGCGCAAGCATTAGGTTTACCTCTGAGAAGTTTAATGTTGCAGGCACATCCCTTGTAATATCTGCCGAAGCATCAGCATCAAGCTCCGCATTCACCACATCATCGAATAATTTGAGTGCGCGAGCCAAAACTGCGATGAGTATAGAGTGGGCAACTGACAATAGCTTTCCTGCTTCAGGCGAGGTGATAACTACACCTGATATAAGTGCTGTCATTCAAGAGGTTGTGGATTTATCAGCATGGTGTGGTGGCAAAGACCTAAACATTTTAATAGAAGGCTCAAGCACAGACTCGGCAAGCTCCCGTGAAGTGAGAGCCAGCGACGTAGGCCAAAGCGGTGCACCACAGTTGGTTATAACTTACGACGACTCTACAGCAACTGGGTGTGTACAGGGTGAAGCAATTTATCAGGTTGCTAGCTCAAGAGATAACTTGGAAGAAAACGTTAACGGATATCCCAATACTGGTAGCGAGCTTACCTTCCACCCCTCGTATAACGATTATATCGGCGTACGGTTTCGCAATGTAAATATCCCCCAAGGGGCTGTTGTAACAGAAGCTTACCTAGAGTTTACTGCCTACAGTACGACTACGTATGGAAATCCGAGCATGCGCATAAGGGGTGTGGCTGATGACGATGCTTCGGACTTTCACCCGGACAAGCGCTACCGTTTACGAAACCTATCTAAAACTTCTGGTATTACGTGGTCAATGCCAGACTTTTACAACAATTACACTTATCGAACGCCCGATGTGAGCAGTATTGTTAAACAAATTGTCGACCGTTCAGGATGGCAATCGGGTAATGATATGGCTTTCATACTCGATGATTTCGTGTCTTATCGCGGTGCCCACACCTATAACAACTCGCCATCAAAAGCGCCTAAGCTTATTGTAAAATTTAACGGCTCAGCGACGCCTAATGCTTCAGCAACTGTTCGTGAGCACTTAATGAGTAAAATTGATGAATTAAGTGCTAATGGCTATACGCCTATTGTAGATACCTTACTAGAGGCCGCTAATTACTATGGAGGAAGAGATGTAGATTACGGGCGCAAACGGGGTGAAGGTGATGTGAGTAGCTCAGTGAGAAGGAGTACTCGAGTAAGCCATAGAGCGTCATACTTAGGTGCTGATTCTATTCTGCCTTCGGGGTGTTCAGAAGATAATTTATCAGACAGTGATTGTATCAACGAGCAGATCCCTACACCGGCCTCCTATATTTCTCCGGTTTCAGATCTGCAATGTCAAACCAATAACCATATTGTTTTATTGTCTGATGGGGAAGCAAACAATAACCACAGCGTTTCTAAAATTCAGACCTTGCTCGGCAAGAGCTGTACAGGTAGCGGTGGCGAAAAATGCGGCCTAGACTTGGTAAGAAATATCAGTGAAGCCTCAACCTCGGTGATAGGCCCTCGAGTAATTACTCACACTATAGGGTTTGCTGCTAATAATAGTGCTAATAATTTCTTGAACCAGTTGGCATTGCAAAGCGGCGGTGGCTTCTATCAGGCTGATAACAGCACCGACTTACTCGAGGCATTCAATACCATTTTGCGCTCGGTCAAAGACATCAACGCAACATTTGTCTCACCTGGTGTGGCCGTTAACCAACTTAACCGTCTAACGCATAGAGATGAATTGTATTTCGCATTATTTAAGCCGAGCGAAGGAGCAATTTGGCCAGGTAACCTTAAGCGTTATCGCTTGAGCGGCGATGAAATCCTCGATAAAAACAGCCTGAATGCGGTTGATAGCGTAACCGGCTTTTTCGCTGAAAATGCGCATAGCTACTGGTCGACTCTAGCTGACGGTAGCGAGGTTAGTGAGGGGGGAGCGGCCAGTCGTTTAGGCGGAAATCGCAATATTTATGTGTTTAACGACACTGGCAGTATTGTAAGAAGCGCTAATGAACTGCACGAAAACAATACAAACATAACGAATGTTGACCTTGCAATCCAAGATGAAACGGATGCGGATGCACTAAGAGATGCTATTTTAAAATGGACGCGCGGTGTGGACGTTAAAGATAGCAACGGCGATGGAAGCACGACTGACTATCGTTCACAAATGGGCGACCCTATTCACTCTCAGCCGATAATTGTTAACTATGGCGCCGATGACTCTGCTATTTTTGTCGCAACCAATCAGGGCATGCTGCACTCCTTCGATACTACAACGGGGGAAGAGAACTTTGCCATCATGCCCAAGATACTTCTGCAAAATTTACATCATTTTTATAAAGATACGTCGTCGTTAGAGCATAAGTATGGCTTAGATGGTGACATGATTTTAAGAACGGTAGGTGATAGTAAGTATCTCTATGTTGGTATGCGCAGGGGCGGACGCAATTACTACGTTTTCGATGTAACCCAAAAAACCTCACCCACGCTAAAATTCAAAATTGAGGGCGGCGCTGGCACATTGTCTAAGCTCGGCCAAACATGGTCTAGACCGACCATAACCAAAGTAAATATGGGCGGCCAGGTTAAAAACGTCATGATTGTAGGAGGCGGGTATGACGACGCACAGGACGATCGCACTGTTCGAGCGAATGACGTTGTTGGAAATGCTGTATTTATGTTCGATGCGGATACCGGCAGCCTTTTATGGCACGCAAGTAACGAAGACGCAGATTTGAACTTATCAACTATGACGTACAGCGTTCCAGGACGAATTTCCGTCATTGACAGAGACAACGATGGGTTTGCCGACCACATGTACGTAGCAGACATGGGCGGCCAGCTATTTAGACTGGATATCTATAATGGAGAATCGGGTACAAACTTTATCAAAGGGGCGCGCATTGCCGATTTCGGTGGTGACACTGTTGAGTCAAACCGTAAATTCTACTACGGTCCGGATGTCACTGAGATCGCGCTAGGCGACGAGTTGTACTACGGCATTGCGCTTGGAAGTGGCTGGCGCGCATCTCCGCTAGACACAGTAGTTGAAGATAATTTTTATATGCTCAAAGACAGCGGTGTATTTAATCGTGATTCGAGTGGGAATTACACGTTCATGACCACGGTGTATGAGAGTGACATGTATAACGCCACTAGTCATGCGCTAAACAGTAGCGACGAAAGTGAACGAGAACTGGCCTCGCAGGCATTTGCCAATAAGGCTGGCTGGTATTTGAACCTAACCACCAGTGGGGAAAAGGTACTTTCCTCGCCACTGATTATCGACTACAAAGTGTTTTTCACGACCTACGTACCTGCGGTGAGTAGCACAAGCGCATGTGCTCCGCCTACGGGTAATAGTCGCGCTTATTTAGTCAGTATGTTTAATGGTAATGCCGTCACAGACGTGAATAATGATGGAGAAGTCAACGATGCGGACCGTTCAGCAGAATTAAAGCAAACAGGTATTGCACCAGAGACCAAAATTCTAATTGAAGATATCGTAAGTCCGGTTGTTTGTTTGGGAACGGAGTGCGTTTCAGCGGTAATAGACGTTGATGAAGATGGCAACGACGAAGCATGTACTAACGCATTTGAATGTTTAGCCGAAAATATTTATGGCCGGTTTGAACGCATTCAACGAGGCAGCTGGCACTCGGAAACAGAGAGGGAGTAAATTATGAGCCATACGAAATCGGAACGCGGATTTTCGTTAATCGAGTTAATGATAGTCGTTGCGATAGTGGGCATAATCGCAGCTATCGCATATCCCTCCTATCAAGGTGTTATTGCTGATGGATACCGCGGTACTGGTCAGGCTGACTTGTTAGGTTTCGCATCAGCAATGGAGCGTCACCACAGTGGCTCCTTTAGTTACGAAGGTGCGGCAAGTGGCGGAGCAAATACAGGCGCCCCTGCGATTTTTACACCTTATTCACCCTCATCTGAATCATCAGCGAATAAACGATATACGCTTTCAATCGTGTCGGCCAACGCTACAGGTTATGAGTTAAAAGCTACACCTGTTAGCGGAACTGGGCAGGCATCAGACGGCGCTTTATTTTATTTTAGCGATGGAAGAAAGGGCTGGGACAAGAATAACAATGGAACCCTTGAGTCTGACGAATACTGCTGGTCTTGCTAGTAATTTTCATGGCACACAGGAGTCGTGCTTTCGATTTTCAGCGAAGTTTAGTTGATCTCTTCTCTGTTCACATAGGAATTGATGTAGTTTATTTTGGGGGAGGCTCTCTTACCGTAGGCATGCCGAATACAGCGACATCATTCCAATTCTGATCGACTTCATCATTATTCAAGGCAAGCCGAGCAGAGTTTAATGCGTTATCGTGTTCAGATTGGGTTTTAATTATCATCTGCCACAGCAAGGCCGAATCTATCGTAGAGGCAAGTAGATAAGTACTGGTACTTGTGAAAATAAATAGCGCTATTAAAACCTCAATCAAAATGCTTCCCGAGCTTGTATTTTTATTCAATTTTGTAAATCCTTTTCACGTTTAAATCTCTTACTTAGTTAAGCGCTAGTCGAATCAAGGTCCTATTCTTCGCTATACCACGAACCAGGAATGGGAATGATTTTCGCAAGCGTGGTGTGTGCCTGTAGGTTATCCAGCACTGTGGTTGATGAATTCAATGACCCGTACACGCTTGTATGCAAAGGCTGATTAGAGACAAAGGCCCCTTTAATTGAGGCGCTAGTCGCAACATGCAAAGTGTGTTCATTCCCTGCTGTAGATAGCATGACGATGAGGCCAAAGAAATGTGTATCGGCACTAAGCGATAGGTTGCCATCAACAATTAATAGCAATAATGGGTTGCTTTCATCTGAGTGAGCTACATCTTCACTATCTAGTGAGCAGTTACCTTCTATCCAGTAAATATTAGCCGGCGCTAGGTTCAAGCAGTCGTGTTTGGCAATGCTAGTAGGGAAAAACGCACGGCTCAGGACATTTACATCGCGGTTAAAAAGCCACTCGGTAATTTGATCGTCCCACGAAAATTGCTGAGTCGGAGTAGGAAGCCTAAGTAAAGACGGGTAGCGCAAAAATCTGGCCTTATAGTACGTACTTTCTTCTTCTGAAGAGATAGAAACCTCGAAATGTTGAAGCGGTTGCTGTTGATCACCCTCTAATTCGAGCACCTCAATTGCTGTAGTCACATTGGGTATATCTACCTTATCGACAGTTAGAGGAACGCTGTTAGTTCGTAAGGACTCAGCGATGTCTCTTAATTGTCGTTTGAATGAGACGCGTGCCTGTTCGGCTTTCCGCATTTCGTTATCTATTGCATAAAATTGTTGGACTTGTTGAGATGAACTTATCGTTGTGAATGTAATTACACTTAACAGAATAGCGACTATCGCTAATACCGCCATGCCCCGCTGGTGGCGAAAAGAGCGAAAGGGCAGTTTAAGTTCATTTCCCTTACTGTAGGCTAAGTCTCTACTTTGCAATTTCTTTTGTTCAAGCCATTGCTTATTCGTATGCATTAGTAGCCTCAATAATAAACTTTCTAGAACTTGTAACGGTAGGGTCAACCTTACTGCGAAGTGCTATTTCTATTTCGTAAGTGCTGCCCCAGCTACTAGCGTGCTTCAGATTCACACTAAACTTGGTCGCAACGGTAGTTTGGGTATCGGTTAAATCGAACCAGCCACTTTGATCACATGTACTCCCCGCTACACGATATTCGATGGCTTTTTTGTTTAAGCGGTATCCAAACCACTCTCCCTGACTTAGTGACACCACACCGTCACTATTCTTATCGTAAGAGAACATAACGCAACTATTTTCAGGCTCGCTATCACGGTGACCCGTAGTAATTTTAAAATGTTCACTTGCACTAATGGTCGTGGAAAATGGCGACAGGGTATTATTAGAGTATATATAACCTGCCTTGCTTAGGTGTTGTGTGATTGTGCTTTGCAGTGCTCGCATGTCGTCTTCTACGCTGGTGGCGTGCTGAATCGATGAATGTGCGATGTGGGATTGTGCCGCTTGGGTGGCAACCGCAGCAATCACTAGACTTGCTAAGCTACAGGCCACTAGCAGTTCGGTAAGACTGTATCCATAACAGCGTTTGATAAGATTACACTGCTTATTATGTCTTAACATGGTGCGATTCCCGAAAAGGTCTGTAAGCTACATAGTTTTATCCGCCCCAGCGAATTAATAACTAGCTTTGCGTTAAAACGCTGGCTTGAAAGCGTAAGTGTTGTACTGCTGGCAAAGTTAAGCGTGCCATTTTTATTAAACGCGATAACCTTGTTCCTATTGTTAGTTGTGCTTATTTTTAAATCCCACCGTGCGCTAGGAACTACGAAAGACACGTCATTCAATGTACAACTTTGGCGGTGAGAGCAAGTGCAAGCCTCATCGTCGCTCAACAATACACACTTATCATCTTCAACCTCAGCAATGAGAAACATGTTCTTTTTGTGCACCAGCGCGTTCATTCGCGCTTGCTTCGCAAGAGATGCCAAGCTTGTAGCTGCATGTTTAAATGCATGTCGCTCCTGCCACGATTCAAAAGAGGGCGCCGCTATTACCGAAAGTAGACCTATGGCTGCTAGAACGACAAGCATTTCTAAAAGTGTAAAACCTGCCAGCGTCCGTTCTGGAGTTTTTATATTGATGTTTGATGTAAAGGATTGAAAAGCCATGCGTAAGTCCAGTTACCGTGCCTTGTTTACATTGATAATCTCAATGTACTGAAATCTGTAAGGAGAGATAGCTGTACCATGGAGGGGATTTATCGCGCGTGTACACAAAGACCCGCTGTCAAAGGGTTTTCACTGGTCGAAATAATGGTTGTATTGGCCATTGTAGGCTTAATAGGTGTGGCCACCGTGTCGTCACTAGCTACCAGTATGCAGTTAAACGAACTCAATAAGGCCAAAGCTTACTTACTCACTACTCAAGCATTGCAGTCGAGAAACTGGTTAGAAACAGGTGAGTATTTGGCGCTTAGTGCTTTGCCACAATCTGAACTGCCAAGCATAACTATCTCACAAACAATTGATGATGCTGGAATGTACGAAATTGTTGCTACACTGACATCTAGGCCATCAACGGACAGTTGTAGAGTTATAAAGATAAGTGAGTACGCACTGACACCTACAGAGTGCTGGTAGAAAAAGCACAGCAGGTTAATGACGGCAAAGCGGCGAATAGTGAATAGCAAGAGGGCAGCGCATACTCATGGCTTTACTTTTATTTGCTTAAAAGCACTAAAATAAACTTTCACCGGAAAAGTCGACTAACGGTAGCGTGACTGTTAGCTGCAGGTAAGTTCATTGCCCTCTAGGTCTTCTTTCTTACCATTGTTATCACTGTCGACGGCCACTGATATTCGGCCATAAAGCGACAACAAAAGTGCTGAAGCATAATTAGCATCATTGTCGTTAGGGCATAAAGTAATGGTTGCGGCCTTATCGATGCCACCTTGTTCGTCGAAAGTAAGACTTCCAGTGATGCCAAAAATGGAGTTAGCTTTATTTAACGGATCGCCAGCCACAATTAATGGTTCGTTGCTATCACGGCTACCATTTCCGTTCGCGTCTATGAACACCATTTTTGCATTTCGCCAACTTGACGCACAGGACGTGTAGTTTTCAGTCGGGCAAAGTAATACCGTAGTTTGCTCGTCAACGGCGGAAAAACGCGCACGCTGAACAACGGCACTTAAATTATTCAAGTCTGAAGTAATTCTATTTTTTATTAAAATGCTTTGTATACCAGGAGCTACAGTCGTGAGAATAATGGCGAGAATAGCTACAGCGACAAGCATTTCAAGAAGGGTGAGCCCTCGTTGATTCGACATTTTTGTTAGTCCTAATCTTCGCCTAGTACTTGTCATAAACAGTGTTAGTTTCCACATGTAGATATGCGAATAAAGAGGACGCTCTTAGTTTCGCGTTGCCTTTCGCCATTGTAATCTTGTAGCGCAACAAATTTACGCTACTCGTTCTCATTTTAGGGTAAACTAAAATATGTTGCCAAAGGTATGTTTTACCGTGTAATCGCATATTCGCCCATACGCCTTGTGAGTGATGGCTTACAGTATGGCTGCGCTTAAGCTTCAACATATCAAAATAATGAATGGCTGACCGTTAAATGCCGAAGAGAGGCAATACTAGGTCTGCAAATTCAACAGATGCGCGGATACCACTAACATCTGCGGTCAGATTGTCGTATAATCAAGTTCCAGGACGCCCCAAAAATACGTGGATATAATGATGCAAAAACAAGCAGTTATTGATGAAATGAAAGTGCTGCCTGAAATTGACGTGGAGTATGAAGTTGCACGTCGAGTCTCATTTATTAAAAAGCAGTTGCTTACTTCTGGATTAAATTCTCTGGTATTGGGTATTAGTGGCGGCATTGACTCGTGCACATTGGGCCGATTAGCTCAAATTGCCGTGGATGAACTAAACGCTGAACATCACGAAAACTACCAATTTATCGCGGTTCGCCTACCTTATGATACACAAGCCGATGAAGAAGATGCACAGAAGTCTATCGACTTTATTCAGCCCTCGCATTCGTTAACCGTAAACGTAAAGCCTGGTGCTGATGCTATTCATGCCTCAACCTCACAAGCACTTTCAGGTGCTAACCTTCTTCCTGAAAACGAAGCGAAACAAGACTTTGTCAAAGGAAACGTTAAAGCTCGCACCCGTATGGTTATTCAGTACGAAATTGCAGGGATGGTGGATGGTCTCGTTTTAGGCACCGACCATTCAGCTGAAAATATTACAGGCTTTTACACTAAGTATGGCGATGGAGCATGTGATCTCGCGCCTTTGTTTGGTTTAAGCAAGCGCCAAGTGCGTGCAGTGGCAGCCCATTTAGGTGCACCTCATAACGTAATTACTAAAGCGCCTACCGCTGATTTAGAAAGCCTGTCCCCACAGAAAGCCGATGAGCAAGCACTGGGTATGTCTTACGACCAAATCGACGACTTTTTGGAAGGTAAGCCAGTTTCTGCGGAAGTGGAA
>CESC01038048.1_pt1 | contig 13869 bp, 10 predicted proteins | sample 531131 | NCBI WGS metagenome assembly CESC01 (sample SAMEA2621295, study PRJEB7988) | marine metagenome | biome: marine biome (ENVO:00000447); feature: mesopelagic zone (ENVO:00000213); material: "saline water (ENVO:00002010), including plankton (ENVO:xxxxxxxx)" | depth 800 m
TGGGATTGTTCATGCTCCCCGCCATCTGTGCCATACTCGGAAAGACACTGCGGCGCAATGGTCCAGGAAACAGGCAACGCAAGCGATTCTCGATCTGGTCGGTGCGGTATTTGCTGTACCCTGCAAAGTTTTCGTCACCACCATCTCCTGCCAAGGCCACGGTTACTTTTTGACGCGCTAACTGAGAGACAAAATACGTGGGGACGAAAGAAGGATCGGCAAAAGGTTCGTCAAAGTACCGAGCGATACCAACCAGGTTGTCTGCCACATTTGCCCGCACCGTGAATTCATGATGATCAGTCTTGAATAGACTAGCGACCTGGCGGGCATACTGAACCTCATCGAACCGTTCAGAATCGAACCCAATGGAGCATGTGGTTACGGGGTGTTCCGACTGGCCAGCCATCAGGCCCACTATGGCGCTTGAATCCACGCCTCCGCTGAGGAAGGCTCCGAGGGGAACATCACTGATCATGCGCAAGCGTACGGCGTCTTCAATAAGCTCATACAGGCCATCCTCAATGTCCTGAATACTTCTGTATGCCGGGGCTGAAAAAGAAACATCCCAGTACTGATGAAGCTCTGTTTTTTGGCCGTCAGTCTTTAGCCAATAGCCCGGCGGCAATTTATGAACATTGCTGTAGATGGTTTTGGGATCCGGTATATACTGGTAAGCAAAAAAATCCTTGATCGCATCGGGTCGGACTTGCCGCGTGAAGAAAGGCAGCTTCAGCAACGCCTTGATTTCAGATGCAAATGCAAAATCCCCCCCGGACTCATAATAGTAAACAGGCTTTTTACCCAGGCGGTCACGGGCCAGGAAAACCTCCTTCGTGCGGGTATCCCAGATCGCAAGCGCAAACATTCCATTCAGGTCATCAAGACATCGGAACCCTTTTTGCTCAAACAACTCGACGAGAACTTCGGTATCCGTTCCGGTGGTGAAAGTCCTGCCTTCCACTTCAAGGTTTTTCCGAATCTCACGGAAATTATAAATCTCGCCATTAAACGCAATGATGTAACGGCCGCTGGAGGATTTCATTGGCTGGGTGCCGGCATCACTGAGATCAATAATGCTCAGGCGTCTGTGAACCAGACCTATGTGGTCATCCAGATACACACCACCAGCATCCGGGCCACGATGAATGATAGCCTGCCCCATGTTCTCCAGCCATTCACGATGCGCATCACGATTAGGTACCGTCGGGGAACGAAGAAATCCTGCAAAACCACACACGGTCAGCTAATCCCCGTGTTTTCTGACCGGATTCGTCTATCAACCCCAAGCAGGTCTGCGTATAAATGTTCATATTCCTGCGCCATACGGGCGGCCGAGTACTTCTCATCAATCAGCTGGCGTGCATTGCCGGAAAGAGTTGCGGCAAGCGCGGGGTTGTCAAGGAGCTGACGACAACAACTTGCGAGGGAGGCCTTATCTCCATGTGGCGCCAGCAATCCCGTTTCGCCATGTTTGACAAGCCTGTCCACACCCGGAATATCGTAGGCAACCACCGGGACACCTACCGCCATGGCCTCCATCATGCACCGCGGAACTCCCTCCAAGGAGGAAGTCATGACAAACAGATGGAAACGTGACAGAAGCTCAAGACGATCGCTTCGGAAGCCCAGAAACTCAATCGCTTTGGCACTGTCCTGCTCGCTGGCCTTTTCTTCAAGTCCCTCGCGCTGCGACCCGTCGCCGAGAAGCTGAAGCTTCAGATTATTGTCTTCCTGGTAAAGCTGGTCGAAAACGTCAATTAGGTCCGGAATACCCTTGCGTGGAATCATCTGACCGATAAAGCCAATAATCCGGTCTCCTTCACTTGACTTGACCAAGGCTTCAAACTCTTCAAGAGCTGCATCAATCTCAGTGAGATCAACCCCATTGCGGATGAACGTTATTTTTTTATCCGGAACTCTAAACCGCTTCATATCGGACACAAGCTCTTCGGACAACGGAGCCACGCGATCGAAATATCTCAGCATCCAGGTACCAATTCGAATAAATGCCGCAAGCTTCAAGCCCACCTTTCCGGAAAATCCATGGGGTGTGCTGACACACCGAATACCTGCACGCTTGGCCGCAAGAAAGCCGAGGATATCCGACTTGTAGCCATGAGTATGAATAACATCGATGCCCCTCTTTTGAATCACATCACACAGCTGCTTCACTACTCTGAAGTCGAACCTGCCGGCCATATCCAGGTAGTGCACGTCACCAGCAGAGTTTGGATAAAGTTCTGCCACTGTCAGGTCCTGTGCAGAACTTTCCCGGGTGACCGCAAGATCACAGACCATGTGCTCCGGATTCAGGTTATTGGCCAGGGCAAGTACCCAGCGTTCGGCACCATAAAACCCCGCGGGCGTAATGAACTGCAACACTCTCAGGGGTTTCATGAAGACTCCGCTCCTGTGGGATTTCTATAGTGCCGAGACGCTACCCGACTGGTTTTCGGATCGCTGACATAGCGCAGGTAATAAATATTGGCGGCAGCGGCAATGAACAAAAAAAGCCAGAAAAACATTTCTGCCCGTATACGGTCGATAAAGGTTACCGTCACCATAAAAGAGATCATGGCACATTGAAGCGCAATCATGTGGAAGTAGGCATCCGTGCGTTTTTGTTCGATGAGATATTTTTTGGTGTTGCCCAGAAGACGCCAGGTTGATAGCAGAAGGCCGAGAAATATGCCGGCTCCTATCCAGCCTACGTCCCCGAGAAGCTGGAACCAGGAGGAATGTACAGCACGGTTTTTTACGCTATAGTTGGTGGCCGAATCGTCAACATATAGCCCACTGAGCACCTTATAACCGCCGATACCCATTCCCATCGGATAGTCTTCCAGCATGTCAAAGGTGGCCCACCAGAACTGCATGCGGCCAGCTCCTCCTCGCTCGCCGTCTTCGTCCGCCTTCATAGTATACATCCGCTCCCAGAAGGCGTCATCGGCAACATACAGCCCACCCGAAAGGCCAGCCAGTATGATGACGATCGCCATGGCTCGCTGGCCGCTTTTCTGAAAGCGGGAAAACAGCATGTAGCAGATAAACAACCCGGCGCCTGCCACCACACCAAGAAAAGCACCACGACTGTTGATGAGAACCAGGGCGTTGACAATGAAGGCTCCGCATACAAAACAAAAAAACTTGGTTTTTTTGTTACCCATCCAGGCGTAGTAAATCAATAGCACTGTCGCCGGGACAAGAGCCGCCGCTGTGTAGTTGGCGTCGCCCCCTGTGTCTACCATACCGATTCCTTCTACCCTTCCGTTAGAGCCGCGGCCCACACTGTAGGCAATGTAGCCCACATAAGTGGCGCCGATAAGATAGGTCCACAGGACGGCATTAAGGGCTTTTTCTGAATGAATCAATTTGTAAGCAATCGCGACGATAATAATCATCTTGGTAAATTCGAAAGTGAATTGCTTGTGGACTGGTAAATTCAGCGCAAAGAAATACATCAGGTAATGAATGCCCAGAAAAAGTACCAGCCATTTGGTCAGTGGCTGGCGAGACCAGGGACTCAGCGGAGACAGGGTTCGATAGTGTAGCGTCAGGGCTACCATCATCAGGATTACAGTGAGGAACGAGTAACTGAGCCCGGGAATTTGTCCAGACCACCAGCGAATATCCGGGTGGACCATATAGGTAATCTGGTAAAGCATGAACGACGCTGTGGCACTGTAGAAAAAAGTCGCTGCGATGCCAGCGAACAAGACTGTCAGGAACAAAAGCGCAAACTTCGACATTAAGTCTGCTCCCGCCCCGGCCGTGCGCTACTCCACACAACTTGAGTTTCACCCCGCAGTGCTTTGATAATGCCCCGCAGAGAATACAGATTCACCATCACGAAGTAATAGGGAAACGAAAGCCACATGGGTAGCCGGTTCTTATCCTCCGCGCGATAGCCTGCCCAGGCGAGCGGCAGCAACGTAACGGCACCCAGAGTAATCAACTGGAAAAGGCCATAACCGCGCAGCGCAAGGATGGCACTGCCAAATGCCCCAATCGCCAGAAACAGGGGAATCAGCCATCGCAAAAATTTGTGGGAAATCACCTGCCAGGAAAATATCCCAGACCTGAGCGGGTTCATGGTCGCTTTAACCCGCATCAACCCTCTGATGCTGCGGTTTACAATCCGCTCTTTTCTTGCCACCTCCCGGTCGAAGTCACCTGCGGTTTCCTCGAAACACTTGGCCTCCGCATCAAAAACGCCGCGATAGCCCTTGGCAACGATCTGCAATGGATTGACGAAATCATTGATGTCCTGCTGCTGGAGGGGCTCCCATAGTTTTGTCTGAATGGCGTAAATGGCTCCATCGCCACCCACCACAGAATGCAGCCTGGATTCCATGGACTTGATCGCAAGTTCATAACGCCAGTACAGGTTTTCATTCTGCGCGCTCGCACCACTGCTACCATCTGTGTATAAAGCAGCACCAACAACATACCCCACAGACGGGTCTGCCAGGTTTCTGACCAGCTTTGCGATTGCATCCGGCGCGTACATTGCGTTGGCATCGCTGAACACAGTTACGTCCTCGGAAACCTGCTCCATGGCCAGATTCAGCCCCATGGTTTTACCCAGGCGACCTTCCTGCCTGATCAGTGTTATCCTGGTATCTGTGAATTCCCGCACCAGTTCATCGGTGCCATCGTCGGAGCCGTCGGAAACCACGATGATTCGTAATAATTCCTCCGGGTAATCCAGTTCCAGAGCATTTTGGAGTTTTTCGCAGATAACGTTTGCTTCGTTGTAACAGGAGATAACCAGTGCAACCGAGGGGAAACTACCCCTCCGAAAGTGGGTAACGGCGGGTTTGCCACGGGTGATAATCCAGAGCAATGCCGGATATCCAAAATAAACATAGACCGGAATCAGCAGGCAGATTACGGTGATAACAAGTACGAAAGTCATAAAGTTATGTAGCGCCTCAGTTTGGGGCCTATCCAGTTCGCCACCCCAAGGGGCAGCCTTCGCCAGGCACTCTCGATCAACGGGCGCAGCCGCGAAGCTTTTCCGGGCTGGTCCGCCCAGGGTAACGCGTATGGCTTTGCTCCCCACTGCTTTTTGAACTGGTAAGTGCCCTCGCCGATCGTGGACCGGCCAAAATCGAACAGCTTGCAACCCTGATCACAAACGTGGCTTAGCAGAGTCCAGTACAGCAGCATGTTTGGAGCCAGATGGTTGTACTGTACAAGCGTTGATGCCCAGGGGATGCAGGCCTGAGGGCCCGTATTCAGTACAACCCCTGCCCCGACCGGCTGATCGTCCAGAAATACCAGGCCAACGATCATATCGTCACCATACGCCTGTTTCAGCTCTTGGAACCACTCCCTACTGTGTACCGGGGAACCCAACCGACGCATATTCCCCGCGAATACCTGGTAAAAAAGATTCACAGCTCCGATATCGGTGCGTATTTCTGCTCTCAGACCATTTTTCTCCGCTTTTCGGATCTGGCTTCGTAACTTGGGCTTGTAGCTTTTCAGCAAGGCGTCGGAGTTGATTGGCAATGGGCAGAGCATGCGCACTTTTCGAGGAGGAGCTTCTCTATTCTGGTCCTTAACTTCAAGCTCTGCGCCTCCCTCTCGCAGCTCCGGAAAATTGGCGCCTCTGCTAGCCGCGAATGTTTTGGCCTCTTCCAGCAGGCGGCACCTTGCATCCTCATCATCTGAAAGTGGACCGCCCAGATCACAGAACGGCAGTGAAACCAGGCTTTTCGAACCAAAAGGCGGTCTTACCTCCACCAACGGCAGTACACCACACAAGGTGCCGTCGCGATGTACCGTGATCAGCCAGCCTGGGTGGTGGTAGGCCCTCGCCGTTGCCTCTAACCACGCACTGTTGTGATAAGGGGATGCGTTCGGGTGCGACGCAACGTATGCATCGTATTCTTCAAGGGGATACACGCTTGCCCGCGACACGAGGGCTTTCGGTTCGGTGCTCATATCAACAACCCGCCTCTCTTATAAAGCGGCTTCTTGCCCGCCGTGCCACATCTTCCAGCTTCAGTTTGAAACGAGCCCGCTGAAGTGAAATCTGCACCAGGTGCCGGTGGAGTTGTCCCAGAGTTGATTTATAGCGCTCATCGCCGCCCATAAAATCATAATAGTGAAAGCCGTGGTGCCGGTAATCCTCAATGCAGAGGCTGTGCCCCAGCAGACCCGGCTTGAATCGGTTGTCTGACTCTATTTGCATGCCCCCCAGGTAGAAGTAGACCACCTGGTTATAGGTCAGGTTGTAGAACGAGGCGATCTCTTTATCGCCAGCCATTAGTGAAACCAGGTCTACGCCGCCGTGATACCACTGAGAACGGATCAATTCTCGATGGAATCTGACGAAATCCGGGTTAGCAAATCCACTCTGGTCAGGGCCGGAACCCCAGCGCTCGAGATGCCTCGGACCAATGCGGTCAAACAACGCCAGAGCTTCTTTTACCGAATCAGGGCGCACCAGAGCCACTTCCCCGTAATCCTGATAAAGGCGATAACAACGGTTGATCTGGTGCCGTGTGTTTCTGGAGAGCGTCTCGAGGTATCGTTTCCCGGTGCTTCTTAGTTCGTCAAGGTCAACGCCGTAACACGGTGCCTGCCAGCGAAGGTGTTTATGCAGGCCAGTATTCCTTGCGTACCGTTCTGCCTCTTCTGCATCAATCGCACCGATGACAAATTCGTCCCAATCCGGCATCGAGTTGCACAGATACTGCAGACAGGCATCGGCCACCCCATCTTCTTTGCCATGTTCTGCCAGAAACCCGTTGTACTCTATCCAGATCTGATCAAGCAGCTTGTGTCCGGTCTGATGCAGTCTCAGGCAGCGGGATTTCATGACACCATGACGGCGTTCATCAGTCTCAACCACCAACCCCAACCCGACCAGGCGCTCCCCCTCCGTCACTCGCAATACCGAGGCACGGGGCTGATAAACATGCAGCCAGTGCCCCAGCCATTGCCACGAAAGAAAGACCGTTGGCGATGCACGGCCCTCTAGATCAAGCCAGTCATCACGGAGTTTCGCGCTTCCTTCCGCTGGCTCTCTTGTAACCTTCAGCAGTCCTGCTGTCATGGCGTCTATTCCGTTAGCCTGGAATCAGTGCTGTGGGCTGGGATGTTTTACCAGGAATGGACCAATGGCCAGGTAATCTAGAGCGCCCTGCATAAAAGCACGCACCGCATCTTCCGGAGAATCTACAATGGGCTCCTCATGCATATTAAAGCTGGTGTTGATCAGACTCGGTATTCCACTGAGCTTTTCGTATTCTTTTAAAATGTCGTAGTAGCCCGGATTCACTTTCCGCTGAATCAGCTGGGGTCGAGCAGTACCATCAACGTGTACAGCGGCCGGGCAGTTTTCTCGCATGAACTCGGTACAGTCAAAGGTAATGGTCATGAATTCGGCGGCGTGTTCTGCACCACGAATATTGTGGTAACACCTTTCTCTCGCTTCATAAAGAGTCACCGGCGCAAAGGGCATGAATTCTGTACGGCCAAGCCGCTTATTGAGCCACTGGTTAACTTCCGGTTCCCTGGCGTGGTACATGATGGATCGATTACCAAGGGCCCTTGGGCCGTATTCCATCCGGCCATCGAAACGGGCAACCACTTCACCGCTATGTATCAATGCGGCCACCTCCGCAGCGAGATTCTGTGGGCGCTGGAAACTCAGGCCTTCAGTCTGAAGGGCCTTTTCAATTTCTGCCTCCGAATAATCGGGGCCCATGTAGGCACTGGAAATCGACGGTTTCACTCCACCGGGCCAGCTGTGGTAGAGGGCTGCACCAGTACCACAACCACCGTCGCCCATATTCGGATACACGAAAATGTGGTTTACGCCTTCGATCTCAAAGATCCGCTGATTAAGCTTCACATTGGCCGTCACGCCACCAGAGAGCACAATAGTGTCTATGCCGGTTTTCTGGACCCAGTAGCGAATGTAGTTCGTCGCTACTTTTTCCAGAACGTACTGATAGGCCGCAGCCACATCGATTTTCGGGAATTTGGAGGCAAGATAACGGGAAAAGTAAACGTTATTCGCTTCGTAAATCCTGAAATGACCGGGAGCTTCATCGATTCGGGAGAGCAGAACATCTCCAAGGATTGAAGGGTCTCCGTAGGATGCCAAGCCTACAATTTTTCCTTCATGGCGGCTCGGTTTGAAGCCCAGACTTGATGTCACATGTTCATAGAGCGTGCCCAGGGAGTTGGGAAATGGTAGCCCATGCAAACGACGGATCTTGCCGTCCCGCCCCTCGCTCACGGAACCGGCGAGGCCAGAGCCATAGCCGTCGAGAGTCACACAAAGTGCCCGCTCGAAGCCACTGCAAAAGAAACTGTTGGCTGCGTGAGACAGATGGTGGTCCATGCGCTTGACGGGCTTGGTCCAACCCATCTCCGCCAGGCCTTCGGTCAGATCCTTTTCCCAATGCTGAAAGGACTCGGTCGCTGCTTCACCCCAGTGTCGGGACGATTTCAAAGCTGCATTATTCGAAGCCAGTTTCTGGGCGCCAGCCATACTGTAGTAGGAACTGTGAAAAAATCCCTTCTCCATAATGGCATTCGGGTGCTCCAGCCCATGGATAGGTTCGTTTCGATCAGGAACCCGGCCCAGTGCCTCTTTGACCTGCGGCGCCAAATCTCTCGGCTGGAACGCCTTGATGAACGCCCTTTCGTCTTCAAGATTTTTTGAAAAGAGCTTTTGCTCGTTTTCCCAGGTAAGAAACGGGTAACAGGCCAGGTCAAAGTCGTTTATGGAGAGTCCCGTATAGGCCAAAGCCTTCTCGAGCGCCAGTTTTGGAAAACCATCTTGTTGCTTGACCCTGGAAAAGCGCTCCTCACCGGCAGCAAAAAGGATTTTTCCATCCTCAACAATTGAAACAGTTGAGTCCTTGTCTAACGGGGAAATCCCGAGCACTTTCATGCCATACTCTCCATAAGCTCGCGAATGCGTGTGGGGGTTGAGGCCTTTCCGCCTAGTTCATTAAAAAAGAAATCAAAATAACGACGAAAGCTAGCAAGAAACTGCTTCAGCTGAGCATCGTCCTGAACATACGCGGTATTTCCCGGTACCACGCTCGGGCTGTGAAAACTCCATGTAAACGTTCGAACGCCCTGTTTATAAAGCGCTCGGGTCAACTTGATGTGCTCAGAAGAACTGAACCCCTCTGGAGAGAGCATAAGCCTGTCTACCACTCCCAGCCTTGAGAGGATCCCCGGCACTTTTAACTTCCGGAACACCTGCGCGGCCTGGAATAATGGAAGCGCCGCGCCACCTGCCCAGCCTACAAATCCTCCCGTGCAGGGCAGCTCAAGAATAGAATCGTTGCTGCCGCCAAACCAAAATGGGCGGGCGTCAAATCGACGATAGTCCGGACCTCCATCAGCCCGGGAATCGAGGGGAGGACAGACTGACAAATCAATGTTGAACCCAAGCTCTTGAAGGATCGTGGCCGTATTAGGGCCGAACCCATAGCGACCAGCTTTGTAGGCAATCGGTGACGAACCAAAGTTGTCAGCTATTTTGTCCCGAAGTATAAGCAGCTTTTCTCGCTCCAGTTCGTATGGGAGATTACCGGGGTAGGTATTTGGCCTGGACAGCTCCTCCTTAAAAGGCGGGTTCACCCAGGGATGAAGATGGGCACCTATCTCACACTGACCTTTTTCAGCAAATTGCTTGAGTAGCCGGAAACCCTCGGGCTGGCTGGCGACCGGGTAATCAATCACATAACAAGGCTGAATCCCATACTCATTGAAAATGTCTTGTACGCGATCTATGTGGGCCATGGCGGAGACATGGTTCGCCTGAGAATCAGGTTCAGCACTCCAGTCAAACTCTTCTTCGGTGTCGATGACAACGACTAGCTGGGGGGGTGAGTCGGCCGCTAGCCCTATATATCTTCTTTGATCGAACATGATTCCGTTCCTGATTAATTCCCGAGCCTCTATCTAGGCTGACCCACGAGGGAGAATCCCTTTGATAAGCGAAGACGAAGCACAAACTGTTCTTCGTCGTTTCTGGCGAGCCGACTCCGCAGATAAGCTTGATCGAACTCCACGCTGAACGAAGTTTCTTCAGCCAACTGACGTATCCAACTGATATTGAATCGGTGAATCTGGTCAATCACTGTGCCAGCATCTTCATCGGCATCTCCCTGCCAGCGATATGCGAAAGCCAGCCGCTGCAGCGAAGTCAACTGGTAGCCAAGAGCAATTCTTGCAAAGTATTCGTGAGTCGTGGCGCCGGTATTCTCCGACTCCAGAATTGCCGCTTCCGCCGCGAGCCTTAGATTACAGGCACTGCACAACCTGGTCGTATTGTGTGAAAGCAAAATTGAGTCACTTACAACAAGGTCGCGAATACGAATGGTATCCGGAATAAATTCGATATCTCCCAGCGGCTCCAAAGAGAGGTCTGTTGCACTATCAGAGAGTCTCCGGTTGTATCCGACAGAGGTTTGCCAATCGTCGGCAACCCAGGTTCTTTGTAAAAAACCGGTAACCGCTTCACTCTCGGTAAGGCTGCCATCAGGGTTTTCGGTGTCTGCCTGACTCGCACCCGCACCAACGAGGAACGTACCGCTCTCCAGCAAGGTGCTATAAACCAGTTGAGCAGAATCATTTGTAATTTCGATGTCATCGTTGGTCGACCAGCTCCGACTGATATTTATACCGCCTGAAGACCGCTCATTAAACCTTCTGGAAAACTGACTCGCAGCCGTAACGGACTCCCTGTCGTTGAGTTCCCCGCTTCCAAAGCTTTTACCCGCTCCCCCTGAAAACCGAAGAGTCGAGAGTTCCCCCGGGAAAAAGCGAATTCCCGCCCCCGCATTTAACGTATTCTGGGTATCATAATCCGAGGGATTTACAACAAATCCGGTGTCATTCCTGACAGAGCTCACTGTATGCCCGAGATTAAAATCGAATCTGCTGCCGGGATCGAAGTGAGAAAACCGAGATACACCAATAACAGAGCTGTTTTCCGTTTGCTCACCATCGCCTAGGTCACGCTCTGTCTCAAGCGTACCGCCGTATTGAAGGGCCAAAGAGTTCGCTCCACTCTGGAGCTGACCACCAATGTTGCCCGATAGACCAAGGCTGGGCTCCGTATTCGTGTCTGTGCTCGTTCCCTGGTCGATCCGGGTATGTGTCAATGCAGTAAATGCAGACGCGCTCCCTGAGATCTCTGTTACCCTATCACCAAAATCTTGCGCCGTTGCCGCAAGAGGCCAAAGACACACTCCGAAGAAACTCAAAGCGAGCACTTTAGTCGAATTCACAGACCTAGTTTTCATTCACTCACTCCTGAAAAACCACGCCTGAAAATTTATGGGATCCCAGCGCATCTACGGATTCGACGATCGCTTCGGCAGTCACATCGCCAAACGGAACACCAAAGACTATCTGGTCGGCGAACCTTTCCAAGATCCGCGCCTCGGTCGTCTCCTGAAAAGGTGGGGCGTTCAGTACAATGCAGCGATCCGGGTAGCGGGATTTCAGCTCAGACACCAAGTCGCGCATTCGACCAGACGAATACAGTTCCACGGCAGAAGACACCTGAGTACCTGAAGGGATTACACTCAAGCGGGCAATCCCGCTCGGGTACAAAATATCTCGGATCGATAAGGACTTGTCTGCGACATAGTCAGTCACACCAGCTTCCATTTCGATTGAGACGAGCTTCGATAGGTCTTGATTGTATGGATCACAATCCACCAGTAGTGCAGAAGTGTGCGAGTCCATCGCAAAAGATGCGGCAAGATTGAACGCTGTTAATACAGAGTTACCTCTGTTACCCAGACTACTGAACATAACCGCAAAGTTCTTCTCTCCGGCCCGGTTCCTTAGTTGGATGCGTAATTCCCGGTATGCGTCCATCACCGCCTTATCTGGCATTCCGGGATAAATGATCTTCCTCTCACGTAGTTGGTCACGACTCCACGGCCTGGGATTTCCAATCAACTCCAGAGATATCGAGGAGTCATAGACTGTAGGCGGATATTCGCTGTGCTCCATATCCACTTTGACCCAGTTCGGCCTTGACCTGTCTGATCCAGCAAAGGGGCGCTCCGTTCGAAAGTGATCCTCAGACTTGGCTTCTCCCTCCTTCTGCGCTTGCAGACGGCGCTCCCCCTCGCTCTTCAGAAGTGCATTGTAGAGCTTGTTGTCGTCCATTAGTTACCCCCGAGCCCTGTTAGCTCTGCAATCTTATTAATCAATTGCTCAGGCGTAATCCCCATCACACTAAACACAAGAACCGATAAATATCCAACCATGAAAACCGTCAGCACAAACAGAATGGCCATGGTATCCTTTCTGAAGAGGCGGTCTTTCCACGTGCTTCTGTAATGAGGGATAGTCGTAAGTACCGGAATACTTTCTGGTAGTGCCAACTGCAGGCCTCTTGGAGACCGAAGGCGTTGGTCAAGCATTACCAATAGCGTTACCAGTCCGAGTACCAATGCACTGCCAAGAAAAGGGCCGGCAAGGCCCACCTGGATTAGCTGCAATCCGTCCCAACGGGCGGGATAGGATGCCGGTTCCTGGATCTTGTAGCTAACGCCTTCCCCCTGTACATCCAGAGTCATTGATAACCTAGCCCTCTCGCGGCGCTGCAACATGTCCTCGTATACACCCCGGGTTACATCGTAGTCCCGGGTAAGTTCTGATAGTTCAGCCTGATTTTCTGCAACCCGTTGAGAACGCTTAAATGCTTCTTCCAATAGGCGTCGTAGAGATGCAAGCCTATTCTTTTGAACCTCAAGCCGCGTGGAGCTCTCCGAAAGCTGGATCTTCAGATTTTCGTAAACCGGGTTTTCCAATACTTCAGTGACACTTCCCTCCCGGCTGTCGTCACTTTGCGTGGAGACCTGATTTTCCAGATCGGCAATCTGGTCCTTGATACTCACGACGTCCGGGTGCTTTTCATGAAATCGCAACAGAAGGGAGTCCATTTCTTGCCTGAGCGTCGCGAGACGACGCTCAGCAGAAGATCGACCGGGGTCAACTGTAATTCTGCGTACCGGCTCCTCTTTTTCCAGCTGGGATCGGGTTAAGCGAACCTCCGATTCAGTCTGCTGTATTTCCAGCTTGAGGTTTTCGATATCTCTTCTAAGATTTTCAATTCGTCCGAGAACGCTACCTTCGGTTCCCTCCTGATTCTCGGATTTGAAGTCCTTTAGTCGCTGCTCAGCCTCCTCAAGCTGCCGCTGATAGGACTTGACTTGAGAATCGATAAACTCGAAGGCACTTCGGCTCTCTGATCGCTTTTTACTGACTGTGCGCTCCAAGAAATTGTCCAAAACCGAGCTTAAAACCTGAAATGACTGATCTGCGTCTCCGCTCGTATACCTGAGCTCAAGAAAATTTCGGTTCGAGACTCTCAGGTTTACTTGTTTACGGAGTTGGGATACTACATTGTTCCGGACCTGATCAATCTCGGACCCTGAAATAAGACCTGAATCGAGAGCCACCTGTTCCAGAAAGGAACGACTCTGAAGCATTTCCCTTGCCTCATTAACCCGATCTATCTGGGTTACTTCTGCTTGCCCCCTCAATAACGGTTGCAAAATGTTGGATTGATCGGCGTAGAGCAAAGCCTCAGATGTATATGTCTTAGGCGTCACATATCCAAAGACCAAAACTCCAGCTGTGACCACTATAAAAATAATGACAGCCGCAACACGTTTTCTGTAAAGCTCAAGCTTCACTGCTCGTAAAACGTCCAGAATGAACTGGATGTCCATTAGAGCTCACCTCTAAATAGCTGCTTACGGGGAACGCTGATTACGTCACCTGGTTGAAGTGCGTGGTTGGTCCGCATATCACCTTCAGTAAGGATAGCGTCAAGGTCTAATTGGAAGCTTTGGTACT
>CESC01055704.1_pt1 | contig 13608 bp, 10 predicted proteins | sample 531131 | NCBI WGS metagenome assembly CESC01 (sample SAMEA2621295, study PRJEB7988) | marine metagenome | biome: marine biome (ENVO:00000447); feature: mesopelagic zone (ENVO:00000213); material: "saline water (ENVO:00002010), including plankton (ENVO:xxxxxxxx)" | depth 800 m
GGACTCCCAGATCGAGAAGTACCTCAGCAAGTCGCTGTGACGCCGTGGGGCCTCCGGACCCTCCCTGAGCATGTCTGAGGCGATACAACTCACGCTCCACACCTTCCAAATACGCGTTTAGGCTCTTCTTCGCGGTCTTGAGCCCAGCTAGAACCTTACCTTTAGGCAGAGGGAATACGGTGCACGTCGAACCTGCAATTGCGCCGTAGCGTCGATGCCCCTCTACGAATGCCTCATCTCCGAAAAGTTCCGAAGGCACTGCTACCGAAACAGTCCGGTCTCCAGCTCCTTTTTCCATACCTGGAAGCACCAACCGAATAAATCCGGAGTGGACCAAAAACACATCACGAGCAAGGTCCCCAGGTGTGTAGAGTGAGCGACCCTTTACCAACTTCACAGGAACAGAGTGCTTAACTAGACGAAATAGCTTCCTATCTCTGACGGGAACGAGATGTAATGGCATCTCTAGATTCCTGCTGCAGAGTCGACTCTGCCCTGCCTAAGCGCAGGGTGAAGCGACAATAGGATTGCAATAAGGATAATCGGCATTGAAACGAGAGTTGCTAGTTGGGGCCCGATCGAGTCTGCAAGCACGCCAGTACCAAGCACTCCAATTGAACCCGTAGCCCAGGCAAGGCCCATCACGATACCGGAGCTTACCGCTGCAGCGCCAGGGATCATCTCTTGGGCCATAACAACAATTGGAGGCAGAGTAGCCATGGCCAGGAACCCAGCAACTCCAGTTGCAACAAGCCCTAGTCCAGTCTGAGGACCCAACCAGATAGCCAATAAATGTGCCGGAAGTGCCCAAAAGCACAGATGAACAAGTAGAGATGCCCGATTGACGCGGTCGGCCAAGAGTCCACCTGCAACCGTACCGAAAGCCTGTGCTCCTAAGTAAACCGAGAGCGCCACCGCACCCAAAGTTTCTGAGCCTCCAGAGTGGGCGACGATGATCGGCTCCATCGTCAGAAAGGTGCGTTGAACGAACGCCATTGTAGCACTGATCCCAAAGATTAAGCCCAGTGGACCAGCGAGATGTTTCAGGACTATCCGAAGGCTAGGTGGAGCACTCTTTTGAGCAACTTCAGCACGTCCACTAGGAAGACCGAAGAAAAATATGGGCATAAGGATGACAACCGGTAGCATAGCGAGCCAAAGTCCCTCCATACCTCGCCATTGGACTAAGCCCACTGCTGCCAGAGGCCCAACTGCAAACCCGACTGAGCCCCCGAAAGAAAAGACGGAATAACGAGCACCCCCACCCTTCCCTTCCGAAATGCGAACTGCGTACGAAGCTCCCGGTGGATGAAATGCTGCACTCCCCAACCCACCCAAGGTCAAAAGTAAGACCAGCATCCAGAATGAACCTGCAAAGCCGATCGATGCGACAAACACTCCTGATATGAGCGGGCCTGCGACTGCTAAGATTCGACGCCCCTTTCGGTCGGCCAGGTAGCCAAATAGTGGCTGTGGGAGAGCAGACGCTATTGAAAAGCTCACGGCCAAGGTCGCGGCCATAGCTATCGACAGCCCAAGGTCATCCATGATCCTTGGAAGTAGTGGTGGGACAAAGGAGGCATACGCGTCGTTAAGACCGTGAGCACAGGACATAATGATCGCGATCCGAATCGACGATAATTGATTACTTCGTACTTCCTTTGAGGGGTTAGCGGGTAGCACTGGCAGGACGCTCGCTAAATCAGGATATAAACGGCCCGAACGATAATTCAGGAACCCACGTGCCACCACCGCCCCTGGCGTTCTTCACATCTCGCTACCAACGTGAAGCAGATGAAGACCCCATCCTACCGGACACCAACATGATGCTTCAAGGACAACCATCGAACCTGGTACCGTTCATAGTCGCCCTGGCGATTGGCCTAACATCATGTGCCGCCCCTGACTCACCACCCGACTCAGGGTCCGCGACATCGACGTCATACGCACCGCAAAACCGACCAGACGTGCGAGGGGTGAATGGAGCTGTCTCAGCAGGACATCCATTGGCAGCGCAGGCGGGGCTAGCAGTACTTCAGGATGGTGGAACCGCAACAGATGCGATCATCGCGATGGCTGGTGTCTTGGCTGTTGTGCGACCGCATATGAACGGTGTCGGTGGCGATGCCTTTGGCATTTTCTTTGATGGTGCTACGGGTAACGTTACCGCACTCAACGGCAGTGGCCGTTCTGGTGCCCTCGCGACACCTGAGTTCTTCAAGAATCAGAACCTCTCGGAGATCCCCGGCACAGGTGCTCTTTCCGTGAGTGTTCCGGGAGCTGTCGCCGCATGGTTAGATGCCCATGAGCGTTTTGGATCAAAGCCATTCAGCCAACTGTTAGAGCCAGCGATTGGATACGCTACGAACGGATTTCCCGTCTCAAAGAGACTAGCTCAAGACTTTGAATCTCAGGGTCGTGCGTTGAATGAGCCTGGAAAACAACTTTATCTGCCCGGTGGTAACGCACCCCTCATTGGTACCCTCCTCAAGAATGAAGCCCTGGGCACCACCCTCCAAAGAATCGCAAATGAAGGGCGAGAGGGATTCTATACAGGAGAGGTTGCCAAACGTTTGGCTGGGTTCATCGAAGAGTTAGGTGGCCACCTTCGTGTTGAGGACTTTGCCGCTCACTCGTCAACCTGGGTTTCACCTCTTAGGGGCGACTATCTCAATCATAGTTTTCTTGTGATGCCTCCTAACACCCAGGGAGTTGCACAACTCAGTTATATGGAAATGGCTAAGGCTCACTCTATCAAATCATTGGGCCACAATACTGTGTCGTACCTGCACACAATGATTGAACTCAAGAAGCTGGCATTCGCTGACCGTGACCGCTGGGTCGCTGATCCCGATAAGGCGCACGTGCCAATAGACCGCTTACTAAATCCAGAATACCTGCTAGACCGTTCAGCACTCGTGGACGCGAATCGTGCCGCAGAGCAAGTAGAACCGGGGTTTGGAAGCAAGTCATCCGGGACAGATAACGGCTCAGCTGATGATTCGGGAGATACTGTTTATCTCACTGCAGTCGACCAATTCGGGAATGCAGTTAGTTGGATTCAAAGCAATTTCGCAGGATTCGGCTCCGGGCTCCTCAACTCCGAAACTGGTGTCTTACTTCATAATCGAGGTTCACTCTACACCCTTGAAGATGGGCACCCGAACCAGGTCGCCCCAGGCAAACGCCCATACCATACGCTGACACCGATGATGGCTCTCAATAACGGTGGCCTCGCATTTACAATCGGGACGCCAGGGGGTGACAGCCAAACTCAATCTCTGCTGCAGATCGTACACAACCTCCTTGTATTTGGGATGTCCCCACAGGAGGCTATCGAGGCACCTCGCTTCCGTTCCTCGGGAGGGCTTTCTGTGTCACTAGAGGACCGCGTCCCCTTCTCTGTACAAGCATCGCTCACTGGGCTTGGCCATGATCTCCAGATTATTCAAGGATGGACAGCAACATTCGGGGGAGCGCAGATGATTTATGTCGATCCTGACACTGGAACGCTCACTGCCGCCGCAGATCCACGTCGTGAAGCCTACGCACTCGCTTACTGACCGCCTTGGACCTAACCATTTACAAAATTAGGGGGACGCCACGATGGAACGGATCTTCTTTGGCCTTGGGGCGATCTTAGCCGGAATAGCAGTCGGTCTCGGGGCTTTCGGAGCTCACGCTTTGAGAGGAACCCTGAGTCCCGAAGATCTCGTGACGTTTGAAACTGGCGTTCGATATCAGATGTATCATGCCCTAGCACTCCTTGGCGTTGCTTGGGCTGTGGGGCGCTGGGATACAGTCCTACTTGAATGGGCCGGATGGCTCTTTCTATTGGGTACCCTAGTATTCTCCGGAAGCCTCTACATTCTTGTCCTCACCGGACAACGTTGGCTCGGAGCTGTGACACCCCTGGGCGGGCTAGCATTTATTCTGGCTTGGGTGTTGCTCGCATCAGCCGTCCTCCGCGGGTAAGTCGATCCCAAGAGAGTGAACGAAACACTCGAACAAGCCAGAGCACTCCTCGAAAATGCACGAAGGATCGTCGCTGTAACTGGAGCCGGGATTTCTGCAGAATCGGGAGTTCCTACCTTCCGCGGACCCGAAGGTCTCTGGAAATCACATAGGCCAGAAGAGCTTGCGACTGCAGAGGCTTTCGCTCGGGATCCACAAACTGTGTGGGAATGGTATGGTTGGCGTCGGGAGTTAATAGCGACTTGTTCTCCAAACCCTGCACACCTGGCTCTAGCCCGCCTAGCCCTTGATCATCCTGAAGTTGCCATCATTACACAGAATGTGGACGGCCTCCACACACGTGCCGCGAAGGAAGAAGCAGGCCATGTAGACTTCTCCCCTGCTCTGCCAATCGAATTGCACGGATCAATTAATCGAGATCGCTGCTCTGCGTGTGACGCCCGCCGACCAGGTTCCCCGGTAATCGATGTCACGAGCATCGACACCTTGCCTCAATGTGATCGCTGCTCTGCCTTGATGCGCCCCGACGTCGTTTGGTTTGGGGAAGTCCTAAATGAAGTGATACTCGACCGAGCGTTCCGTCTCGCACACTCAGCAGATCTTTGCCTCGTGGTTGGAACAAGTGCATTGGTTCACCCGGCTGCTTCAGTGCCGCTTGCAACCCTCGGTAACGGGGGAAAGCTTATCGAGATCAACCTTGAAGAAACAAGCCTTACACCCTATGCCTCTGCTCAGCTAAATGCTCCCGCGGGTCTTGTTCTCACTAAATTGATACTTAGAGACTGAAGGGGTCAGGTCAGCACAGAAGCGAGGGTTTCCGCAGCAACATTACCCCCACTGAGAAGGATGACCAGTGGGCCATCTCTAACCTCTGTAGGTTCCCAAGTGCCGCTCTGGACTGCTGCAATGGCAACAGCTCCACCTCCTTCTACAACCAACCTTAGTGCCGTGGCACAGTAGCGCATCGCATCTGAAATCTGTTCTTCTGTCACAGTCACGTGCTCACGGACCAAATCCTTGATCAACTTGAAAGAATGCTGATTGTTCAAGCCAATACCTCCGGCTAACGCGCTAGCCAGGGTCTTTTCCTCAGCCAACTCAACCGGATGTCCAGCCTTCACACTTGCGAGCATTACTGCAGCCTTTTCTGCAGAAACCCCCACAGTCCGACATCTTTGATCCCCAGTCCTCTCCGCGAAGACCGAAGCAATCCCGCCGAGGAGCCCTCCACCCGACAGTGGAGACAGGATTGCTGCAGGGGACTCTCCGAGTTGTCCGAGAATCTCTAAGGCGATCGTCCCCTGCCCTGCTATCACCCAAGGGTCATCGTATGCCGAGATATATGTTCGGCCAGTTCGTTCAGAGAGTTCAAATGCGTGACTTTCAGCTTCATCAAATGTGGAGCCAACCAGAACTGCTTCTGCCCCATCCCTCTTTATCCCTTCAAGTTTCACCGGATCAACCCACTCTGGTACACAAACTGAGGCAGGAATCCCCAACTTTTGCGCTACGTAGGCGACAGCCCGTCCATGATTCCCGCTTGAACATGAAACCACCCCGCGCATCCGCTCTTGATCATTGAGCGCTGATAGCCGAGCTGCAGCCCCTCGGACCTTGAATGATCCGGTTACCTGGAGGCATTCCGCCTTTAACCACACTGGTCGGCCAAGCTGATCCGAAAGTTCAGGAGCTCGAAGGAGGGGTGTGCGACGAGCGATCCTCTCTACCGCATTAGTTACGCCCTCAGAATTAAGCGGGATACTCAATGCTAATCCCTACTCAGGCTAACTATGAGCATAAGCTTCCAACTCTATTGTATGACGGAGTTAGCCCAGTGCAGCTAGGAGACTATCCGGGAACGCTCCTTAAGTTCAGTGATCCAAAGACCTGAATTAATGTCGGAAGAATAGATGCGACCCTTGAAAACCTGAGCCCCCCAAGTCATTCCCCAATTGGGTGTGGTCGTATTCTCATCCGTTGTCTTGATCACAGCGATCTCACGCCCCTGCTTATAAAGATCGCCCCTCAATTCACCGGAGATATCTAGGACTCGGAGACCTGCCTGGTAATAGCCCACGTAAAGCCGGTCACCTTCAGTCCAGACATTATGAGCCCCTGCTTCGGGAACTTCGTACTTAGCAACTTCAACCGGATTCTCCATATCACTCATATCGAGCACATGAATGTACCCGCGCGCGTCGATCGGACGATCTGCATCCCAAGCAGGCGGGAAAATCTCATCTCCGACGAAGAGGTACTGTCCATGCCGCCACGCTACGTGAGTGTTACCAACGGGATACTTAAACTGGCTCACCAGGACTGGAGCGCGTGGTGTACCCCCATGGGATCCAGCACCGACATCTAGGATCACGACACCATCATCCCAGTATGAAGCGTATGCATATCCCTCCTGAATAATGACGTCGTGTAGCGATCGTTGCTGGTTGTCGATCTGCCAGCGACCAACCTCACTCGGAGCTTCAGGATTTGAGATATCGATGATGTGAATCGCTCGAGTACCATTGTGGACTGCGTAAACCAGTTCGTTGTCACCATCAATCCAAACGTTGTGAACTCCTCCAGTGAGTGTCTCCGTATACTCACCTAGAACAGTCGGATGTGCTGGCGTAGCCAAATCCAGGAGTACCATCCCATTACGGCGGCTTGACGCTCCCTCACGCGTGACGATCCCCAATCTACTGTTCGGGTGGATCTTCACATCATTGATTCTTCTTGCATCAAGCTGGATTGAGTCGGTGAGCATCGGGTTTGACGGGTCAGTCACATCCCACACCTTCATCCAGTCATGCATGAAAGTGCCTATGTATGCGTAATCACGTCCGTCTACACCTTCGAATACCCAGACATCACCCGAGTGATGATCTGAGATCGGGCCGCGCCCAACTTGAATCAATTCTGCATCCGCATCTCGCGATTCAACGCGCACAACTGCACTCAATACCGAATTCTCTCCGAGTCGGGCTGATACACGGTATGTCCCGGGTTCCTCAGCAACAAAGACTCCTTCCCCATCATCATCTTCTACTTGGGCGCCTGTTCCGGTCACCGACCATTCAGGAAACCCCTGAACTTCACCATCCGGAGACCGGATCGAGGCCTGCAACCGTATCACATCTCCTGTTCGGACCTGCGCTTCCGTAGGACTGAGAGAATAGGAAAGTCCCGGGTCCGCCCTCACATTGACCACCGTCCCACCCCTCACTGTTCCAGTCGAGGCGCTGATCCGAGCAGTTCCTTGCGCACGAGCGAAGACTAGGCCTGCAGGGTCAACCACCGCGACAGATTCGTCCGAACTCGCGTAGGTAAGATCCGGATCATCTACGATTTCTCCAAGTCGATTCCGTGCAGTTACCTGAAGCGGGAGTGCTTGTGTCGCATACGGTCGATCATTCGCTAGTTGCACTGAGAGCTCAGCAGCGGGCAACGCGCGGATTATGATGGTTACTGAACCACTTGGTCTTCCCCCAATGACCGCAGTGACACGTGCCATTCCAGGATTCAACGCGAGAACTCGACCCATTTGATCAATTGTAGCGAGTTCGGGTGTCGATGAAATCCAACGCACCGGCATTCCATTAATGGCTCGGCCTGACCCGTCGAAAGCGCGAACAGTTAGCTGCGCCGTAGCCTGAACTTCAATCTCTGAACGCTCCGGGGTCACCTCTACCCTAGTTGGAGCCGCCTGGAACAGAGTTAGGATTCCCACCACTGCAACCGCGTTAATCATGACCCACTCCCGTTACATGCTTTGGACAAACCCCTACCTCAATCAAGATGGAACTCGGGCCTGTCATCGATTAAGTAAGTTTGGCACTCACTTCACACGCCGAACGCTTACTCTAGCTGTGATTCCGCTCTGGCAGTCTGGTACCACTAGGTGTGAAGAACAAGACGGTACCCCACTAAAACTGAAGATGATTACCTAGAGAATCTATTGGTGATATTGTTGAGTTATCATACAGGCTCAATCGAAACTCAGTTTCGTGGAACTCTCTGAGAACCTCCACGTAGACTTCATGACTTGACCGGAACCCAGCATCGCGGGTTCTTGGAGTTAGATCAACGACGATTAGATAGGTGCAGAAAGGCTTTACGCACTGAATCACAACACGGAGATAGTATCTCATGAAGAGGATATACCTAGCCTCGATAGTCGCCCTGCTGGCCTCAATGCCGGGTACCCCAGTTGCTTCGCAAGCGTTCGGCAATGCTATCACCGTGGACGGCGATCAGGTTTTTGTAGGAGAAGCCAGCTACGAAATGCGCTCTGGTGTCGTCTACGTGTTCGGGCGGGATCCATCCGGGAGCTGGATTCAGACGCAGCGAATCGAGCCAAGCAGTGGCGTACCAGGTGATCGTTTCGGGATTGGATTAGCTAAACACGAAAACACGTTACTCATCTCAGCCACACGTGCCGACGAAGGGGCTGGCGCAGTTTACGTATACCAAAACCAAAACGGTACTTGGATTGAATCAGGGCGACTTGAAACCACAGACCGGAGTCCCGCTGACAGCCTCGGTACCGGACTGGCAATCACTGATGACTGGATCATGGTCGGGACGATCGCTCAAAATGATCGAACAGGAGCGGCCTATGCCTTCCGTCGTGAAGGAGAATCCTGGGTCCAGCATTCCACGATCAGACCCGCTGATATTGATGAAGGGGACACTTTTGGATCTCGTATAGCCCTTCAAGGAAACCAGATGTTGATCTCGGCTCCTTTTGGCTCAGATGGTGAAGGAAGAGTCTATAGTTTCACTTACAGCGAAGACTCGGATACCTGGGAGGAGAGCGGGCAGTTACAGGCGCCCGGCCTTAGTGAGGAAACAATGTTTGGAACTGACATCGCGATCGAGAACAATGTGTCGTTGGTCGGAGCTCCAGGATATTTCGGAGGCACAGGTGCGGGAACGGGTGCTGTCTTCGTCTACGGACTCGCCGGAGACACTTGGCAGCTTGCCTCTCTCCTGTCCCCATATGAGTCAACCGGCGCGATACAATTTGGTGGCTCCATAGCCTTTGATGGGAATGCCGCCCTAATCGGGGCCTTTAGTGCAGCCCAGGGACAGGGACGCATTTTCTCTTACACGTTCAATCGAGAGACCTTTGAATGGACTGCGGCCTCTAAGATCTCCTCGGCTGAGACTGGACGAGCCTTTTTCGGAAGAACTGTAGATTTTTCAGGCGATATCGCTGTAGGTGTAGCAAATGGTGCCGATCGGGGTGCCGGTGCTGCTTGGGTATTTGAACGCACGGATAACAACTGGACCTCCGCTGGTCGGATTACGGGTGACGTCCTGGGCATGGATGCAATTACAGGTGATGAGGTGTCCTGCTCGACAGAAGGTGAGGCTTCAGGTTTCGACTGTGAATCGGTTGACCTTGTTTCGTTTCTGCCTCTAGCTCACATGGGCGCGGAGCGTGGAATTGTAACAAACGATGTCTGGGGCTGGACTGATCCTGAAACCGGTCAAGAAATCGTACTCGTAGGCATGACTAACCAAACAGCCTTTGTCGATGTAACTGACCCGGGTATGCCAACCTACCTCGGCCGACTTCCAATGCCGGAAACAGCGAATGCCTCAACTTGGAGAGACATGAAGGTCTATCAGGATCATATGTATGTAGTTTCTGATGGAGCGGGAGAACATGGGATGCAGGTCTTTGATCTCACCCGACTCAGAGGGCTGAACGGGTCGGATCCGCAGACCTTCGCTAGTGACGCGCATTATGATCAAATCGCAAGCGCACACAACATTGTTATCAATGAAGAGACTGGGTTTGCGTATTCGGTAGGCAGCAGTGGTGGAGGACAGACATGTGGTGGAGGACTCCACATGATCAATATTCAGGACCCTTTAGCTCCTGTGTTCGCTGGTTGTTTTCAAGATATGTCGACAGGTCGGCAACGAACCGGATACTCTCACGACGCGCAGTGTGTAGTATATCATGGACCCGACACCGACTATCAGGGACATGAAATCTGTCTTGGTTCGAATGAAACCGCGCTCTCTATAGCTGACGTGACTGACAAGTCAAATCCACTCACCGTCGCAATGGCATCCTATCCTAATGTCGGATATTCACATCAGGGCTGGCTCTCAGAAGATCACTCCTACTTTTTCATGGGAGATGAACTGGATGAAAGCGGCGGGAACGTCACCAACACTCGGACGCTCATATGGGACCTCGCCGACCTAGATGATCCAATCCTAGCTAGAGAGTACATGGCTGAAACGAAGGCAACAGATCACAACCTCTACATTCTAGGTAACACGATGTACCAATCCAACTACAAGAGTGGATTGAGAGTGCTGGATATTTCTGACCCCGAAAACCCCCAATTAGTAGGTAATTTTGATACCGTACCATACGGTGGTGATGACGCGTCCATGACTGGTTCCTGGTCAAACTATCCGTACTTCAAGAGCGGGGTTGTAGTAGTGACAAGCAGCCGTGAGGGGCTTTTCGTCGTTAGATACCGTCCACGGACAATTTCGGAGTAAGCTTCATGTTACGAGTAGCAGAGTCACGGGAGCACCACCTTCGGGTGATGCCTCAACTCCTACTCCTTGGTATCGCCTTTTTTCAGGCGCCGGCATTCTTAGCTGCCCAGGACCTCCTCTACGTGGCCAGCCAGGAAGAGGTCACAGTCTCTATAATTGATACGAAAAGTAATGAGCTACTCGAAACGGTCGATCTAAAAGCACTTGGTTTCCCTGAATCATCTAAGGCACATCACACGGCTGTGGAACCGGATGGTTCTTTTTGGTATGTGTCACTAATCTCTGCAGGGACAATTCTGAAGTTCGATCGACAAAATAGACTTGTAGCCCGGTCGAACTTTGAAGCACCAGGTATGTTGAGCTTGGACCCGACATCTGATCACCTTTATGTGGGCCGTTCAATGGCAGCGGTAAACCCACCTCAACGCATCGGTGTGATACAGCGTAGTTCGATGGAAATAGAGGAAGTGGATGTCTTTTTCCCACGACCACACGCATTAGCTGTAGACCCGCACGGGAAAAGATTCTTTACCGCCAGCTTAGGTCAAAACACCGTTGCTTATGCACCCCTCGGTGTTGAGGAAGTAGACCTATATAACATCGATGGTACAACTCATACGCTGGTGCAGTTTGCTTTGTCCCCGGATGGGGACTGGATGGTCGCCGGAGGTCAGGTGAGTGGAGAATTGTTGATTTTTGACTTAAGCGATCCTCGACCTGCTCTCGTCAAATCAATCCCCGTCGGTGGACAACCTTGGCACCCTTCATTTAGCACTGATGGAACAACTGTCTGGGTGCCCAACCAATCAGCGAATACCGTGACTGTTGTCGACACAGAGACCTGGTCAGTCATTGATGTAATTCGACATCCGGCGCTCGCGGAACCACATGGATCAGCGGTATCACCCGACGGCAATACGGTCTATGTATCCGGGCGTAACGTGGCTGGTACATACCAATCAATCAGTGGTGACCAGACTCGCCCAGGTACCGTCGTCGCAATCGATATCGATACACGTTCCGTAATCGCAGTCATTGAGGTTGGTCGCTACGCAGCTGGTATGTCGGCCTCATCAACCATAACTCGAGACTGATGACCTCTCGCTCATCTTCTTATGAAGATCGTAGTGCTTCCCTGGTTATCTGTATGCTTAGTACCTGCCTCGTTCTGATCGGCTGCGGGGTTCGAATGGAGGAGGGTCCTTCATCACAGGTACAGCCAGGCAGATATGGCCAAGGGACGGCCGAGAACAACGACCTTGCTATGCCTGAGTATATACGCCGTATCACCCCTTTCCCTACCGTAGACCAGTCTGGCCAAGAGTATGAGCATCCGTTTCTCGGCGGTTTCAATATGCCACGACCCCAACTCCTGGATATCGATGGTGATGAAGACTACGACCTCTTTGTCCAGGACGTTTCAGGTAGCGTGATATTCTTTGAGAATCGCCCAGGAGAAAGGCCGCAATTTCTCTGGAGAACTGATCGATACCAGGATCTAGAAGTCGGCGAATGGTACCGATTCGTCGATCTGGACCTAGATGGCGACCATGATCTGCTCGCTGAGCAACCGTTCAGCTATGTGAGATACTACCGTAACGAAGGTACGCCCCGAGAGCCTCGATTTGTTGAGGTAGCTGACAGCCTAAAAGACGTTGACGGCAAGCCATTATTTTCTGACCGGCAGAATATTCCGAATGCAGCAGATATAGATTGCGACTCACAAGTTGATCTTCTTATCGGGCGTCTCGTGGGAAGAGTGTCACGATATGAGCATACCAACTCCGGTACCCTTGGCGCCCCGCAGTTCCAACACGTGACTGATTTTTTTGAGAACATTGAGATCATCGCGCAAATGGGGAGCCTGCACGGAGCAAACACGATGGCTCTTGGTGATATAGACAATGATGGAGATGAAGATCTCTTCTGGGGAGATTACTTCGAACCCGGAATACTATTCATTGAGAACACAGGAACCTGTCAGTCACCTTCGCTCGGTGGAGAGCCCATCTCATTTCCTTCATCCGAACCCCTAAACACCAGTGGCTACAACGCACCTACCATAGGGGACGTGGACGGTGACGGCGACCAGGATTTACTCGTGGGAGCCCTCGGTGGTGCATTCAATCCAAATACCACGACCGCAGACAACTTGTACTACCTAGAGCAATCTGGCCCGGGGATCTTTACGGCACAGACGTCCCGCTTCGTGTCCATGATCGATGTGGGAAGCGAGAGTATTCCCATCATCATTGATCTCGACGGAGATCGTGACTTAGATATTCTGATTGGTAACAAGATCGAGCAGGGTGATCCACAGAACGGGAAACTCTACCAACTAATTAACGAAGGGACCCCAGGATCCCCCAGATTTCAAATGTCGGGTGAATTTGATATCGGTAGTGGCTACCATCTCCTCCCCGCTTTCGCCGATCTAGATGGTGACGGTGATCTCGACGCCGTCCTCGGGACCTGGGAAGACGAGCTTCGTTTCTATGAAAACCGGGCAAATGACGGATCGATCCGATTAACTCTCGTCGACTCAGCAATCACTACCCTGACACGAGGTCGTAACGCGACACCAACACTCGGCGACTTAGACTCCGATGGTGACGCCGACATGGTCGTCGGAGAGAGCTCGGGAACACTCAATTTCTACGAGAATACCGGAACTGCTAGCCAACCAGAATTCACCCTGATAAGTGACGAATACTTAGATCTTGATGTGGGACGCCGGAGCCTCCCCGTCCTTCATGACTTCGACGGTGATGGAGATTTAGATCTTATTGTTGGCTCGGAATCAGAAGGCATCCGCCTCCTCCTGAACGAAGGCACTCGAAGCGTCCCTGAATTCACGGACTTGGGCCCGCTTGCTCTAGAACACTTCGGCTTCGCCGCTCCAGCTTTTGGAGATATCGACGGTGATGGAGATGACGATATCCTACTCGGTGGGTCAGGGGGAGGTCTCTGGTTTTACGAAAACCAGAGACGCTAGTAACTCAAAATTCTTTTAGGTCCCGGGAATAAAAACAACAGTATTTTCAGGAGCTATAGATATGGGGTCATTAGATCCGAATGAGTTTTATTTCTGGAAGCGAATTCGAA
>CESC01072026.1_pt1 | contig 13558 bp, 8 predicted proteins | sample 531131 | NCBI WGS metagenome assembly CESC01 (sample SAMEA2621295, study PRJEB7988) | marine metagenome | biome: marine biome (ENVO:00000447); feature: mesopelagic zone (ENVO:00000213); material: "saline water (ENVO:00002010), including plankton (ENVO:xxxxxxxx)" | depth 800 m
GGTAGCCAGCGGAAGCCTTGGTTACGACTTCGGTGACGACGGCGCCGGGGAAGTGCGCTTCTCCACGGATGGTCTGCCTGCTCTGACCAGCGGTGGTAGCCCGGTAACCTGGACGCTCAATGGCAACGGCCGTTCCTTGATCGGTACCGACGGCAATGGTGATCGCGTCATTTCTATTCAGTTGACCGACGTCGCCAACGGTACCTACAAGGTGGTGCTGGCCAAGCCGCTGGATCATTCCGCCGCCGACCGCGAGGATGATATCTCCTTTGATGTCAAGTACACCGTCACCGACAGCGATGGTGATACTGCCCTCGGCAAGCTCAACGTTCTGGTGGATGACGACAGCCCGGTCGCCAAGGACGATGGCGCCAGCACGACCGATGGCGCTCCGGTCACCGTCAATGTCATCGCCAACGACAGCGTGGGTGCGGACGGTGCCGTGGTGACAGGTGCCACCGTCGTCGGGGGCAGCGACGTAGGCTCGGTGACGGTCAACGCCGACGGGACCTTGACCTTCACTCCGGCCGATGACTTCGAAGGGGATGCTGAGATTCGCTATACCCTGACCGATGGAGACGGGGATCGCGACCGCGCTGACCTGGTGGTCAAGGTGACCCAGACCCCGGATCCCGATGACGAGCTCTATGTCGGGGACAACGGCGACAATACGGCCAATACCCATGGCGGCAACGACGTACTGATCGGGGACGAGGGCTGCGTCTTCAAGGAGATAAAGCCTGCGGTCAACTACAACGTCTCGCTGATCGTCGATACCTCCATCAGCATGGGAGAGCCGTCCGATGTTGCGGGCCAGAACAAGCTGCAGGTGGTCAAAAAGGCCCTGAAAAATCTGCTGACGGACCTGGTGTCGCACGAAGGCAAGGTTAACCTGCAGATCGTGGACTTCGATACCATGTCCCGAAAGCACATAACCATTGATCTGGGGAGCACCGGTAGTGACGTCAATGCGGCATTGTCGTTTATCAATGGGATGGCGGTTGGGGGAGAGACCAACTTCGAGGCGGGGATTCGTACGGCCAGTGGCTGGCTGAAGGCCCAGGACGCCAATCCGGAATTCAGCGACTACCAGGACTTGACCTACTTCTTTTCAGATGGTGGACCGACCCACTACCTAGACGACAACGGCAAACCGGCAGTTGTCGCACACTTCCCCAACCAGACCGCGCTCTACGAGGCCATCGAGGCGTTCAAGGAGTTGTCGGATCTCAGTGAAGTCAATGCGGTGGGCGTCGGTGAGCGCACCTTCTACGATTTCCTGAAGTTCTTCGACAACACCGATGTTCAGGGCCTTGGCGAAATCCCTTACAAGGGGGCCGTGGTCGAGAGCACTACTATCGGAAGCTTCGCGCCCGGTACCAACGAGGTGCTTCGTCTCGAGGACTGGAAGCTTACTTCCGGCTCTGGGACCAAGATCGTTGCCGCCGACAATACGCTGCGCATCGAGGACTGGTACAAGGATGGTGTCAACGCCCAGGTAGTCAGTCCTTCCTTCGTAGTGTCAGATTCGGGCGACGACAAGCTGAAGACGTCCATGAGGATCTTCTACAGGACGGACGCGCGTGACGGCTCACTCGAGGACAAGTTCAACTATTCCATCGAGACCTTTGTCGATGGCAAGTGGCAGACCTACTCCGAGTCTATACTGGCGGAGTCCACCTATTGGCGTAACTGGGATGCAGGCGTACTGGATCCGGGCAAGTATCGACTGGTCTTCGAGGTGCACAACTACGCCGGAGGGGATGACTACCTGCAACTGAAACAGATCACGCTGGAAGATCGCTATTACGGCAAGGACTACCTGGCGGAATATGGTGAGGTGGAGACCATCTACGACGGTGATGACCTGGACGTGGATCTTGAGGGGGGTGGAAAGGTATTCGTCCTCTGTTCGTTGGGCGACGACACGCTCAGGGGGCAGGCGGGTGATGACGTCATTTTTGGCGATACCGTGAACACCGACCACCTGGCGTGGACCAATGGTGACTCCGGGCAGTCCTTTGCCGCGAACACCCATGATGGGTTGGGTTATGAAGGCTTGACCGAGTATCTCAAGTGGGCGGTAAACGGAGGCAGCAATGCATCCAGTGAACAGGTTCGCCAGTACGTGAGTGACAACTACGTCTCCTTGCTAGATGAGGAACGTGAAGATGGCGGTAGCGATGACCTGCATGGCGGTGCCGGCGATGATGTTCTGATCGGTGCGGGTGGCAACGACCAACTGCATGGCGGTGCCGATGACGACCTGATGTTTGGCGGCTTTGGTGCTGATACCTTCATCTACAAGTCAGGAGACGAAGGTAGCGAAGGCGCACCGGCCATCGATACCATCGCTGACTTTACGCTGGGTAACTTTGGCAGCGATGCCAATGCGGACAAACTCGATCTCTCCGACCTGCTTGACGGCGCTCAGGAATCGGATTTTTCGGACTTCCTGTTTGCGGCCCAGGCTGGCACCAATACGGTCATTCACGTAAGTTCGAGTGGGGATCTTGGTGTCTTTGCTAGCAACGAGGATCAGACCATCATGTTGATGGATGTCAGTATGGGAGGGGCAACAAGTGACGCCTTCCTGCAGAAGATGATTCAGGATAATCAGCTCGAAGTGCAATAGTTGTTTCGTTTGGTCATGTAGTCGAAAACACCCAACTTCGGTTGGGTGTTTTTTATTGCTCCGGGGAAGAAGCACCTTGATGCTCTTCCCATGCTTTCATCTTGGAGGATAGGGGGGGATATTCGCATTAAAGCGGGATTTTGGCTTTTTCCCTTGGGGTGGGGCTCTGTACTCGCTCTTTACACCGGTTGCCTTTTATCCACTTCCCGCCTGTCGCGATAACGCGGTGGCAGGCGCTCTGCGAGATGTTCGGCCAGGTAGTCGATGACCACGCGGACCTTAGGGGAGCGGTGGCGGTGGTGGGGGGTGACGGCCCAGACGCCGGTATCGCTGTGACGGTAGGTGTCGAGCACCGAGACCAGCTCACCCCGGGCCAGATGATGCTCGACGTAGTAGTCGGGAAGCTGGCCCAAGCCCACGCCCTTCAGCACAGCGTCGAGCAGGGCCGGGCCTGAGTTGCCCTGCCACGGGCCCTTGATCGCCACTTCCCGGGGAATGCCGTCGACGGCGAAGCGCCAGCGATCGCGTGAGCCATGCAGGCAGCGGTGGTGCTTCAGCTCGGACAGGGCGTGGGGCTGCGAATAGCGCTGGAAGTAGTCGGGGGAGCCCACCACGTACTCGCGGCGATCGGCCAGACGACGGGCGATCATGGTGCTGTCCTCCAGCGTGCCCATGCGGATGCCGATATCGAAGCCTTCCTCGATCAGGTCCACCTGGCGGTTGGTGAAGTGCAAACGCACGCCGAGCTGAGGGTACTGGATCAACAGGTCATTGATCAGAGGCGCCACGTAGCGCTCGCCAAAGGTGGTGGCGCAGGTCAGCGCCAGTTCGCCCCTGGGATGTGCCTCGAAGTCCTTGACCACGGCGTCGGCCTCGCGAAAGCCGTCGACCAGCGCCTCGCACTGCTGATAGTAGAGTCGCCCGGCCTCGGTCAGGCTTATCTGGCGGGTGGTACGATACAGAAGCGGCGTATCGAGCCGGTTCTCCAGGGCGGCCACCTGTCGGCTGACGTGGGAGCTGGATACCCCCAGGCGTCGGGCGGCGGCGGCAAAGGACTTCAGGCGCACCACCTCAATAAAGGCTTCGATGCCGGCCCAGGGATGCATGGCGCTCTCCATTATTGCGAGACAGCAACAATGTTATGCTGAATGCACGCTTTATCCCAGCCCATGGCGAGGTCTAGACTGGGGTCATCATCAACCGGGTCAGGATGACCCGTGCCCCTTACGTCAGCGCGCCAGGCTTGGCTGTCGTTCTTGCCTGGTGTGCAGCCCCTAATCCGAGGAGATTGCCATGAAGTCTCGCGCCGCCATTGCTCTGGAAGCCGGCAAGCCGCTTACCCTGACAGAAATCGATGTCGAAGGCCCCAAGGCCGGCGAGGTGCTGGTCAGGGTGGTCGCCACCAGTGTCTGTCACACCGACGCCTATACCCTGTCCGGGGCCGACCCGGAGGGACTGTTTCCTTCCGTACTGGGCCACGAGGGTGCCGGTGTGGTCGAAGAGGTGGGGGAGGGCGTCACCAGCCTGAAGCCCGGCGACCACGTCATCCCGCTTTATACTGCCGAGTGCGGCGAGTGCAAGTTCTGCCGTTCGGGCAAGACCAACCTGTGCAGCTCGGTCCGCGCCACCCAGGGCAAGGGCCAGATGCCTGACGGCACCACGCGCTTCTCGCTGGATGGCAAGCCGCTTTATCACTATATGGGCACTTCCACCTTCAGTGAGTACACCGTGGTGCCGGAAGTCTCGCTGGCCAAGGTGTCCAAGGAAGCGCCGCTGGACAAGATCTGCCTGCTCGGCTGCGGTGTGACCACCGGGATCGGTGCGGTGATGAATACCGCCAAGGTCGAGCCGGGCGCCACCGTGGCGGTGTTCGGTCTCGGTGCCATCGGCCTTGCAGTAATCCAAGGTGCGGTGATGGCCAAGGCCGGTCGCATCATCGCCATCGACGTGAACCCGGACAAGTTCGAGCTGGCCAAGCAGTTTGGCGCCACCGACTTCGTCAATCCGAAGGACTACAGCGATTCCATCCAGCAGGTGATCGTCGACCTGACCGACGGCGGCGTCGACTACTCCTTCGAGTGCATCGGCAACGTCAACGTCATGCGCTCGGCGCTGGAGTGCTGTCACAAGGGCTGGGGCGAGTCGATCGTCATCGGTGTCGCCGGCGCCGGCGAAGAGATCTCCACCCGGCCTTTCCAGCTGGTGACCGGTCGGGTATGGAAGGGCTCCGCCTTCGGTGGTGTCAAGGGCCGCAGCCAACTGCCGGGCTACGTCGAGCAATACATGAAGGGTGAGCTGAACATCGACGACTTCATTACCCACAACATGGAGTTCGAGAAGATCAACGAGGCCTTCGACCTGCTTCACGCCGGCGAGAGCATCCGCACCGTACTGCACTACTGAGCCGACGGCATCGAGACGGCGCTGACGAGGCCGTGCCCGTCTGTCCCAAGCTGTGGGGCAGGCGGGCGCCGATTGGCGGTGAGTCGATTGCTGGCGCAGTATTGAAGGCAGCTTGCTCCACCGCCCGATGGCTGCGTCGTCCGCCAGAACGCACCGCGTCGTTTTATCCGCCCCGGACCTCGGGGCTTCATCGTTGAAGGGGACTCGCCATGTCCATGAGCGAACATCTGGAACTGGTCAGCGCCAATCGCAGTTTCGGCGGCTGGCACAAGCGCTATCGTCATCATTCGCGGGCGCTGGACTGCGAGATGACCTTCGCCATCTACCTACCGCCCCAGGCCGAGACGGAAAAGGTGCCGCTGCTGTGGTGGCTGTCGGGACTGACCTGCACCGACGAGAACTTCATGCAGAAGGCCGGTGCCCATCGGCTGGCGGCGGAGCTGGGCATCGCCATCCTCTGCCCCGACACTAGCCCCCGGGGAACCGACCTGCCGGGTGAGCACGACAGTTACGACCTGGGTTCCGGGGCGGGCTTCTACGTCAATGCCACCCAGGAGCCGTGGAAGGCCCACTATCGGATGTACGACTACGTCACCGAGGAGCTGCCGTCGGTGGTTCGTCAGCACTTCCCGCTCAACGGTCGCGAGTCCATCAGTGGTCACTCCATGGGAGGGCACGGTGCCCTGATTCTGGCGCTGCGCAAGCCGGGGCACTACCGCTCTGTATCGGCGTTTTCACCGATCGTCAATCCGACCCAGTGTCCCTGGGGCCGCAAGGCGTTCTCGGCCTATCTGGGCGAGGATTCCAGCAAGTGGACCCAGTACGACGCCTGTGAACTGGTCGCCCGAGGCGCCTCACGTCAGCCGTTGTTCATCGATCAGGGCGATGCCGATGACTTCCTCGACGAGCAGCTGTGCCCTGAACGGCTGGAGGCGGTCTGCGCCGAGCGCGATCATCCGCTGATCCTGCGTCGCCAGCCCGGCTACGACCACAGCTACTTCTTTATCGCGACCTTTATCGAGGATCACCTGCGCTACCACGCCGAGAAACTCTACGCGAAGCGCTGAGCAAGCCCCCTCGCCAACCCGCAATTCCTCCAAGGCACCCACCACGGCCCCCGACTATCGGGGGCCGTGGTGTTTCTGGGCGTATGATTCTTGGCCCGGGAACTCTGCGGCCTGAATGTCCGTGCCATGGAGTGGAGGAAGAGAGTGCTGGGTTTTGGCTTGTCCGGGCTTGTCTGGGTTTTGGTTTGTCCGGGCTTTGGATTGTCCGGGCAGGGGGCGGGCATGAGTTGGCTGGCGAGCCAAAGGCGGTGTCCCGGCAAGGCATCACCGGGTCGCCTGGAGAGATAGCCCTGTCGTGAATGGGGAAATATGGCCGATCCTTTGCCTTGTCAGGTGACAGATGCGACGTCGTCATAGTCACCTGCGACATCATTGTCGGAGACGACTGGTCAAGCGTTAGCCGATAGCGATTATTGTGATGCCGAGACTCAGTCGCCAGGCGTAAAGTCGTCGGAGAAAAGCACGGACGCTCTTGCCTGAGATACCTGTAGCGACGCTAGCAACGTCGAGGGTGTCGAAAAAATGCGCGAGTCCTGTTCCGTTTGCGACGTCGCGATAACAACAAATGGACGTGACGGTGCCTCGTGGCTTGCGACGAAGGCGCCGACGTTGTGAGGAGACAATCATGACCGTGTCCGGCCGGCCCGAGGGGCCACAGACCGTAGGCTTCCTGCTGCTCGAGCATTTCACTCTGATCTCGCTGGCCTCGGCCATCGAGCCGCTGCGCATGGCCAACCAGCTATCGGGCCAGGAACTGTATCGCTGGTTCACCCTGAGCCTGGATGGTGCGCCGCTTCAGGCCAGCGACGGCCTGACCGTAACGCCGGACTCGTCGATCACGGTGCCGCTGTCGCTGGACATGGTCGTGGTCTGCGGCGGCGTGGCGCCGACCCGCCATGTGCACCAGGGCCACGTCAGCTGGCTGAAGGCCCAGGCGCGCCACCTCAAGCGATTTGGCTCGGTGTGTACCGGTGCCTGGGCGCTGGCCCGGGCGGGCCTGCTCGAGGGTTATGAGGTCAGCACCCACTGGGAATGCCAGGCAGCGCTGCAGGAGGCCTACCCGGGTATCGGCCTGACCTCGAAGCTTTTCGCCATGGACCGGGACCGTTTCACCTGCTCTGGCGGCACGGCGCCGCTGGACATGATGCTGACGCTGATCGGGCGTGACCATGGGCGCGAGCTGGCGGCGGGCATCTCCGACATGTTCGTGTGCGACCGGGTGCGTGGCGAGCAGGACCAGCAGCGGGTGCCGCTCAAGCATATGCTCGGCACCACCCAGCCGCGGCTGCAGGAAATCGTCGCGCTGATGGAGAACAACCTTGAGGAGCCCATCGACCTGGACGAGCTGGCCCGCTACGTCAGCCTGTCGCGGCGCCAGCTGGAAAGGCTGTTCCAGCGCAACCTGCATTGCTCGCCGTCGCGCTACTACATGCGCCTGCGCCTCAATCGCGCCCGTCAGCTGTTGAAGCAGACCTCGATGTCGATCATCGATATCGCCGCTGCCTGCGGTTTCGTCTCTACCCCGCACTTCTCCAAGTGCTACCGCGAGTGCTTCGGTCTGCCGCCGCGGGACGAACGCCTGGGCTGGAGCGCTTTCTCGCCGGTAGTGGCCGGCTGCGCGGTATCCCCGCTGCTGGCGGCCGCCCCTGACGAGCCGGTGTCCCGGGCGCTGTCGGCGTTGGAGGAAGCGCGTGGGGAGCCAACCTACGGCAGCTTCAAGGTATTGACCAAGTAGCGAAGGGCGTGTTGAAAAATGCGCCTTCGCTGGTGACATTTTTAGACCAGGCCTCAGGCTCCCGGTGCCAGCAGCAGCGCTCTCTCGCCACGCCGGCAAAGCCCTGGCGGCGTCGGATTGCCCGTCCCACCCAAGGCCTTGATATACTCCCCGGATCGATTCCAACCGAGCCCGATGCATGCGCAACTGGTGGCGCCCTCTCAGCCGACTTCTGCTACGCGCCACCCTTGCCTTTGCGCTGGGGTCAGTGGTGCTGGTGCTGGTGTTTCGTGTGGTGCCGGTATTCGGCTCCATGGTGATGCTGGAGCGCGAGGTCTCGTCGTGGTTTTCCGGCGAGCCGCTGGACATCCAGCAGCGCTGGCGCCCCTGGGATGAGCTGTCCGACAACGCCAAGCTGGCGGTGATTGCGGCGGAAGACCAGCGCTTCCCCGATCATCATGGCTTCGACCTGGTGGAGTTGAAGCGTGCCATCGAGTCCGCCATGAACGGAGGCTCGCTGCGCGGGGCCAGCACCATTACCCAGCAGACCGCCAAGAACCTGTTTCTGTGGACCGGGCGAGACTATGTGCGCAAGGTGTTTGAGGCCTGGTTCGCCACCCTGATGGAACTGCTGTGGCCCAAGGAGCGCATCCTCGAGGTCTATCTCAATATCGTCGAATTCGACCGCGGGGTCTTTGGCCTGGAGGCGGCCAGTCGCCACTACTTCGGCGTCGGTGCCGATCAGCTGAGCGCCGCCCAGGCTGCCCGACTGGCGGCGGTGCTGCCCAACCCACGAGAGCGCAGCGCCTCGCATCCGGGGCCGCGTACCGCACGTCACGCCGCCTGGATTCAGCGGCAGATGAATAATCTGGGACTTGGCTATCTGGAGAAGCTGTAGCCCCCAGGCGTCGCAGCCCTTGATCCTTTGGGTTCTGTCCATTGACTTCTTTCCCTCTTCGCCCCTTTGCTTCCGGCACGTCTTCGCGCTGTTTTGAGGCGTGTCGTTTCGCTTCGCGCCTTTGCCCATGGGTGCCTTTTGTCGCTGTCGGAACGGCGGTGACGCTTTTGGAATTCTCGTCGTCGCAATCAGGCGTCGTGGCCCCCCGGGGCGGCGCTATCCTGCCCGCACAACGCTGGCGTTTTGCTGCTGGCGCTTTCCCTGAAGCGGGTAAGGATGACAGCGATGAACTCCCCTCTGACGCAAACCGAAGCAAGCTCCATCGACGCCCGGGCGCTTCACCGCGAGGCCACGGTGATCGACGGCCTGATCATCGCCAAGTGGAGCCGTGAACTCCTCGAAGACATGCGCCGTGGTGGGCTGTCGGCGGCCAACTGCACCGTGTCGGTGTGGGAGGGGTTCCAGGCCACGGTGGACAATATCGTGGCCACCAACGCGCTGATGGAAGAGTGCAGCGATCTGGTGCTGCCGGTGCGCACCACCGCGGACATCCGGCGCGCCAAGCAGGAAGACAAGACCGGCATCATCTTCGGCTTTCAGAATGCCCATGCTTTTGAAGACCAGATCGGCTACGTCGAGATCTTCAAGAAGCTCGGCGTCGGTATCGTCCAGCTCTGCTACAACACCCAGAACCTGGTGGGCACTGGCTGCTACGAGCGTGACGGCGGCCTGTCCGGCTTCGGTCGCGAGATCGTCGCCGAGATGAACCGGGTCGGGGTGATGTGTGACCTGTCCCACGTGGGTGCCAACACCTCCCGTGAGGTGATCCTCGAGTCCTCCAGGCCGGTGTGCTACTCCCACTGCCTGCCCTCCGGGCTCAAGGAGCATCCGCGCAACAAGTCCGACGAGGAGCTCAAGTTCATCGCCGACCACGGCGGCTTCGTCGGCGTGACCATGTTCACCCCCTTCCTGCGGGCCGGGGTCAACGCCACCATCGACGACTACGTCGAGGCCATCGTCTACGTGATGAACATCGTCGGCGAAGACGCCATCGGCATCGGCACCGACTTCACCCAGGGCCACGACCAGGCCTTCTTCGAGTGGCTGACCCACGACAAGGGCTACGCCCGTCGCCTGACCTCCTTTGGCGAGATCATCAATCCCAAGGGCATTCGCACCATCGGCGAGTTCGGCAACCTCACCGAAGCGCTGCTGCGCCACGGCCTCAGCGAGGCCCAGGTGCGTAAGATCATGGGCGAGAACTGGGTACGGGTACTGGCCGATGTCTGGGGCGAGTAGCGCACAACCACCACAACAATACCGCCTGCCGAGGAGTCGACCGTGACCAAGATGGCGCCTGAACTGCCCATAGAGGTGGACGTCGAGACCGGTGTCTGGACCACCGACGCCCTGCCGATGCTGTATGTGCCGCGACACTTCTTTATCAACAACCATATCGCCGTGGAACAGGCGCTGGGCGTCGAGGCCTACGCCGAGATCCTCTACCACGCCGGCTACAAGAGCGCCTGGCACTGGTGCGAGAAGGAGGCGGAGTTGCACGGCCTGGCCGGCGAGGCGGTGTTCGAGCACTACATGACGCGACTGTCCCAGCGAGGCTGGGGCCGCTTTATCACCGAGGCCATCGACCTGGAGGCGGGCACCGCCCGGGTGCGCCTGGAACACAGCGCCTTCGTCTATCAACTGGGCAAGGTCGGCTACCGGGTCGAGTACATGTTCACCGGCTGGTTCGCCGGTGCCATGGACCAGATTCTGGCGGCCTCGGGTTCTGCGCTGCGTACCCGTGCCGAACAGACCCAGAGCGCCGCCGAGCCGGGCTGCGAGGTAGGCCGCTTCGAGGTCCAGCCACTCGCCACCGTGTCTCGCTGAGCCGCACTATCTCGTCGAGTCGGTGCGCCGCACTGGTGTCCCTGTCAGCTAACGCTATGTGGCGACGCTGTTCGGTGACCCTGTTCAGCAACTGCGGTCGGCGAGCCCAGCCAGCGACCCCCGTCAGCGACCACCACAGGCCAAGCGTCTGTCGTGGTTCCACCTTCGTCCGGGCAGAGGAGTTTTCCCATGGCCTTTGACGCGATCTTCGAGCCGATCACCATCGGCAGTCAGACCATTCGCAACCGCGTGGTCAGCACCGCCCACGCCGAGGTCCACGCCACCGATGGTGGCATGACCACGGAGCGCTACGTGCGCTACTACGAGGAGAAGGCCAAGGGCGGCTGCGGGCTGTGTATCTGCGGCGGCTCCTCGGTGGTCTCCATCGACAGCCCCCAGGCCTGGTGGAGCTCGGTGAACCTGTCCACCGACCGCATCATCCCGCACTTTCAGAATCTGGCCGAGGCGGTGCACCGCCACGGCGGCAAGATCATGATCCAGATTACCCATATGGGTCGTCGTTCGCGCTGGGACGGCCACGACTGGCCCACCCTGGTGTCGCCCTCGGGCATCCGCGAACCGGTCCACCGCTCCACCTGCAAGACCATCGAGGAGGAGGAAATCTGGCGCATCGTCGGCGACTTCGCCCAGGCCGCGCGCCGGGCCAAGGAAGGCGGACTCGATGGGGTCGAGCTGTCCGCCGTGCACCAGCACCTGATCGACCAGTTCTGGAGCCCCCGCGTCAACAAGCGTGAGGACGCCTGGGGTGGCACCTTCGAGGGCCGCATGCGCTTTGGCCTGGAGGTGCTCAAGGCGGTGCGTGCCGAGGTCGGCGACGACTTCGTGGTGGGCATGCGAATCTGCGGCGACGAGTTCCACCCCGACGGCCTGACCCACGACGACATGAAGGCAATCGCCGCCTACTACGACGCCACCGGCAAGGTGGACTTCTTCGGCGTGGTCGGCTCCGGCTGTGACACCCACAACTCCCTGGCCAACGTCATTCCCAACATGTCCTATCCGCCGGAGCCCTTCCTGCACCTGGCCGCCGGCATCAAGGAAGTGGTCAGCGTGCCGGTGATCCACGCCCAGAACATCAAGGACCCGACCCAGGCCAACCGCATTCTCGAAGGCGGCTACGTCGACTTGGTGGGAATGACCCGGGCGCATATCGCCGACCCCCACCTGATCGCCAAGATCAAGATGGGCCAGGTCGACCAGATCCGTCAGTGCGTCGGCGCCAACTACTGCATCGATCGCCAGTACCAAGGCCTCGACGTGCTGTGCATCCAGAACGCGGCGACATCGCGGGAGTACATGGGCCTGCCCCATGTCATCAGCCAAAGCGAAGGCCCGAGGCGTCGCGCGGTGGTGGTGGGGGGCGGTCCCGGTGGCATGGAGGCCGCCCGAGTGCTGGCCGAACGCGGCCATGAGGTGACCCTGTTCGAGGCCGAGGACGGCCTGGGCGGCCAGATCACCCTGGCGGCCAGGGCCCCGAGTCGCGACCAGATCGCCGGGATTACCCGCTGGTATCAGCTCGAGCTTGCCCGGCTCAAGGTGGACCTGCGCCTGGGCACCCGGGCCGATGTACCCACCATCGACGACCTGAGGCCCGACCTGGTGGTGCTGGCCACCGGCGGTCGGCCGTTTCTCGACCAGTACGCCGACTGGGGCTTCGACCCTGATCCGGAAAAGAGCCTTGTCGTCAGCACCTGGGACATCCTCTCGGGCAAGGTGACACCGGGCAAGAACGTGCTGGTGTTCGATTCCATCTGCGAGTTCTCCGGGGTATCCGCCGCCGACTTTCTGGCCGACAAGGGCGCCCGGGTCGAGATCGTCACCGACGACATCAAGCCCGGGGCCGCGGTGGGGGGCACGACCTTCCCCACCTACTACCGCAGCCTCTACGAGAAGGAGGTCATCATGACCTCGGACCTGATGCTGCACGAGGTCTACCGCGAGGGGACGTCGCTGGTGGCGGTGCTCGAGAACGAGTACAGCGGGGTGCAGGAGGAGCGCGTGGTCGACCAGATCGTGGTGGAGAACGGCGTGCGCCCGGACGAGCGGCTCTACCTCGAGATGAAGGAAGCCTCACTCAATCGCGGTCAGGTCGATCTGGAAGCGCTCTACGCGGCCAGGCCGCAGCCCTGTCTGGCGGAGCTGGACGCAGGAGATCGCAGCGCTGGAGATCGCGGCGCCGGTTTCGTGCTGTTCCGACTGGGCGACGGGGTGGCGCCGCGCAATGTGCACGCCGCCATCTATGACGCCCTTCGTCTGTGCAAGGACGTTTGAGCGAGCCACGAGGGCGGCCTGGTCGCCGCCCGCCTGACCCTCGTCGAGAGGAGATAGAAGATGCCCGCAACCGTTCTTCCTGACCTGCTGGCCGCACTGGTGCTGGCCGTGCTGGCAATGACCCTGGTGGGTGGGGCCCGGCGCTTCACCCTGTGGCGACGCGGTCGGCCCTCGCCGGTGCCTTGGTTGGCGGGCCTGGCGGCGATGCCTCGACGCTATCTGGTAGATCTGCACCATGTGGTGGCCCGGGACAAGGCCTTCGCCCACACCCATGTGGCCACCGCCGGGGGCTTTGTCGCCGCTGCGCTGCTGATGCTGGTGGTCGTCCTGGTGCCGATGCCGGCGGGGCTCAGGCTTGGCCTGACCGGCCTGATGCTGGCCGCCAGCGCGGTGATGCTGGCCGGTGCCAGACTGGTCGCCAGGCGCAGGCGCTCGCCGCCGGCGCGGCTGTCGCGTGGCCCCTGGATGCGCCTGCCCAAAAGCCTCACGGTTTTCTCGGCAAGCCTTGCCGGCGTTGCACTGGTCAGTCTTTTGTCCTCGCTGCTGCCGCCAGGCTGGCTCGGCGGCATCCTCGGCTGGGCGCTTGCCGGCGTGCTGCTGGTGGGGCTCGCGCTGGGACTCGCCGAGATGTTGCTGGGCATGACCTGGGGCGGGCAGATGAA
>CESC01084467.1_pt1 | contig 13497 bp, 15 predicted proteins | sample 531131 | NCBI WGS metagenome assembly CESC01 (sample SAMEA2621295, study PRJEB7988) | marine metagenome | biome: marine biome (ENVO:00000447); feature: mesopelagic zone (ENVO:00000213); material: "saline water (ENVO:00002010), including plankton (ENVO:xxxxxxxx)" | depth 800 m
GCTTCACGTGGAATGGGTGGCAACCTTCAGCGGTTTACGCATTCAATACCACACGGATAAGCTTCCGAATTTGCAGCCAGCAGTGTTGTTTCTCGAAAGAGAGGGTTTCATTTCGGATATAACGCCCGGCAACTGTCCTATGTATCGAATGCACGAACACTTTGCCGATCATCTGATTAAGTCCTAACAAATTGTTCCACTACATTCACGGCCTTGCGACCGTCTACCGGACGCCCTAGTCGGGCGCCGCTTTAGCAGTTCGGTTTTTTCGAATTCAGGAGTTATCTTGGAGAAAAGCTACGCTGTGCCTTTGAGAGGGTGCTTTTGGAAGCAATCAGAACTGACCTGGATTAATCTTACTTGTCTGCAGATTGCCTCCCTGTACCTGATACAGAGTGACCGTGTAACCTCTGACTTGCTGTCCTTCGATGAAGAATCGGAAAGCAGTGTCGGCTTTGCTGTAGGTCGTTTCAGGTCCAAATAGGTGGGGCATGCCGTACCACTTTTGGCCGGCAGCATACTTCAGTTCAAATGTTCCAAGAGGAACCTCGACCTCTACCGTCGTCCCGCCTCGCACGAAAATATCCATCACGTTTTGCCCTGAACTCATATCCTCAAGCCGAACAAGATAGTTCGCTCCGGAGCTGGTTTTGATCTGAAGAGGGGCTTCCCCCAATTGCCCGGTGTGCCTTTCCAATGCACCAGTCTGTGGCAGCGGCATAACAGGCTCATTAAACTCAGGGAATGATTTTCTGCTATTTGTGTTCGAACTATTTTGATAGGACGCTGTGGTGGTGCTTCCGGTTTGCTGCGCCGACTCTGCATAGGATCTGTCAGTGCCGGGCGAGTTGTCATTCGAAACAAGGATGAAAAAAACACCCACAGCGAGCGGAGCAATTATGAAAGGGGCGAGCGCCGATCCGAGCCGGCGGGTCAGGGACTGCTTTTGGGTTTTGATTGCACGATCGCGGAGCTTATTCTCCAGCGTCTGGCTGGCAGAGGATGGCGATTCGGCATGGTTGTTGAAATCTCCATTACCGGAATCCCGCCAATTGTCTCCGCTATTTAGTCTGAGCTTCGCCCGGAGTTTACCAATGTCTGACAGGGTAGAGTGCACCTGATCATAGGTATTGCGCCTTCCTCCATTCAGCAAAACTTCTGTCACATCGGCTTTAAGCTTTGTTTCCCCGATCGATTTCAGCGCTCTTTGGATTTCATCTGATGATGCTGTTGGCTTGATTCCGAGTCGACGATAGAGATCACGCATACTTCACCAAATATTCATACGCTTCGCGAATGCGAACAAAGGTTTGAGATGCAGCAGCGACAGATTCTTCACCAAGTGCGGTGAACCGGTCAGGGTGATGTATTTGCGCGAGTCGCCGATAGGATTGTTTTATGGCTTCTTTGCTAGCGCCAGGCTCAAGCCCGAGCGTCGCATAGGCTGCAATTGCCTTACTGGGGTGGTCGGCTTTATCGCTGGTGGAATGGTCCGACCTTTTATTGCCATTGTCGCGTTCACGCCAATACTCAGCTGAGCTTACATCGGATGGAAAGGGAATTGCGCGGCCAGTCACATTGATGAATATTTCATTCAAGCTACTATTGCTCACCCCAAGCAAATCGGCGAGGAACCGTAAAATGTGGTTTTCGCTGGGTAGCAATCGTCCATCCGCTATGGCCATACCGATAGCCATTTCCAGAAACCGGAGGGCTTTCTCGTTAACAAAGTCTGAGGCGACGATTTCGCATGCAAGCTGTAATGCTTCGATGTCACGTTTCTGGGCACGACGGATGATGGGCTGGACCGAGATGCCATGTTTAGATGCTGAAGAGATCTCAGATAGTTGTTTGGCCTCTTGTGCATCAATATGCCCGTCACTGGATGCAATCCAGGCGAGTACCAATAGAATTGATGTGCCGAGTTGATTCTTGCTGTTAAGAATCAGTTGTTCGAATTCCGTAAAAGCGTGATCCGTCAAAAGTATTCCCTTATGCCCCTAATGAAAACTACTGCCATTAGTTTGTCGCGGTCTTTTCGAGTATGGCACGTATCGCTAATTTTTCGACTCGAGATAATTTCAAAAGGTGCTTTGACGGTAGGGTTGACCGGGAATGGTAATGTTCGCCTCTCTACCGCTGCCCGATCAATTCCTCATCAACATTGATGATCTTGCGAGGAAATGTTGCTTCGTGTTTTTTGTTTTTTCTGGAGGTCCATTAAAGCGTTTCCGTTCGCTTACTCTCTTCAGGTCCGATTTGAATTCTAGGATCACGCACCACTGTCGGTGGACTTACTCCGATACACATTAAATGCCCGAGCATAAAAAGGGAGGCCATTGCATAGGCCTTGACCGCCTTGCCCGAATGTTCGCTTTGCGACCAAGCCGGGCTCCCCAAGCTCTTAAACAAAAGCGGACATTCGGAAATGGCCGAATTGACCATAAAGCGGGCCTTTTTGCCGTGTCGCTCTACTTCATTATTTCTCCGATCCAATGGAATATACGACGCCTTAGGGAATAATCAGAGACCTCTTAGACAGGCTTCCACCATGGAAGCCCACAAGAATCTGCTTTAGCGACTACGAGGGCTACGCTTTGGAACGCCCGGGTCGAAGCGACATAGAGGGTTGCCGCAGGCCCAGGTTCAAGAGCTTCGCCAGCGTGCAGGAATTTCTCAATGCCCGCGGTGGGAACGATTAGCACGCGCTGGTACTCGGTACCCTTTGCCGCCTTGAAGTTAATGTAATCCAAATCGAACTTCTTCCCTGAGCTGGAGGAATGTCGCAGGCACTGCGGTGAAAATTCCTCTACGTAGATGTTCACATGGTCAGGATGAATCAAGAAAACTCCGTCGTGACCGGTCTCTTCATGGTTCTTTGAGTCTGTTGGTGGGAGCCGCCACTTGGGACCAAAGATCGTATCCCCGAAGGCAGCAATTTCAGGACGGCATCTGTATGTGGTGGTGCTGTAAGAAATCTCGACGAGACCAATTTTCTCGCGCTCCCGAAACCATTCGATAGCTCCCGCATAAGCGTAACCTTTGTGCTTTGAGCTGCGTGGATTGGTCGCGAGAACGGCCTGCCTGAAATCGCCAACCATTGTGATATCGATTGACGAGCCTAATAGTACATCCAAGATACTCCAGTCGTAGGCGCTCAAGTCTTGAACCTCGTCTATCACTATTTCGTCATAGATACATTCAAGTCGTCGCATGAGGCTGCCATTGCTAGCTTCGATTAACTCATTGGCCAACCGACCCAGCTCGCACGCATAAACACTCGACCCCGAATCAAGGAATCTGGCAGGCCCTTTAGCGAATCTATGAGGCCGGCCATCAAAATTAAACCCGAGGATACGTCTTCCGGGGAATTTGAACGGTACAAATGGCCGAGCAAAATGTCGGGTAAGGAACGCGAACCACCCCATTACGTCGATGTCAGAGTGACTACCTGCGACCGCTCTCAAGCGGGCCCGTAGCACAGCTTGATTAGCTTGGGTGAAAGTTATTACTGCGACTCGCCGATTCGGCGCCAGCGACGCGCAGTGCTCAACAATTCCTCGTGTCTTTCCCGAACCTGCCACTCCCAGCGTAAGTCGGTTAACCATGTATAAACTCCGCCGCCTCTCGCAGGTAATCTGGCGCATTCAGGGCTTCGCCAGATTCCGATATGCGTAGCGCGGCTTCTGTTTTCTCTCGCTCCATCCACGTAGCTAAGTTAGCCCGTAATGTGATTCCAAGCATTCGTCGGACTTTGTCTTCTCCATTGAAATGCGCAATCTGGGGTTCTAGTGTCCTGCCATGCTCCACTTGGCCGACAAAAAGCTCCCGTTTACCTGTTTCCAGAAATTCATCTAAGGGCTTTCGAAGATCTTCCACGTCGATGCCGTCATTGTCACGTATCGCTGCAACCCGCTTGTCCAACGCTTTACACAATTCAAGTGCGCGCGCAGCCGAAAGGCCCCTCATGCTTATAACATCGATTCCTAGCTCAATAGGCCTTCTTTGATATAGGTCTACAAAAATGCGCTCAAAGATGATCTCGTCGGATGCACCTTCCACAAGAACGATCTTATCTGCCAAGGCGAGCCTCAACGTGTCATAGCCGGGGAGCTTCTGAAAATATGTCACTGTGTCCTTTCGAAGTTCGGGAATGCGAGGTGCCGCGCTCGCTCCGATGAGCAACAAGGAGGACAGCCCTAGTCGATTGAGAACGAATGAGCTGTGAGTCGTGATAAACAGTTGCTGCTGTTCACCAGCCAAGTCCTGCATCCGCGAAATCAAGGTTGCAAGGCTGGTGTGTGAAAGGTGGTTCTCTGGCTCCTCGACCATGACAAATTTTGCTCGATCGGAATGCCGGTCCATCGCTAGCAAGATCTTGATAGCTGCTTGCTGACCCTGCCCCGACATCGAAAACGGAACGCGATCTACATGAGGCGTAATTGCCGTCTCCCACGAGGTCCGCGCACTCTGGTCCATCGCAAGCGAAATCGGTTTATCATGCAGTGATGCCTGACCGGCGCCAATTCTTTCGTTGATATCTCCCAAGACACCATCAGAAAGCGAAACCTTAACTTGACGATAGGCGAGCGACACGGCTGCCCGCTCGGACGGATCCAGATTATCACTAAGAATACTTCGCAGGTGGTAGTCGACGCCATGGGCTGATCTAACGGTGCGGGAATCAATGACGGCGGTCACAAGTTGACGTGGCCGTTGAGTAAGCCGGTTGTCGGCGAAGTCACGCCAATCTTCCATATAATACTCTACTGGAAGGACGTCCGACGGACTCTCCATCCACTTCTCGAAGTCAGCAATGTATTCAGGGTTTGGAATAATTCGGAGCGATGTACCTGGGCAGGCTTTGGTAGGAACTTCGCTGTTCACTGCGCCACACAGATGCTGAAGGTCGTCCCTGTCCTCAAAGAATAATTCGATCCGGATTTCTGGCGGTGCAACTTTGTTTCCCGCTTTTCTACTTTCGACGAAATCGCCAACCATTCTTGTGTTAAACCAATAGGGATTCAGTTCCTCGGATGCTCGCCGTCCATTGATCCGTCCGGTGAGGCCCAAAGCGATAGCTTCAAGCAGCGTGGACTTTCCACTTTCATTGGCACCCACAATCAGATTGAGGTTTTTGTCTGGCTGGAACTCGAAGTTCTCGAAAATGCGATAGCCGGCGATTTTTACCTTCGTTATCATCGGAACCTATCCTTTTGAGTCCGCTTTTAATTTGAATTTCCAAGGAGGGGGTATGCAGGAGAACGATCAGCCCAAGTACCGGTTTTCATCCGCTAAGTAACGGAAAATGGTTCGCTATAACGCCGATTGACACTAATTTAGCCTGCTCGCCAGCCCAGCGGTTGCCCGCTAGACCAAACATTGAAGCGAGAACCCTTATAAACTTTTACCATAGCACCCACCGGCATAATTGTAGAATCGATCTGAATGCCCGTAACCTGTTCATTGGCATCACCGACCGGCAGCGGGAAGTATTACTGCACAAGGAAATCAAAGCCCGACAGAAACTCTTTCTGACTCTGATCGATCCCTTTCGTGATTATCGGACGGTTGGCGTCGCGTGCATGCACAGCTGATACCTGGAATTCCCCCGATACGCGTGACACCCCCAGCCTCAAACTGGATCTTTCGGACTCGGATCTGAATGTCCGCTTTGCGACCAGCCCAGGCCGGTCCCCTCGAGTGCATTAACAAAAGCCAGATCTAGGGTCGAATGACTCAACGCCGCCTTGCATACCTAACCGAAAACCTGCGAGGCAAATAATCAGTGGTTTTGATCTGAGTGAATGGAGCTCGGACGGCCTTGCTCTTCCCCAGAACCGCCCAAAGCCAACTGAAATAGATCTCTTAAAAAGTTCCCTTTCGCCTCCTCCTCAAAGAAACCTTTAGGCACACCGATGTCCTCTTCCAAGCGATGCATGTGAGCTCTTCCGTTCTTTTGAGCGAGGGTTGATTTGATCCAGCTCCGATAACGATGTCGTCTGTAAGCTATTGAAAAAGGCCACTGCTTCATGGTGTCACCTCATTGTCTGTCAATCACTCGACGTTAATGAGGTTGACTGGTAAGCGCCGTAGCCAGCTTTTGCAAAAATAAGAGGAACACGAGGATTGTTTTAGTATCTGTCCTGATTAAATGAGCGAGATCTGTGCTGCTTTGGGGGCGTCGGTTCTGTAGGTCTACAAAACGATGGCGTGATAGCTTTATTTGAAGCCCACAGCTGGAATCAAAATGGATAGAAAGTACCAGGCAGTTGCCGAGAAAATTAAGAAACTGGTCATGGATTCGGATTACCGGTTGGGCGGCAAGATTCCAAGCATTCGGGATTTGGCGCTTACTTACGGCGTCAGCATTACTACAATCACGGCTGCCCTCAGGTTGCTTGAAAGTCAAGGGATCATCGAAGCGAGAGATCGAGTTGGTTATTTTGCATCATCGCGTGTTCTTGGGGCTGTGGATCGAAGTCGCGAACATGAGCCGGTTCCAACGAATCTTGCTGATAATACCTTCATCAGAGACCTCGCAACGCTGAACCAGAACCATGCGGTTCCTCTTGGATCTGCTATTCCTGCAAACGAATACTTGCCCAATCGACAAATTCAAAAGTCACTGTTGAGGGCCGCAAGGCGAACATCTGAAACCCTCAGTTACTGGTTTCCCGGAACCCCCGCCTATCTCTCGGCAATTGCGCGCAGAATGTCGAATATAGGTGTCAACTCAAGGGGTTCAGACATTATTGCGACCAATGGAGCCCAGGAAGCTGTCATGATTGCGTTGGCGGCGCTGACCAATAAAGGGGATACAGTTGCCATAGCGTCCCCATCTTACCCAGGCATCCTGCACGCCCTTCAGATTCTTGATCTCCAGGTTGTCGAGATACCGTGTTTTCCTCATGGACCGATCAGTCTGGACACTCTGGAATTTGCCACGCGTAATTTTGAGATAAAGGCGCTTTGTGTCTCTGCGAACTGTAGCAACCCAACAGGGTACTCTCTCTCCGATGAGGATAAACAAAGCCTGATCAACATTTGCAAAAAGTCAGACGTTGCCATCATCGAGGATGATGTTTATGGCGACATCTTCCACGGCAAAGCTCGGCCAACGCCATTGAAGGCTTTGGATACTGATGGAAACGTGATTTATTGCAGCTCTTTCTCCAAAACCATTTCTCCGGGCTTGCGGGCCGGTTGGATTCACCCAGGGCGTTATTATCAGTCGATCGCCAACCAGAAGTACTTTTTTAATTTGGCGTGCCCGGCGATCACGCAAATTGCAGTTGCAGATTTTCTCGACTGCGGCACTTATGACCTACATCTCAGAAAGATGAGGAAGGTTTATCAGCGAAACGTAAACATGCTCAGAAACCTAGTGCTCAGACACTTTCCTGAGGGTACGCACTGTACGGTGCCAGATGGGGGATATGTGTTCTGGGTGACGCTCCCGTTCGCGGTAGATATGGAAAAGATCTACGAGGAAGCGTTGCGCCATCGGATTTATTTTGCGCCTGGCAGCATGTTTTCAGTTTCAAAGAGTGCGGGCAGGTGTTTAAGGGTTTCTGGTTCCAATCCTGTCAGTACCAAAGTTAAAGATTCAATCAAGTACTTGGCGGATCGCATCGAAGAAAGCTTTCATGCAAGAAGCCATGATTGTCAGGCGCATTAATCAATCTGTCACCCTTTAAAAGGACGCCTCTGTACCTGTTGCGATATCTCGGTTTTGGCGAAAGTCAGTAAATGGACTTTGGAGGAAAGAATGCATCTCTCATCAGTAGTGCCGTGGGGACGTAATCTGGCCGAGTATCAACGAATGTTTGGGCTCACACCCCGAGACCTCGAAGGAAAGATTCTCGGCGTCGGAGACGGTCCCGCCAGTTTTAACGCTGAACTCTCTGCGAAGGGAGGACAGGTTGTTTCAATCGATCCTATTTACAAGTTCTCACGCCAAGAGATCGCACGTCGAATTGATGAAATTACGCCCGTCATGCGTGCTGAACTGAATAAACACAGCGCCAACTATTTGTGGAAAGATTTCTCCGATGTCGATCAATTGGTTGCCTGTCGCACCTCTTCAATGTCGATCTTTCTGGAAGATTATGAGCACGGCATCCGTGAAGGGCGTTATCTGGAAGGTGTTTTGCCGCGATTGCCTGCTTCGGGTGTCTATGATTTGGCGCTGTGTTCGCATCTGTTGTTCCTTTACGAGGAAAACTTAAATTTTGAGTTCCACATCAATTCGCTGCTTGAGATATGTCGCGTTTCGGACGAAGCACGAGTTTATCCGCTTGTAAATCAGGCCGGTAAGCAATCTCGTTTCCTCAACCCATCCCTCAAACGCCTCAATGAGGCCGGTTACCACTGCCACGTTGTCCAGGTTGACTACTGCTTTCAGCGTGGTGCGAACGAAATGCTTGTCATCCGGAGAAGATGAATGACCTTGCTAACTCGCCTATGCGAAGTGCCTTACTTCGCCGTTATCTTTTCGTCCATAAAGGCCGCGGACGACACTGGTTACGCCTCCATGGCCGATCGCATGATGAAACTTGCAGCCCAACAGCCTGGCTTTATTGGCGTTGATTCCGCTCGAGAGGAGGTGGGAATCACGGTTTCATACTGGAAAGACTTGGCCTCAATTCAGCAATGGAAGAACCAAGTAGAGCACAGGGAGGCGCAGCGGCTCGGCAAAAAGCAATGGTACGAGTCTTATACGATTCGAATAGCCAAGGTCGAGCGGCAGTATGACTTCGGACTTTGAGGATCAGGTTTTAACCGCTTGGGAATCAAACGCGAAAAGTTGGATCGATGCGGTCACCAACAAGGGAATACGAGCGCCCGGTTCGGTCACTCGTGAGGCGTTGCTGGCCGCCATGGAGCCGCACCTAACCGTTCATTGCAGGTTGCTCGACGTTGGCTGTGGCGAGGGCTGGTTGGTGGAAGAGATGGTGAACCGCGGTCACGACGCCATGGGTGTAGATACCAGTGTTGCGCTCATCGAGCATGCGAAGAATTGTCGAAAGGGCAGATTCTACGAAGCCAATCAAGACTCAGTTGCAGCTCTTCAATTGGGTGAGTTTGATCTTGTCGTCTGCAACTTTTCCCTGTTTGGAGACAAGCCGGTTTCAGGCTTCATAGCCTCTTTGCCTTGCTTACTCAAACCAAAAGGTGTTTGCGTTATTCAAACGCTCCACCCCGCGCACTTTTTAACAGAAAGCTATTACTCAACCGGATGGCGAGAAGGCACCTGGGCTGGCTTGCCAATTGCTTTCGGAGCGTCACCGCCGCTTTTCACACGCACAGTCGAAAGTTGGTGGACGCTCTTTCGAAGTTGTGGGGTTAAGATCATTGATCTAATCGAACCTCCGGGAAGTGATGGAAAACCGGAATCGATTATCTTCACTGTGAGGTCGTTGCGTAATTGATTTTGACTACAGCATGCTGCGTCACTGGACAGCCGTGGGTTCTTCCTCATTGCTGCGCACATTTTAGAAAAGGCTTGTTTGCTCCAAAGTTAAGTTTCGTTCATTCATGCCTGAATGTTCGCTTTGCGACCTTAGCGTGCGTTGTTTCTGAATAGCGGATTTAGTAGGTCTCTATCTGAAAAGGTCTGCTTTGTTGTCATAGTGACCTGCCTCCAGTCTTTAACTCGAATAATACGCTCAGCCCAGCCTGAGCTTGTCCTCAGCTAAATTCTCCAGCTTCAATCTTAGATAGCAGCTGATAAACTCGACTGCATCCTTCAGGTGTTCTGAGCAGCTCGCTGGGGACGGCTCCACCTAGCGCCCTGACCGGACTTTCTAACCACTTCAGAGCGATCTGTCGAGACTCAAATATTGTCTCGGCCCTCTGTTGCACCGATTCCGGCGAAACGTTGGGTATGGCGGCTTCTCTTTCGGACATAAACTTGCACCTATTTCAAATGACCGAGGTGTCCGGGAATAACTGCGGCAGATATTGTTTTACCGGGTATTTGGTCCAATGCGGGATTCTGGCCATCGGCTGTGGTGCTCATCAATTGGCTCAATCGTCACAGCACCAGCCAAATCTCTCCCGTTATTGATTAGCAACGTAAAACTATCGTCAGGGTCAATGCGCTGCTCGAAGGCCTGCACTCGCTTCAGCCATCCTTCTGAGCAAAGACCGCTGAAATAGGGAGGCAACCCCTCGGACTCATATGGCTCTGGACGAAGAGGCAAGCTCATGCTCAGGGCACTACCGATTTTTAGATATTGGGCGTCATACTGAAATCGAACACGGCTCCCGATACGCTCCAAGCGTCCTGCGAGCGTCCCATGCATAAAGATGTTCGCTTTGGTGCTGACGCGGCCCATTCGTTGTGCCTCTCCCTTAGTGGTCGACTAATCCCGGAAAGTGTTTTAACACGCTTCTCTGACTCGCTCTTCCCAGCTCAATCGTTTTCAGCTTTGTTTACTGACCAGTTGACCATGGATGATCAGTTTCCAGACCACTTTAAAGGCTAAATGACGATTTGCTCCAATTACCTCTCGATTTGCAACCACATTTCCCTGAACCAAGTCGTTCCAGAAAAATGCTATATGGTTTGCACAGCTCTCGGAACCAAGTTTCTGGCGCTGCCTGTCATTGTTCGCCCAAATTTTCAAATATCAGTGCCCACTATGATCGATGCCACAAACATATCTATACACAACTGCAGTAAAGTACAAAGTGACCACCGCAGACTTGGCTGGGGCTGAGCTGGCGAAAAGCCTGTACTTATCTAAATGACCGCCTTTTCCAATATCAAGCGTGACAGCCGCTGTTAGCGTGTTCCATTATTAATCGATTTGTGGTTTGGTAGGCGATCTTTTTCTTTTTACGCATAGTTAGGCGAACTATGCGTAAAAAGGGCTAGAACCTACGGAAATCTCAAGTGCTAGTAGCAAAAAGGGCGAGAACCTCATTCCAGTACTGGTTACTAATACGCAGGTCGATTTCCTCTTCTTTCGGTGTTTCGCTGGATAGACCAGAATATTCAACTGACACCTGCTCGTCGGGATCCAAGGTGAAGACGAATTTGTCGTCGTGGTCGCATTTCATTGCTTTCGATTCCTGAGTACCTCTAGTCTTCAAATCCGGGATGAATGAAACAACCTTTTTCCCGGGAAGATCTTCTCCAATTTTACGAGCAAATTCCGCTAAATTTGGTTCAGCCAACATGTAAAGCCAAGCACTGGTATCTGCGGGATCAGTTGGCTGTCGCCTGAGAATTCGGCCGAGCACCTGCCGGAAGTGCAGCTCGGTTCGGATTCTGCTCAGATGACAGCAAACCTGAAGCCTGGGAATGTCGGTGCCTTCGCTGATCATTCCAACCGAGACGATCCAACGATCGGACGACGTCTTGAAATTGGAAATCATGCGCTGCGCTTCAGGCGTCTGATAGGTGACGATGATCGGATGCTCCCCAGCAAGCGCAAGGCGCCTTGCTATTTGTTCAGCGTGGCTCACAGATGCTGCGACAACTAGCCCCCCTGCCAAAGGCGTATGTTTGCGTATGCTTGTCAACCTTGCTGATGCCTCAGAGAGAAGCTGGTCAATGACTGCATCTCTGAACAAGAAATCCGGATAGGTTATGTGCTCGTTTTTGAGAGAGTCGCTAATGCTGGCGAACGTTTTAAGGCCGAAGTCTGCCGAGCTCAGGCTGATTTCACGATTGTCCGTGAGAACGATTTTTGGTGCCCGGCATACGCTGTCAGAAATCGCTTTTTGCAAACCGTATTCATAGTCGCAGTGAATCTGGCCAGTTGATTTCGTGTACTGAGAGAGAACGATAGGGCTGTCATCGGTTCGCCAGGGAGTGCCGGAGAGCGCCATGGTATAGCTCGCCTTTCCCTGGACCTTATCTAAAATGGTCCGTCCCCAACGGTTGCCAGTGGGAGAGTTGCCCCAAACGATCCCTGAGCAATGATGTATTTCGTCAAGAACCACGAGTACGCGGTGTTCGCGTAATACTTGCCATAATTCCTCGGGCAGAGTGTACATGGATTGGTAAGTGTAGGAGCCGCCTGCCGCCCCGATTTGCCCATTGAAGCTACGCCCAAGAATTTGACTAAATGCTGAAGCCACACCTTCAGCAATGGCACGCGATGGCGAGAAGCAAAGGACAAAATCGATTTTGTCTTGCTGGAAAAGTGCCTTGGCAACCAATGCCACCATTACAGTCTTACCAGCGCCCGGTGTTGCGTGGCAGAAAAAGTGCGTTTGCCTCTGAAAGGTCGCAAGAGCTTTCTCAATACATTCAGCTTGCCAGGCGCGGAGTTGGATCATGCATGGAGCCCAATATCCGCCAGAACGGCTTCCACGGCACGAAGCTGACCTAGTAGTTTCGTACTCCGGTCGCGTGACTCTAAATATTGTGTTCTGACGATGTCCTGGAGCGCTGGAAATTTGTTGTAGAGACGCTGATACTCCTCTGCCTCTCCGATACTCGCCATCAATTCGACTTTTCGCGTTGAAAGCTCCTCTCTTAAATCTCTGACCGTGTTTGGGTCCATTAGAAACTCGGTGTCCTCCACTGAGTGTCCATAGGGTGAAGGTTTAACTTGAACAGATATTCCTTTCGGCACACCGCGATAGATGAATTTGCAGCCTCGTCCCGTCTCGCCGTGATGCCTTTTCAAAAGGCCCGCAGACTCCAGGCGGAGCAGTTGCTTGTATATGTGTTTGCGAAGCGAGCCGCGGTCCAGATTCTGAGGGCAGGATATTTGGGCTGCGTATAGATCCCGAATCTCTGTCGTTGAAAAAGGACTATTCCCGAGCTGCTTAATCAGATGAAGCAAAATTTGGTCAACGCGAATTCGCTTCGATTCGTTCATGGAAGAGTCCTAGGTTTGTCTGACAGTCGATCGGGCCGACCTTTGAAAATGGGTAGTATATGCCGTGGCTCCATATGCCTCAAGAAACCATAGTCTTGCTCTTTATGAGGGCAAGAAATGGGTTCTATTGTTTGTGAAGCTTTCGGGCGGAATCTTCGAGCAATTCGAAAATCAAAAGGATTCTCCCAAGAGCGCTTAGCGCACGATGCTGGGATAGATAGAAGCTATGTTGGCAAGATTGAGAGAGGGGAGGTCAACATTACGCTCGAAAAAATTTATGTATTCGCTGAATTACTTGAATGCTCGCCAAAAGATCTGATGCCAGATCTTAACCAGCACTGAAAGAAATTTTATGGTTTCGTGAATACATTGATAGTCTTCGAATGCCTCGGGGCGAATTGATCATTTTATGCTCAAGGAGGGCCGGCGAGGTCTCTTATAAAAAGTGCCCTAAACTGCAATAATGTGTGCTTGTTTCGCCTCATATGACACCAAAACGAGAATTTTAGTGACCCAAAATCTTTTTCATTTCCTCATAAAAATAGTAATTACAGGTAGTTAGAGGTTTACTCACTCGCGCAGGTTTTCCATAAGGGTCTTAGAAATTCAGCAAGAAGGGCGGCATGGCGAATATGATGCGCGGCATGGGTGG
>CESC01169150.1_pt1 | contig 13419 bp, 14 predicted proteins | sample 531131 | NCBI WGS metagenome assembly CESC01 (sample SAMEA2621295, study PRJEB7988) | marine metagenome | biome: marine biome (ENVO:00000447); feature: mesopelagic zone (ENVO:00000213); material: "saline water (ENVO:00002010), including plankton (ENVO:xxxxxxxx)" | depth 800 m
CGTTGACGCATCGCCCATATCTGTTGAATTCACCGGAATTTTGGACTTTGGTGAACGCTTTGAGTTTGGGGCAAGCTATAGATACGATGAAAGTATAAGTGGATTGTTTTTGTTCAATATCAGCAATGGGTTTAATTTGGGTTATGCCTATGAAACTTCCATACAAAACCCCATTGACGGTTTGGACAACAATACACACGAACTCTTTATGCGGTTGAAGATGTAAAATTTAAAAATCAAAAAATACTTATATTAGTGTTAAATGCCCTTCTAACCAAGGGCATTTTTTATGACTTGAAATAGCAAGCATTATATTTAGGGTTGGGAGGATATAAATAACATTGGCTTTATTGACAAGGAGCATATCTTAGTTATACCAACAAAAAAAATTGACTGAGCATTTCAAACAGCTCGGACGTTCTAGTTATGACCGGTACCTAAATATGGTTGTAAGTCATTGTAAATCAGAAACAAGCACTGAAAATTCAGAACCTGCACACCTTATTGCACATTTATCATGAAAATGAGAATAAGAACATATCCATTTGATAATAAAAATACAGAAATCAGTTTAAAAACGATGAATTACCTTGAAAAATTATTGATGGCACCAACATTCAAACTTTACCTGACCTCATCCCATATTTAGGTACCGGTCATAACTAGAGAATCCGGACTGTCTTCTTTTATTTGATACAATCATAATAGGTATATGCTCTATAAAGATTGGTTTATTGATCCACGTATATTTCATGTAAACTACATTAAAATAATCGTTTTTCATATAAAGTAACTGTTTTTCATGGTACATTTGTTATTGAATTTCACATCATCAGATGAAAAGTAATGATTTTTCACATAAAATAACTGTTTTTCATGGCCGCAACTTACCAGAAGAAGGTTTCTTGGTCGGTTACTCCCTTTTGATTTCCGTATTGGAAAATCAATTTAACGTAGCCGTTCCCATACCTGATTTGATGGCCGTGACAACGGAGAAGCACCAACGCTACAATACGGACCAATGGCAAGTGTTCACCATAAGGCACAAACCTAAGGACGACCTGAAAAGCCATTTGGTCTTTGCACTTAAATACGAGCCCTTGGATCTATATATCCTAAAAAGAATTTTCGAGACGACAGGGGATGCTATCATCCAACAAATGTTGGAGGAAGAGCCAACAGGACAATATACAAGAAGGGCGTGGTTTTTATTTGAATGGCTGACGGGTATAACCCTTGATGTACCCAACTTGAACAAAGGCACCTATGTAGAGGTGGTGGATCCTAAGCTGCAATATGACGCTGAGCCTGAAAATTCAACACGGCATCGCATCAAGAATAACTTGCCCGGAATCCCAGGATACTGTCCCATGATTCGAAGGACAAAAAAACTGGATGGGTATATTGATAAGGACCTATCTGAAGCCATCGAAAAAGGATTGGGAAAACGGGACAAGGATCTTATTCGAAGGACCGCTGCTTTTTTACTTTTGAAGGACTCGAAGGCATCCTTCGCCATTGAAGGGGAATATCCACCGAGCATGCGGGCAAGGAATTGGGGAAAAGCCATAGGTCAATCTGGCAAATCCCCATTGAGCATACAAGAAATCGAACGGTTACAGCATATTGTCATTGGCAACAAAAAACTAAGGCACATGGGTATTAGAACTGGGGAAGGGTTTATTGGTGAGCACGATAGGGAAACTCTCTCCCCTTTGCCTGACCACATCTCAGCCAAGGCCAAGGACCTTCCCTTTTTGATGCAAGGGTTGTTCGGCACGAACGAACTGTTGCAGAAGTCCCTTTACAATCCAGTATTGGTTGCCGCCACCATTGCCTTTGGCTTTGTCTTTATCCACCCACTATCCGATGGCAACGGTAGGATACATCGCTATATCATCCACCACTTGCTCACTCGGATGGGCTATACCAAACGGGGGATGATATTTCCCATTTCCTCCGCCATTCTGGAACGGATAGACGAATATCAGGATATTTTGGAGCATTTTTCCTCGCCAAGGGTCGAATTGATTGAATGGGGGGAATCACAGGATCATAACATCAACATCCTGAATGAAACCATTGATCTATACCGGTACTTTGATTTGACCAAACAAGCGGAATTCCTCTATACGTGTGTGGAAGAGACCATTGATAGAATCATACCTGAAGAATTGGATTATTTGGAAAAATACGATCGGATGACGAACTTTATTAACACTCGGGTTGCCATACCGGATACCAAAGTCGATTTATTGATTAAGCTTCTTAATCAGAACAAAGGTAAATTGTCAAAGAAAAAAAGGGAAAAGGAATTTACGGAATTGACAGATGGTGAAATTCAGGAAATAGAAAATTCCTTCCAAACCATTTTTTATGGATGATATGAATCCTGTCCATATTTTAGTCCCTTACCAAATCAAACCCCTATGTGTGTTTTGGAACCGATATCAATCGACCAAAATAAAAAGGTTTGCTTTCCCTATTTCATTTTTGGTCAATCTGAAAGCTTTAATGAAAACATTGGCCAACGTATGCTATTCCCGCCTGAGTAAATTGAGTAATCACCAATACAACACAAAAATCTGACCTTCAAATCACAACTGCCAAATATTGAATGGCTCAAACTTTCCTTTTTTGATGTTCATTTTGATAAATATGTGTAGTTATTTATAAACCATCGTAAACAAATGTGGACAACTTGGTTAGCAATTCGATTCCCTTGACGACTTACTTGTTTCTTGGGCGAATTCCGGTATTCCTCGGAGTTTTTATTCAAAAATCAGCATTGTTGGGATAGCTCAATAATTAATCCTTATATAATTGTATTTCAATGTTTTAATACCAACTTAATAAAAAGTGACCTATTCGGTGAGCAATAATTTTGAAAAGCTCGAAAACCCTAAGAAATAAAGTGTTTCCAGAGATTGGTTCTAGTGCCTCCGGGTCGATTTGAACATTACCTATGGTAGAATCTACATAAAGTACCGAGAGTTGTCATACCTTTTATGTGTCACTTACCATGTATGCTTAAAAACCTTTTAGCTTCAGCTTTTACCGATATGGTATAAGAAGTTTTTACCTTTAACGGTGTTTGCGCTATTTCCTCAGCAATTTTCACCTTTAATTGGTGATTTTCACAAACAGCGGAGTATATTTTATATAGTTCATATTTTGGCAAAAACCTGGAAGGAATCATTTTTTTTGCCAAATTAAAATTTACTATGGCCAATCCATATTCCTTTAATTCCAAATAGTTGGATGCCTTTAGAAGAGTAACATCATAGCTTGTCCTCCTCGATTCGTATTTTTCAATTTGCCGATTGGATTGTTTGAACTTACCGGCATGATGCAATTTATAGGCAAAATCATGTTGGAATTCTGAGATATCACCTATTTTTTTCTCCAATCGGTGGTAAGATATTTCATTGAAGTTTAAGGAATCGGTTTCCCTTCTCCACTCCATTTCCATAAGGGAATAGTTACCGATACAGAACAAAGCAACTAGAGGGAAGGACAAAACCATTACGATCTTAGGTTTCTTCAGGGGCAATGAATGATTTGACATCCGCCTATTTGTGGTGTTAAGGCAAACCATGAGGATAACAATGACAAAGTAATAATGAAAAGGATATGAAAATAGTGCGAAAACCATGATGAAGAATACGGTAACCTTACTTGGATCAAAAATAAAATCCAGTTTATTCAACCATTTTACCAATCCAAAAACAATAAGGCCGGGGATTATGATTCCATAGTTTACCAAGCATAGTAAATATTCATTAAAAGGATTGTTTACCTGATCGGCCACTTGCGAATAATCACTTTCCACATGCCTATTGAAATACTCCGCTTGCCATAGCATATAGTTTTGCGAAAAGCCATGTTTCCCAAAGCCGAATAATATGTCCTCCACCCCGGAGGTCAAGACTGTTTGCCAAATGAACAATCTACCATTGGCAGAGTCCTCTTTTAAGAAAAACAACAATGGAATTGAAAGAGATAACACCACTAATGAGGAGACAAACAGTTTTCTGTTCTTCTTGAAGATATAAAGAAGACCAATGATAAGGATTGCAAAAAACACACTCCGTGATTTCAATAGTATAAGGGAAAATAGCATTAAAAAAACAGCGGCATAAACTAATTTGCTTCTGCAGTTACGACCGTATGAAATGGAATGTGGCAGACAACATAAAATCAATAGAGCCGATATATTCGGGTTATCAAATGTTCCTGTTACCTGAAAATACGGATTACCACTATTGGTCAATCCAAAAAACTGAGCGATACAAATAAGGGACTGTATGAACCCTACAAAAAAAAAGCTCCTGCAATTAGGTTATCAAATCGGAAAGAAATCAAAATGATATATAGTAAAATAAAACCAACGGCGATACCTATGATAAAAAATAGATTTTGTTGAGGTATTGCCAAAAGGTATATGGCAATCAACATTACAGTCAATAAAAATGGTATGGATTGGATATGGACAATAGGCCGGTTAAAGCAGAGAAAATAGATCGATGCTACAATTAATGTGATGGTTGTTGCCAATATCCGCGGAGTCTCGTAATCAAAAACGAACAAATCATCTTTGACCGAGACCGATGAGATCAATATGGCAAAAACAAATATGGATAACAGTGAATTCTTTTTAATCTTCATAAAAATACTTCCGTGTATTGAGATCGTAATTGGCACAGTGTGATATATACTCCCAAAAAATCAAGCTGACCAGAATTCTATTTTCCCTGATATCATAAATCTGATTCAGGTCATCTGGGGAATACTTATTTAAATGGTCCACAGAAAAACTCAATATGGAAAACTCACTGATGATCTCTTCCAAATAGACCATAATTTCTTCCTTGACGGCCAAGGATGTGCTGTCCTTCAATAGCAGTTTCCTGAAGGACTCCTTAAAATTACCCTGAAAAAAAGGGTTTCTTGGAATTGGACACGTGGTCATCCTAGGTATCACAACTTCAATGGTATCACATTTTTCGTTTTCTATCCGTTTCTGAACCACATAATCCTTTGTTCCAGAACCTTTTTTGTAGATATGGATAGGAAAGAAGTAATCGTATATGCTGTCCAAGGATGTATTGAGCTCATTGAATTCATGAGGATCGATGTTAAGGCGAAAAAAATCTTCGGGTTCATCCCGGTCTTTGGCCAAAACCTTCATGAGAGCGATCATAGACTCCCCGCGGTCCCCTTTGAAATTTTCGCCCAAAGTCGTAAAAAAGAAATCACTTGCCTCTGAAAAGCTATGGATACTTTCATTAAGCTCCTTATTTGTATGCCTCTCGCTTTTTACTAGTTGTGACTGGGCATCGGACATAAAAAGTAAAAAAACGATTATAGCCCAAATTCGACTTAGCTCCATGGATAAACAACATTAAAAACCACAACCACAGTTAATGGCATCCCGAATATCCTGTGCGTCACTTCCACTATTGGAAGCCCGCAGTGACATTACCGTATTACCTTGGTTGTTCCTTATTTCAAAATAGGTGTAATTACCTGATTGTGTTTCCCTAAAGGATACAAAGGTATTATTTGGATTGGTTTCAGAATAAATTGAAGTAGAACTGGAAACGTGATAGGTAACCGGAACACCGGCAAATGTTGTTGACCCAGTTCTATTATATGCAAAATTGTTCCATGTAAAATATTCTCCAACATTGCCACCATGTCCATTTTTATAGTTTGTCATCGCAATGCTAACTTGACCTGCCAATCGACCTCCCGCAGTTTGAAATATGGGTAAATGGGACACACTGATTCGTACCGTGTGCGGGGTTTCCTGAAGTGTCGTGAAGTTTCCAAAGGACTTTTTCAAATTTTTGACCGAGAAAAGAATTTCACCATTTTCTTCCAACAACACGGCTTTGTCATCCTCGATTTGGGAATTCAAATATTCAACATTTTCCCTTATATATTGAAATATGGGTTCAGAAATCCCTATTTCAGCACCTGATCGAAGGTCATAGGAGTACAACCCATTTTCCAACCTTGTTTTTGCCATGAATCGATCATAGGCTTCATTGTACAAATCTTTATTGACCTGTTCCCACATGGTCTCCGGATTATCAAAATCCTCAATCTCGATATAAGCCAATTGTGGTATTTCGTCGTATCCTGTTTCGTTGTCACAGGAACTGATTGAGATAAATAGGACACCTAATACCAATAACGGCCGGTTAACCTTTTTTTTTAGGAATAAATTTTTCATGGTCAGCGTTGTTTTATTTTCTTACGTTCAATTGTAAATTTTATTTACCTCAATAATAGCGATTATATTCACCCAAGTATCTCATTCAAGGTTAATTAAGGGTTATGTACATGTTATCATTAGGATTATTCCTACATCATCTCATGTGAAAAACTATATTTGTCCACATGTAAGCCCAATTTGTCCACATGTAAGCCCAAGCTATTTTCAATGCACAGGAAAACCAATCTGACGGAGATTGATTGGTCCTTGAGTCACATATAATGATTCCCTTATAACGTCCCGATATGTTAAATTTCCAAATAAGTCATTGACCTTCATGAACCAATCGGTATCCCCTTGGCATAAAATAATTGTCCATTTACACATTGAACAAATGAACAAGACAGAAAGAAGTCATTTAAAAATTCCCAATTCATGATAGCTTCCCATAAATTAGGTTACTTACTATACTCCGTTGTCCTTTCCATGGTGCTTTTATCTTGTAGAAACATTGAAAACAATGCTTTGAACAAAGCCTTGAACAGCTCTGGAAGCAATAGGCAAGAATTGCAAAAAGTACTTGATCATTACGACCACCCTGCGGATAGCTTAAAACTAAAGGCGGCCGCTTTCCTAATTCAGCATATGGTCAACAAACGGTCCTATGAAAGCCGAACCTATGAAAGATATGCACTGTTTTTTAAGGAAGTAAAAGGCGTATTGTCCAATGACACCTTGGATGTAAGGGACAAGAAAATAAGATTCTCTTTTATTTATGATTCGCTCCAAGTGGATAAGGCAACTCAAGGTCTGGAACTGAAGGAAGATATTGAGTTTATCAAGGCCTCCTATTTAATTGAAAATATTGACAAGGCGTTTCTTGCTAGGGATAGTTTCCCTTGGTCCGCATCCGTTCCTTTTGAGGATTTCTGCCAATATGTTTTACCATATAAGGTCTTCAATGAACCGATGGTCCCATGGAGAAAGACCCTTATGGATAGGTACAGATGGGTTTTGGATTCCATTAAAAACCCAAAAAGTTTAAGGGAAGCGACCATATTGATCAACAAAAGGTTTAATAAGGGAATGACCTATTTTACACGGATGAACAGATTTCCCACATCCCTGGATTTCAAAACTTTGGATGACTTAAAAATAGGTGCATGTGAACATTTGGTCACGATGAACGTGTATCACCTAAGGGCCATGGGAATACCGGCACAAATCGATTATACCAAATGGGGAAATCATGACGGCACCCATACTTGGTGTTCCATTACCGATGAAAATGGGGAACTTTTTTCCTTTGATGCCCTTTATCAGCCAAAAAATGTTTCCGATTCCCTTTATATGAATGGGCTTTTTAACCATATACCTGAATCAAACCTTAGAAAAAGAAAGGCACCCAAAATATATAGGGTATCCTTTGAAAATAAAGAGCAGCATTTACCTAAAAACCAAATAGCACTATCTGGTATCGTTCCAAAAGAACTCATCGACCCTAACGCGATGGACGTAACGGCCCAATATGCCAATCCCACGGCAACGATCGAGCTTGAAATTCCAACGGCTTCCAATGAAGATATAGCCATACTGAATGTTTTCAATGGTTATGGTTGGCAACCCATAGCCTGGAGCATGAAGAATCAAAACGAATCATTTCGGTTTGAGAACATGGGAACCGATATCATGTATTTAAATACATTGAAAAACGCCAAAGATGGGAGTGAAACAAAACATCCTCCCTTTATCTTACGGAACAGTGGTTCCATAAGTACCATTACGGCCAACAAAGATAAGCTCACGACCATACTTCTTGATAGAAAATATTTTATTGACCATGATTTAAAATTGGCCTTGAATAAGATGGTGGGAGGAGTTTTCCAAGGAGCAAATTCCAAGGATTTTAGGGATGCCGTTGACTTGCATACTATCACTACGGTTCCCAAGCCAAAAACAAATCGGTATGAAATCCAGTCAATAGAAAAATTTCGTTATATACGGTTCATATTGCCTCAAGAACAATGCAGAGTGGCCGAAATGAAACTGTTCAAAAAAACCGCTAAGGACAAAGAGCCCATCTTATTATCAACAAATCAACTCATTAGCAGTAACAAAGGGAACAATCATGCAGAAAAGATCATGGATGGGGATGTGCTCACTTACTTTGTTGCAGATAACAAAGAAAATGGATGGATAGGTTATGATTTGGGGCCAACCAAGGAAACGGTCATTGCATCGATCGATTTTTATCCTCCCAACGATGGAAACTCCATCGAAATCGGGGATAAATATGAGTTATTCTATTGGGATGATCATTGGAAATCATTGGGCATAAAAATCGCCAAAGAAGAAAAGCTAGTCTTTACCAATTGCCCGGATAATGCACTATTTTTATTGAAAAACCATACAAAAGGTGTTCAAGTACGTATTTTCACTTATGAACAAAACGAACAACTTTGGTGGTAATGGTGGTGGGTGTAGACACAGGACATAGACTTAGAACTGTACATCTACACAGTAATCGGTAACACTTGCTTTGGAGGCTTCCCTGGTAGGATAGATATGCTTCACCAACGGTTCACTGGTCCTGCATTCCTGTGAATGGATGCATCCAAAGAAAAAAAAATCAAAGCAATTTGAAATAAGTATCCTTTCTTCATGGCTTGGTTGGGTTTATAGGATTACTTCTTTTTATAAATATCATAACAGCCTTCATCACATGTGCTCGGAAATTCCGCCAGTATCAGATTATTTCCTTCAAATTTGAATATATATTGGATAGGCAGGTCCTTACAAGGCTTTTCAATGGTAATGGTATCGTTTTCAATGGAAAATATCCCCTCACAGTCTGGCAAAAAGCTATCGATAAACCTATTTTCTTTCGTAAACATCAGTGTTTTACCATTATCAACGGGATTAATGCCAACCCCATCGAACCGTTGGTACAGGAGCCATGTTCCATTGATATCATGCTCTTGACCTGTTCTGACATCCTCATTGTTACAGGATTGGATGGTAAAATAATCCCAAATCCTATAAAAAAGTTCAGTCCTAAAGTTTTCATTGCTGTTAAGTTTTTCATGACTTGAATGTATCACATCACTTAGTATCAAGCGTTAAGTGTTTATTATTATAAGATTAATCCAACGGCGTGTATTTTTCAAGAATAAAATATGTGCGGGAGAGATATATCCAGATGAACATTACCATCAATTAAATGGAACATACCTTTGAAGCCCTTTTCTTTCCCTGGGGAACTATTAGGATCCATGAACCGATTACAGTATACGGCCGAACCTTAAAAATCCATTACCTAAAGTTTAAAAAAAGGTTACCTCATATGGAAGCAGGATATGGACCATTGAAAAATAATACCCAATAACTTTAGCCCCAATGCCCCCTTCCGAATCAGCCATTGGTGTTTATAAATCGTCTTTTACCAAGGGTTTAAAGAGGAAAAACCACAGCTCTGACCTCATGGCAGCATAGGTTTATCCACATGTGAAATTCCCTTTTTAAACTTAAAGTTTAATTAATACAATTTTGGTTTAAACTAGCTAACATTGCATTGCTACCCTACGCATTACACGATATGAACGCCACGGATACCCACCTATTATTGCTGTCGAAAGCGGATAACCAAATCGCTTTCAAACAGCTGTATGATAGGCATTGGAAAAGGCTATATCTATTTGCCCTGAAACTGCTCAAGGAAAAAGCGGAAGCCAAGGATGCCGTACAGGATGTTTTCTCCAATCTATGGACCAAGCGTAAGGAACTCGACATAAAACATCCTGAAGCCTATCTCATGGCATCCATTAAATACAAATGTCTGGAATACCTTAAAGAGAAAAAGCTATCCTCATCCTTTTTGCAACAGTTCGAGTTGCCCACTCAGGGAAATCCCATTGAGAACAAAATCCATTTTGAGGAAACCATGGAATTGCTCGATACCGGCATCGACGGATTACCTGCAAAAACCAAGAAAATCTTCAAAATGAGCAGGCACGAAGATTTATCCAATAAGGAAATCGCCTACCTTTTGAACATCTCCACTAAAACGGTCGAGTACCATATCACACAGTCAATCAAACAGTTGAGAGAGGTAATCGTCACTTGAAAAAGTTTCGTTCAAAAAAAATGCACTTTTTTTTTAGGGTTGTCCCCAGTTTTTTCCTCTAACCAATAGAGGACATTGGGAAAATGAACGAAAAGCAACTAAAGCGTCTTATTGAAAACTATTTGAACGGTAACTGCACGGAGCGTGAAAAAACGTTGTTGGACAAGGTACTCGATAGTTATGACAGCCCAGCGGATATCACGCAACCTTTGGAGGACGAACACCGACTACAAAACGAAATATTCTCCAAGATCACATCGGAAATCGAAGGGGACACCTCCAAAGTACCGCCATATCCGGTCAAGAAGCGTTCGAGCTCCCGATGGCTTGCAGTAGCGGCCACTATCCTGGTACTTATAGGTATGGGATCTGTATATTTCTCGGAACAGCCCCTAAAGCAGGTCCCGTTACATCAAACCGAAATACTGAGTTCGGTCACCGATTGGGGGCAGCGCAACACCATCACGTTGAGCGATGGCACAACCATTACCTTGAACGCCGGCAGTCAACTCCATTATCCAAAAACTTTTGAGGGGAATACCATTCGATCGGTCAGTTTGGTGGGAGAAGCCTTTTTCGAAGTTGCCAAAAATCCGGGCAAGCCCTTTATCATCAAAACCGGGAAAGTAACCACAAGGGTTCTCGGTACTTCATTCAACATCAATTCCTATGAATTCAACGACATGATATCGATTACCGTCAGAACGGGAAAGGTACAGGTCGAATCCGTTTCAAGAAGCGGTAAGACCGATGCCGTCCAGCTCGTTCCCAACGAGATGGCACAATACAGCAGGTCCAACGATTCGATAACCAAGTCCATAGTGGACAATGATAATTACATGGATTGGAAAAACGGAATCATACGTTTTAGCGACATCACATTCCATGAAGCTTCCAAAATGCTCAACAGATGGTATGGGGTCGACATAAGCTTTGAGAACGAAGCCTTAAAAAAATGCCATGTGACGGCACGGTACGAACATGCCAAACTGCAAGTCGTACTGGAAAGTATAAAATTTGCCACTAAAGGAATGGACTATGAATTTACCGACCAGAAAAAAATTCTTTTAAAAGGTCGTTGTCAAAACTAAACCATTAACACAAAACTTTAAGCCTATGATATAAAGTCCCCACAATAAAAAAGCAGCCTGAGAAACTTTGGCGAGGATCAACAGACTGCGATGACATTTAACGATTAAATGAATAACCATTAAACAATTTGTGAAGTTATGAATTCACTAACTATTAAACAATTTATAGCGTTAACAATGAAAATTTCTTTTCTTTTTGTGATTGTTGCGCTTTTGAACCCACTTTTTGCTTCAACAGCAAAAGCACAAAAACTGGATGAAGTCTCGATAAATTTATCGGTAAAGAATGCTTCATTGGAAGAAATCATCGAGACCATAGAGGTCCAGACCCCCTTTAACTTTGTATATGGCCGTACGGTATCCAAAATCAAGAACCGTTATAGCCTGAGATACCGAAATGTGTCTTTGCGATCCGTCCTGGAACTCTTGGCCAAGGATGCCGGTCTAGCCTTCCGCAGGATCGACGAGAACATCTCCATCGACAAAAGGGACAAAACAGCGGTGGCCGTTATTGAGGAAACCTTCAAGGAGATCAAGGGCACCGTGGTCGATGAAAACGGACAGCCCCTGCCAGGAGCATCAGTGGTCGAAAGCGGAACGACCAATGGGACCGCCACCGATTTTGACGGTAATTTCACATTGGAGGTCGCTCCCGATGCCATCCTGGAGGTATCCTACATCGGATATGCCACCCAATATGTGGAGATCAATGAACGAGCAGAACTCATCGTCCAGCTTGAACTGACCTCTTCCAGTCTACAGGAAGTGGTCCTGATCGGATATGGCCAGCAGGCCCGCGCCAAGGTCGTTGGATCCGTGGCCGAAATCAAGAGCGAGGATCTTGAGAATGTTACCGCGGCCACTGTGGACCAACAATTGGCAGGAAAACTCTCCGGTGTGATCATCAACCAATCCAATGCCCAACCGGGCCAAGATTCCCAGATTATCATCAGGGGCACGGGAACCCTTACCGCAGGCACCAATCCGCTGATCGTAGTGGATGGGTTCCCATTAACGGAAGGAAGTACCTTGGGATCCATCAATCCCAATGACATCGCCGAGGTAAATATCCTGAAGGATGCCGCATCGGCCGCCATCTACGGATCAAGGGCCGCCAATGGGGTCATCCTGATCACCACAAAGGCCGGTGGCTACAACCAAAAGACGAGAATTACCTTTGAAACCTACGGAGGTGTGCAACAGCAAAGTTCAGGTGTCGATCTAGTTGATGGATATGATTTTGCCCAATTCCTGACCGAGGCGCGTAACTGGGGGTATGTTTCCAAGGACCCGATCAATAGGAGTGCAAGTGACCCAAACTCGGTCCGGGTGACCAATTTGATCAATGGCCAACAAATAGATGGTCGTGAACTGTTCCTCCCTGAACTTACCCCTTACCTCAACAGGGAACCGGGACTGATCAATACGGATTGGATCGACCAGGGCTTTAGAAGTGCGCCCATATCCAATTATGCCCTGTCCATTTCAGGTGGAAACGATAAGACAAGTTACTATACCTCCCTAGGATATTTTGATCAGGAAGGGGTCGTGATCGGAACCGATTTCAAACGGTATTCCGCGGCGATCAATTTGGAGAGCAAAATCAATGATAAGGTAAAGTTCGGTATCAATCTAAAACCGTCCTACTCCATAGAAAATTCCGTAAATCAAGGTGACCGAAGTAACGGTGTCCTAGGCTTGATTCCATTGAACTTTCCGTTCTATAGCCCATACAATGCGGATGGCAGTGTCAATATCAGTGAACAATTGGTCAATGAACAGCATGAGATCGAAGGGGTCCGTATCAACGGTACACCCGTAGAAAACCTGTTGGCCACCTCCAGCATGGTAACCGATACCAAACAACGCTTTCGGACATTCGGTAATCTTTTCCTGAATGCCGAAGTGATTTCAGGATTGACCTATCGCCTATCCCTTGGGGGGGATTATGACACCTCCGTCAGGGACTATTACTATCCCAT
>CESC01092432.1_pt1 | contig 13339 bp, 10 predicted proteins | sample 531131 | NCBI WGS metagenome assembly CESC01 (sample SAMEA2621295, study PRJEB7988) | marine metagenome | biome: marine biome (ENVO:00000447); feature: mesopelagic zone (ENVO:00000213); material: "saline water (ENVO:00002010), including plankton (ENVO:xxxxxxxx)" | depth 800 m
GGTAGAGCAGGGCGTAGCTGTCCGGCGGCATCCAGTCGGGCGCGATGACGTCGGCGATGTTGGTGCTGCCGCTTTCCTGGCGGTCCTGCTGCCAGTCCGCCAACTGGCGGTTGATGTCGGCCATGGCCACGCGAAGCGCCATGGCCACCCGAGCATCGGTGATACTTCCGTCGACGCGCTCGGCGGCCCGGTAGTCCTGGGGATCGATCGACGGCCAGAAGCCGTTGTTCTCGATGGACTCAGCCGGTGTTTCGCTGGTCGGGACGTTGTAGGCGATCAGTGACATGGCGAGGTGTTCTCAATTGCCGTCGAAGAAGGGGGTGGGCCGGGATCGACGAGATGGGGCTTCGGCCCGCTCTCCCCCGGCGCCCCCTTGGCGTCGGCGTGCGACTCGGTTCAGGCCTGGTTGGTCTCACCCTGGCCGTCGTTGGTGGTTTGCGCCTTGGCGAGGGTTCGCTCGAGGCGTTCGATCTCCTTTTTGACGCCGGCGCGCTCATTGAGCGACAGGGCTCGCTTCAGGTGACCGAGGGCATCCGCATCGTGACCGCCCCGGGCGCGCTGGGCGTAGCCAATGGCCTTGTGGAGCTTGGCGCGTATCTGGTCATGCATGTCCGCGTCACGGGTCAGGGCCTCGACACGAGTCAGGTGCATGGCCAGCTCCGCCGCGTGGTTGGCCGCTTCGACCTCGGCACTCTCTTGATCGCCTTCCTGGTCTCCCTGCTGGTGAGGAGCTTCGAGTCGTCGCATGGCTTCTTCGGCGACCTGCTCGACCACCAGGCTGGCGGTATCACGCTCGAAACGGTCAGGAGTGTCGAGGCCATGGCGCATGGCGTATTCGGCAATAGCGATGCCGCCAGCGAGATCGCCGATGTCGAGGCGCCAGAGCATCACGGTCATCAGCACGTCGTCCTGGGCCCCTGTGCCACCGGCCAGGACGCCGGCAACGTAGGCGTCAAAATCAACCAACATCTCGCGCTTCTTGGTGATCTTGGCCTCGAGGCTCTTGATACCCTTGAGCGTGCGGCGGTGCTCCCAGAGCGCGGCGGCATGCAGCTCGTACTGATCCCCGGTCTGGGGGCGGTTGGGGTCGGCGGCCCCCGCCGCAATGGCGGCGGAGACTTGGGCGTAGTGCTTGCGGGCGGGGGTCATCCTGTGGGCTCCTTAGACGGTCCAGTCGCCGAACACGATATTTTCGACCAGACATCCCGCTCCGAAGTCTTCCACGACGTAGGCATCGTTGGACGATTCGTAGTTTTCCACGCGCTTGCGCTTGGGATTGTCCTCCAGGTTTCGGCGGCGGCTACCACGCTGCCAGTAGATGGACAGGTTCTCCGGCATGGTGATCAGCAAGCTGCCGTCAGGCATGTAAGGCACTCGGGCCGCCTGCTGACCACCCATGCGTTTCTGGCTGACGATCATGTCAAGCGCCCGCTGTTCAGTGGGCGGTTGATTCTGGTTGATCAGCGGGAAGTACTTGTCGGCCAACATCTTTCGGCCACAGATCGCTCGAATGGCGGTGGACTCACGGTGCCACGGATCGATCAACTCGGAGACTACGTCGTATACCAGCGCGTCCAGATTCTCGTAGTCGCCGTTTTTTCCGACGCGGATTTCTCCGGTGTTTGCCCCTTCGCTCATGACTCGGGCCGGAGCATGTTCGCGATATTGCTGCAGCCACCCCTTATTGACGTCCTGCAACATCGGGTTGGCGACGCGGTTGGTCTCGGCTGCTGCACTGGTTCCGTTAAGTCCGATCATGATGCGGTCAAGTGACTGCTGCCGAATGACCGCATTGCGCACGCGGGCCTGGAAGTCGGGGAACTTGGCCCAGGCGTCCAGCGTTGACCAGGTCAGATAGGTATCGAACTCAGTCGACAGGCACTCGTAGCCGTTTGCGTCGAGGCTGACCAGATCCCTCGGCTGTCGGTCGTTCTGACTGACGTCGGTGCGTCCAGCGATGGGGCCGGAGATACCCAGTCCCAGCTTTTCGCCCTTGAGCTCATCAACGCCGATCACGTTGATAGAACTGAGGAATTCGCTGGATTCTTGAATCCGGCTCTCCAGTGTCTGCTGAACGCTGGGTTCAACGGCAAAGCTCTCGGTGGCGTTCGGGACGCCGTTCAGCTCGGCCACTCGCTTGAGCAGCTTGTGATAAGCAATTCGGGTTTCGTTGCGCATTGGCGGCGGTCCTTATCAGCAGTCGGTCAGTACGGCGTCACCGCCGCCAGTGGCGGGGGCGCGATTCGGGGTGTCGGGGGTGTGGTCGAGTCGGCGATACAGCTCGTCGAACTGCGTTTTCAACTCGTCATGGGCGCCCTTGAGTTCTTGGAACGCCTCGGCGGATGGGCGACCTTGCAGGTCGTCAGACAGCGCCTGATGTCTCTCGACGAACAAGCCAAGCGTCTGCTCGAGGTCCTGGCGGAAGTCCGCGAAGCCCTTGTCGGTCTTGGCGTCGTGCTTCTTGAACAGCGCCTTGACGGTGGCCAGTAGACCGGGCTTGTCGGAATCACCGCCCGGCTCTTCCGAGAAGTCCAGCTCGGTTTCCACGGCAGCGGTGAAGATGTTGCCCGGCTTCTGCTTTCTCCCGTGCAGCGGAGAAGCCTCGCCCTGATTGGCGCTGAACTGCAGCATGTCGGTGCCCAGGCTCGCCGGGGAGTCGGTCACCGCCAGCCCTACCAGGTAGGCTTCACCGGTATCGGAGAACTCGGGATCGACCTCGATGCTGGTGTAGATCTTTTGCCGTTCGGCATTGATCTGCTTCAGCCGGTCGGTGGGGTCGATGGTCGCGAAGAGCGCCATCTTGCCGTCCTCGACCTCTTCGGCCTTGACGGCGGTGACGTCGCCTAGGGCGGCGAATGGACCGTCATGGAACATGCCGCGCATGTGCTCGAGCCAGACTCGGGCACCGTACTTGGCGGGATCGAAGTTGGCGGCCATCTGCTCGATCCACTGGCGTGAGATCTTGCGGCCGTCTGTGGTTGCGCCTTCGGTGGCGATTCGGAACCAGCGTGCCATGGGCTTCCTCGGGGTGCGGTGTCGGTGTTGCCGTCAGGGTCGCACCCCACGCGAGCGACTCAACCGAACCGCGTTGTACCGGCCCTCTGGTACAAGAATCAGCAACATGCGGCAGCCTTCCTCACGGTTAGGCTGGCGGCATGACGACTATGCCCCCAGACCCCAACTCTCCGCGCCTCACGGCCCGTCACCTGTACTGGCAGGGATGGCGAGTGGCGCGTATCGCCGAGTTCATCGGACAAAAGCCCTCCACCGTGCACAGTTGGAAGGAACGCGACGGCTGGGAGAAGGCCTCGCCCACCGAGCGCGTCGAGGGTGCGCTCGAGGCACGCCTGATCCAGTTGATCGGCAAGGAAGCGAAGGAAGGCCGTGATTTCAAGGAGATCGACTTGCTGGGCCGCCAGATCGAGCGACTGGCCCGGGTGCATCGGTACCAGGAGACCGGCAAGGAAAGCGACCTCAATCCCAATATCACGGCGCGCAACGAGGCTCCACGGCGCAAGCAGAAGCGCAACGCCCTGGATGACGAGCAGGTCGAGGCGCTCGAAGCGGCGTTTCTCGAATCGCTATTCGAGTACCAGCACCAATGGCACGAGGCGGGACACAAGCACCGTATTCGCAACATTCTGAAGTCACGCCAGATCGGGGCCACCTGGTACTTCGCCAGAGAGGCCATCGTTGATGCGTTCAAGACTGGGCGAAACAAGATCTTCCTGTCGGCGAGCAAAGCCCAGGCCCACATCTTCCGCAACTACATCGTCCAGTTCGTGAAGGAGGTCACCGACGTCGAGCTCAAGGGCTCGCCGCTGGTCCTCGACAACGGGGCCGAGCTTCACTTTCTCGGCACCAACTCGAAGACGGCCCAGGGCTATCACGGTGATGTCTACCTCGACGAGTACTTCTGGATCCACCGCTTCCAGGAGTTCCGAAAGGTCACCTCTGGCATGGCCATGCACAAAAAATGGCGCCAGACCTACTTTTCGACGCCCTCGAGCCTGGGGCATCAAGCCTACCCGTTCTGGTCGGGTGAGCTGTTCAACAAGCGACGGCCAAAGAAGGACCGGGCCGAGTTCGATGTCTCCCACCTTGCCTGCGCTGGAGGGCAACTGTGTGCCGATGGTCAGTGGCGCCAGATCGTCACGGTGGAAGACGCCATCGCTGGCGGGTGCGACTTGTTCGACCTCGACCAGCTGCGCCTCGAGTATTCCGATGAGGAGTTCGCCAACCTGCTGATGTGCCAGTTCGTTGACGACAGCCAGTCGGCGTTCCCGCTGGCCATGGTGCACCCCTGCATGGTGGATAGCTGGGAAGTCTGGGACGACTTCAGACCGTTCGCCCCGCGTCCAGTGGGGGATCGCGGCGTGTGGGTCGGCTATGACCCCACCGGCACGGGCGAGGATGGCGACGGTGCAGGCCTGGTGGTGGTCTTGCCGGCACGAAGTGCCGATGAGCGCCATCGCATTCTTGAGCGCCACCGGCTCAAGGGGCAGGACTACGAGAAGCAGGCGGCGGAGATCCGCAAGCTCACCAGCCGCTATCGCATCGAGCACATCGGCATCGACGTGACCGGGATCGGCGAGGCGGTAGCCGAGCACGTGGCTAAGTGGTTCCCGACCCTGGTGCGATTCCGCTACGACCCCGCCGTCAAGGCGCGCCTGGTGATGCAGGCACAGCAGATCATGCGCAAAGGTCGCCTGGAGTTCGATGCGGGTTGGTCGGACCTGGCGCAGTCCTTCATGGCCATCAAGCGTGAGCTGACCGCTTCCGGCCGGCAGTTCACCTATGTCAGCGGCCGCACCCAGGCGACCGGTCATGCCGATCTGGCCTGGGCGACGATGCACGCCCTCTCTCACGAACCTATCGATGGCCCCGCCGACGGGGCCGGCCAATCCCTGATGGAGATCTTCGAATGACAGCTTCCGCCAGCAAGCCCCGGGTCCGCCTGCCGGCGGGCTACTCCGCCACCAACTCGGCACCGGCGGCACCGCGTGCTCGGACCGAGGCGTTCAGCTTCGGTGATCCCGAGCCCGTCACCAGCATGCGTGACTTCTTCTACGAGGGGCTCTGGCTTTCCTCGGACGAGTGGTACGAGCCACCGGTACCGCTGGATATCCTGGCCAAGTCCTACCGGGCAACGGCTCACCATGGCAGCGCGCTGCAGGTGAAGCGAAATATCCTGCTGCGCACCTTCAAGCCGCACCCGCTGTTGGGTCGGCAGGCGTTCAGCGGCCTGGCGCTCGACTACCTGGTGTTCGGTAACGCCTACCTGGAGGAAGTCGTCGGGCGCTTGGGGCGCCGCCTTCCGTTTCGCCACTTGCGCGCACGCTACGTACGTCGTGGTGGCCTCAACGGCGAGCGCTACTGGTGGGTACCCAACTTCATCGATCGAACCGAGCTGCCCATGGGGCGGGTGCTCCACCTGCTCGAGCCGGACATTGACCAGGGCATCTATGGCGTGCCGGATTACCTGGGCAGCCTGCAATCCGCGTGGCTCAACGAGAACGCCACCCTGTTCAGGCGTCGTTACTTCCTGAACGGCTCACACGCCGGCTTCATCATGTACGTCAGCGACCCCGCCCATGACCAGAAGGACATCGACGCCATGCGCCAGGCCCTGAAGGACTCTAAGGGCCCCGGCAACTTCCGCAATCTCTTCCTGTATTCGCCCAATGGCAAGAAGGACGGCGTCCAGGTCATCCCGGTATCGGAGGTCGCAGCCAAGGACGACTTCTGGAACATCAAGAACATCACCCGGGATGACCAGCTCGCCGGTCACCGCATTCCACCGCAGCTGATGGGGATCATCCCGCAGAATACCGGTGGATTCGGTGACGTCGAGAAGGCCGCCCGGGTATTCGTGGCCAACGAGCTCGAGCCCCTTCAGGCGGCCATGCGCGAGGTCAACGAGTGGGCAGGTGAAGAGATCGTGAGCTTCCGAAGCTACTCGCTGGATGGTGCCGAAGATGGGAGCCTTGATCCCTCACGGTAGCACTCGGCCCCTTCAACAAGCACGTCCTTCAGATACCGCCACCCTCTGACCAGGGTGGCTTTTTTCATCTCGGTTTAAATGCCTGATTCGAGACGTTCCTGTTCTTCGCCACCCAGGGCACATCACAGCTTGGTGTGGGCGTCTGGTGGTCAGCGCGTCATCACCATTGAGTGAATTCGAGATGGCGAACAGCTGGTGGTTATAAGCGGCCTTCGAGCCTTCTGACCACCCTGCAGCGCCCCCTGGCGCGCCGTCGACACCCCGCCCCGCCCGCGCTCTAAACGTGCTGGTTTTTATGCACCTGCGCAATAAGGGCGTAGCCCGCACCAATACTGGGCCTCGCGTGGGATATTGGCCCCCTTCAATTCATGCGGTTTTGCTCATTTTTCGGCAGAGTTATGCACAGGGGGTCATAGGTGCCGGAAAACACAGCGTAGGCGCGTCGCATAAACCTATGATTTCTCGTGCCCTTTGACATGTTTTTACGTAGATAAAAAACGCGTAAGTGATTGCTGTACAAGAATACTTTGATTTACTTGTAATCAGTAGGTCCCGGGTTCGACTCCTGGTGCCGGCACCATCTGAAAGATGGTTATGGATCGACGACTTGCTGCAACATCAAAACCGCCCATCGAGGCGGTTTTTTTGTGCGTGGGTGAATCATGGTGTCGTGCCCGACAGGGCGGGGGCGCTTCAGGCGTGCTGCTGGTGTTCGTCACCTACGCCGGCCTGGCCTAGCGCTTGAGCTCGTCTCTCAGCGTCCTGACCTGCTCGATATCTAGCCCCGACAGATCCGCCACCATCTGGTCGTCCATCTGCGTCCGCTCGATCATGTTGCGAGCGGTGTCCAGGCGAGCCTTCTGTTCGCCCTTCTGTTCGCCCTTCTGTTCGCCCTCCTGCAGTCCTTCCTGGCGTCCTTGCTTGCGCCCTTCTTCAAGGCCCTGCTGTTTCCACTGCTCGGGCCATCGTTTTGCACGCTCGGCCAGCATACTGTGTACCTCATTGAGTTCGTTGAGATTCTGCCACTCGGGTCCTTCGCCCTCGGGTATCCAGCTGGGCAGCAGCACGCGCTTGATCCAGATGGCGAAGTGGCGGCGCAGACGAGTCTGGTCCGGTGCTTCGAGCCATCTTGCCAGCAACCCGATCAGTTCGACCGCCTCCCTGGTGCCTCGGTGGTGTTCCAGACGAAATATGGCGGCTACCACGTTGCGGGCCTCTGGCGACCAATGCTCTGACTCCACGATGGCGCCTTCGTCCAGCAGAAGGTAGGGCATTCGTGGGCGGTATCGCTCCAGCTCCCTGGGCACGCTTTGAACGAGGTCCGATACGTCGACGGCGGCGTTCCACCGCTTTTCTCCATTGTAGAGCACGACGGGCAGCACCGGGGGCAATCGGGTTTGGGGCAAGAGCTTCTTCTGCTTGATCAAATCCTGATAAAGAAGGCCCACGTAGGTCATGATACGCAGTGCCATGAAGGGATCGATGGTGCTCTGGAATTCGATCAACAGATAGACGTAGACCCAGTCATCGCCGAAGCGTGCACGCCAGATGACGTCGGACTCCCGATCGCGCAGGTCGTCGCTGACAAAGCTGCTGCTGACCTTCTCCAATGAGTCGAGGTCGAGACGCGCTATCCAGTCCTCCTTGATGAAGCCTGTCAGGAGATCTCGAATGACCCTGGGTTCGCTGAACAGCAGTTTGTAGCTGTGGTCGTGCTGGTGGTTCATGGGATATCAGCCGCCGACTGGCAAAGCCAGCAATGGAAGGGGATGGCAATCATCCTGGCGAATGATGAATGGAGGCTCCTCAATTGTGAGTTTTTCAAGCTACAAAAGTGGGAAGAACAAATGGGCGAGCATAGGTTGTGGTCTCGCTGTGCTTCTTTAGTCTGCTGGTCATACAGTTTTCGCGGTAAATTGACCGGAAATGAGGTGGAAAGGCTGCAATCAAGTTTGGAGGAGCTTCTGTCAGGGTTACATATGCTTTTTCGGTAAAATCGAAGGGCGGCTGCTTATGCTAGCCGCCCCAGCGTCTTGTTGGTGGTTTGAATTCAAGCAACACTTGAGCCGTGTGCCGTATTACATGGCAATGGCTCTGGCCAGCTGTGTCTGACTGAAATCCCTGTCACGCTCTCGATCATCAGAGATGCCATTCCAGGTTGAAGCTCACCGCATCGGTATCTGAGCCAGGCACATCGTGGTTACCGTACTTGTTGCGCCAGAATTCGTAGCCGGCGCCAACCCATAGCTGGTTGCTGTCGCCCCACACCATGTCGCCAATATCCATCATCAACGATGACCGGATCAGACGTTCAGGCTTGGTTTCTCGACCGAAGTAGTCTTCTCCCTTGGGGGCGTTGTAATTGAAGAACCCTTGGAACTTGAGCGGCACGTTGTAGGCATCGAAGGGGATGCCCCAGGCGGCATTAAACTGATAGAAGGCGTCAAAGGAAATGTCGTTTTCATTGTCACCAAGACCGCACGCGTCCAGTCCACAGTGATTCCACTCTCGGGCGTAGTAAAGGCTGACATCCAGAAAGCCCGCCGGAAGGTCGAACTTGAGGGTTGGTCCAACAGCTAGGAAGCGCTTCTGAGGAGCAAATTCGCTGTTCTTTGTGTTCAGGTCGAAACCGGCGGTGAGCGCCACGTCCTTGACAGGCCCGAAGGCCAGCGGTTCGTCGAACAGCTTTCCGTAGTGCAATTGGTGGCGGTAGACCAGGTAGGCTTCGGTTGCTCCATCATCGCTGCTCTTGGCAGGGTCTTCGTCGCCGGAGTGTAGAACGTCCAGGTTGAAGAAGTTTTGGCCGTAGCGATAGCCGCTGACATGGCCAAGCTGCAGGATGTTCTTTTCCACATCGTCGCTGTTGCCGGGTTCGCTGAACTGCGAGCCATAGCGATAGCCGATGAACGTGTCGCTCCAGGTAAGGGCGTGAGCGGTGGAGCTGAGAAGCAGAAGACCACCGATGGCGACGGTCTTGACCATCATTGTTTTCATTGTGCGAATACTCAATGCTGTGTTGTTAAGGTTCAGAGGGCTGGGGCCAGGAGAGCGGTTCCTGGACATGGCTTTGCCGTGTCCGCGGACTTGCGTCCGCGAAACGGGCAAAAGATGGGGGGTAGAAGTTTCGAACTAGTAGAGTTTTTTCTGAGGCGGCCCGGCGAATTCGAGTGGGCCGACACTCTTCATATCGACTTCGATGACTGCCGGGCCCTTGCGTCCTACCGCTTCGGCAACAATTCCGTGGAAGTCGTCACCCTGGCTTACTTTCCAGTGAGGCAGGTCGAGTGCTTGAGCCAGCGCCTGGAAGTCCGGCGTGTGCAGATCGTTATAGTACTGCCGGTCGCCAAAGTACTTGCTCTGGATGCCGCGCATGACGCCATAGCCACCGTCATTCATGATGATCAAGGTCATGTCGAGGTCTTCCTGCGCGAGGGTGGCCATCTCGCCCACCATCAGCATCAGCCCGCCGTCCCCGACGATGGTGACGACCTTACGGCCTTCGGCACCCACGGCGCAGCCGATTCCAGTCGCCAGGCCCTGGCCGATGGCGCCTGCGAGGGAGTGGATGTTAGTCAGTGGTAGCTGTGCGGGGAGCAATCTGCTGCCCCAGGTGCTGCCCGATACTGTGATGTCGCGGACAAAGATTCCGTCGTCGGGTAAAGCAAGACGGATGGCGTCACACAGCTTACTGTACGCTCCGACCTGATCACGCAGCGCCCGTTCTGCCTGTTCCACCGCCTGGGTAACTTCCCGGTCTACTTCCGTATCGGGCTCCAAGCTGCCTTCGAGCCTGTCAGCCAACCGGGACAACACGTCACTGCACTCGCCGCACAGGAAGGTATCGGCGACATAATTGCGATGGGCTGCAGCAGGGTCGATATCGATCTGTATCAGCGGGCGAGGCAGTTCCACTGAGTAAGTGCGCGTCTCGTTACTGCGCAGGCGTGAACCAGCCACCAGCATCAGGTCGCTCTTGGCGTACAAATTTTCCACAGAAGGTGAGCTGTGGAAGGCGCGCAGGCTGCGTGGGTGGCTATCGGGCAGGACGCCGCGGGCGTGAGTACTGGATACCACCGAGATACCGAGATCGGCCAGGCGACGCACCGCCTCAGAAGCCTCAAGGCAACCGCCGCCAATCCATAGCATTGGGCGCCGGGCAGCCTTGATCTGGGCTGTGAGTCGATCGATGGCGTCGTCGCTGAGCCTCGCCGTCCTTGCCGGCTCGACTGGGGGCATCTCCACCCATTCCACCTGGCTGGCCTGGATATCGATGGGGATCTCAAGGCTGACCGGACCTTTAGGCAGGGTCATTGCCTCCTGAATAGCCCGGTGCAGCAGCGGTACAACCTGTTCGACGGTGGTAGCCCGCCAGGCGCGCTTGGAGCAGGCCTCGAGAAAGCCCCGTTGGTCCCGGGTTTCGTGTATAAAGCCTGCGTCTCGGTCGAGATAGGCCTTCTCCACCTGACCGGTGATATGCAGCAGAGGGGTCCCGGCATTGAGCGCCTCGAGCATGGCGCCCACGGCATTGCCAGCTCCGGCACCGGTACTGGTGAGTGCCACACCAAGGCCACCCATTCGGGTATGGCCATCGGCCATGGTCACTGCACCGGCCTCACCGCGCGAAGGTACGAAACGAAGGCGCTGGCGCTGGCCAATAGCATCTGCAATGGGAAGGTTGTGAATGGAGATGACGCCATAGACGGCGGAGACCGAATAGGCCTCCAAGGTGCGGGCGACGGCTTCACCGACGGTGATGGTGGTCATGTGGTATTCCTCTTTGGCCGTGGGCATTCAGTCACACCAGTTCATGGGGGCGGGGTCGAGCCCCAGGTACAGGCTCTTTTGCTGCATGTAGGCATGAATGCCCTGACGTCCTTTTTCCCGTCCCAGGCCGCTGGCCTTGTAGCCACCGAACGGGGTGGAGATGGAGAATTTCTTGTAGGTGTTGATCCAGACGGTGCCAGCCTCGAGCCGGCTGGCCAGCGCCAGAGCGCGGCGGTAGTCGCGGCTCCAGATGCCGGCGGCGAGGCCGTAAGCGTTGTCATTGGCGAGGCCCACCAGTTCGTCGTCATCGTCATAGGGCATCGCCACCAGTACAGGACCGAAGATTTCTTCCTGGCAGACGCTGCTGTGGTGAGGCAGGCCCTCGATCAGGGTCGGCAGGTAGAAGCTGCCGTTGGCGAGCCCAGTATCCTCGGGGATGCTGCCCCCGGCGCGGATGCAGGCGCCTTCCTCACGGGCTCGATCGACATAGGCGGCCACGCTGTCCCGGTGGCTGTCGCTGATGAGGGGGCCGATGTGGGTGCCTGGCGTCTCGGGGTGGCCGACGCGAAGACTGCAGGTGATCTGTTCGAGACGCTCCATGGCCTGCTGGTAAAGGCTGCGATGGATGAACAGCCGTGACCCGGCAATACAGGCTTGCCCGCCGGAGCTGTAGATGCCGTAGGCGACACCTTTCACCGCCTGCTCCAGGTCAGCGTCGTCACAAATGATGGTCGGCGATTTGCCACCGAGCTCCAGGGAGGTGCCAATCAGCTTGTCGGCAGCCACATGAGCCAGATGTCGGCCGGTATTGGTGCCGCCTGTAAAGGAGATTCTGCGGATCTTGGGATGACGCACGATGGCCTCGCCAATAACGCTGCCACGACCGGGCAGGACGCTGAGCAGCCCCTTCGGAAGCCCGGCTTCCTCGAACAGTTCGGCCAATTTCAGCGCCATCAAAGGCGTAGCCTCGGCGGGCTTGAGCACGACCGCGTTGCCACCGGCCAGGGCCGGCGCGACCTTCTGCATTTCACTGGCGATCGGAGAGTTCCAGGGGGTAATGGCGGCGATGACGCCGAGTGGCTCGTACTGACTGAACGTCATCAAGTCGGCATTACGCTGGGTTGGCAGCTCTCCTTCCAGAGTTTCGCAGGCCGCGGCGAAGTAGCGAGCGGTTGCGGCGGCGCTGGACACCAGAGCGCGGGTCTCCGTCAGCGGCTTGCCGTTGTCGCGAGTCTGGAGGGCGGCGAGTTCCTCGTTGCGTTGCTTGATCAGTTCGCTGACCCGGTAGAGCACTTCGGCGCGTTCGTGAGGCTGACGGGCACGCCAGCTGGGCGCACGCCAGGCCTGATCGGCGGCCTCCACAGCCTGTTCGACATCGTCCAGGCTGGCGGCGTTCAGCTCGGCATTGACCGAACCATCGGCAGGAAAGCGTGTCACCAGCCGGTCACCACGCCCTTCGCGCCATTCGCCGCCAACAAAAATCTTGTGAGTCATCTGGGCACCTTTTTCGTTGGACGTGACTGTTAGAAGGAGACCGGCTCGAGCGCCTGTCGACAGGCGCGTACCACGGACAGGGCGGCCAGGGTCGAGGTCTTGGGGTTACTCTCCAGGGGGAAGCCGTTGAGTTCGATGGTGAACTCGCCGAAGCGTCCGCGTACGTGAATGCAGTGAGTGTTGCGCTGGGTATGCGGGTCTACCGACAGCTTGACCGCGGTGCCGCGCATGCCGAGTCCGGCCAGGGCGATGGTGGCGGCAACATTGGAGTTGGCCGGGAACAGGCGCGCCGCTTCGCCGGCATCCCCTTCGAAGAACACCGTCCTGTCACACACGGCCTCTAAATCGATCAACTTTTCGGCATGGCTACCACGCCAGCTCCGGGGCGCCTTGCAGGCTTCGTAGGTAACTTCGTCGAGGCCACCCTCGCGGGCGGCCGAGAGGCCGTCCATGCCGGCCACGGCTCCCGACAGTAGCTGCATGCGTCCGCCGCCGTCCCGAGCAGCACCGGCAAGGCGCTGGTACAACGCTTCGTCGGCCAGGGCTCCGGTGGCCACCACCGCCAGGGTGAGGCCGCGACGCAGCACTGCTTCACCGTGCTCGGCGAGCCCGGGCTGGCCGGCGCATTCCACCACCAGGTCGGGGGTCTCGGTGCATTGGTCGATACGGCTGAGCACCTCGATCTTGTCGTCAAGCCGCTGGCTCACCTCGGCGGCGAATGCTTCTGGCACCACAACCCAGGCCAGCTTCATGCCGTCGGGCAGCAGTCGATGTACTTCGGCTCCCATGGCGCCGTAGCCAATCATCAGCAGTCGTTTTGTCATTGGGGGGTCTCCGTGGGGTGGCCCAGGTCACAGATGGCGGTTGAAGCCACCGGACACGTCCAGCGCGGCGCCCGTGGTGAACGAGGCCAGTGGTGAGGCCAGAAATACCAGCGCGCGGGCAGGTTCTTGCGGGCGTCCGAGACGTCCCATCGGGATGCCGCGTCTGGCAGCGATGGCGGCGGTCCAGTCTTCCCAACTCTGGGAGGTGTCCTCGCGTTGCTCGAATCGGCGGCGCCACTGGCCGGACTCGACC
>CESC01046843.1_pt1 | contig 13110 bp, 6 predicted proteins | sample 531131 | NCBI WGS metagenome assembly CESC01 (sample SAMEA2621295, study PRJEB7988) | marine metagenome | biome: marine biome (ENVO:00000447); feature: mesopelagic zone (ENVO:00000213); material: "saline water (ENVO:00002010), including plankton (ENVO:xxxxxxxx)" | depth 800 m
CTCGATAGAGGTTTCCTGCAATGAAGTTGCCTTCGGAGTCATATGCATCGAGACGCAGCACTTGGTCGGCAAAATTCAAACCTTCAGCATATCGACCTCGCCGATACTCCAGATCGGCGAGGCCTAGAAGCACCTCTCGATTCCAGGGCTCTTTAGCCAAGACTCTTTCGAATACGTTTCGAGCCTCATTGAAGTAACGGCCCTGAACAAGCTCTCGAGCGGCCATGACCTCTCGGTCTGAAGCCGGTATGCTCGGTATCGCTTCAGCATCTGTCGAAAATGGCCTTGAGATCTGTCGAGACTCCGGGCTCGAATGATAGCGGAGTTTAAGCCGAGGAAATTCAACAACAACCTCAGCATCCTGAGGGATCGGTGGAGACCCTCTCGTCCGATCAACGGATCCGAATTCATGCTCGATCGGCTCAAGTACTTCTAACGAGACCTCATCTGTGAACAATACTTCTCCGTTCACTAAAACTCTCATGGTGTCATTAGTTTCTACAAATGCATGAGCCCTTACGCGAAGACGCCCTCCTTTTCTCTCGACGAACATTGCTCCGTCACGTGATGCATCACTGAGTCCGCCGAGACCCTCGACCGGAAACCATGTCTCTGTCCATCGATCTGTAGCACCCGGATCAAATCCTACCTGGGAGATCGGATTCACATCGTCACCTGGGGAATATTGAACTAGGAGTCGGCCTGCTTGGAATTCGATGTACTGTCCATCGGTGTCCGTGAGGAGGTCTTCCCAGATACCGCCCTGCCGGGACAGAGCCCAAAGCCAAAGTTTTTGGCCCGGCATGTCTTCATAACGTGACCAGTGGCCAAATCCGTAATCATCGTTGAGGTAGTATCCTCCGAAAAAATCGTTCAGTTCACCTACTACGTGAAATGATTTATTACTGCCGAAACGGTTTTGGTCATATACCGATAGCTCTCGACCCTCGGAATCAAAGGGCCAATCCTGTTGAGCACCTGGATGTTCAAGATAAGAGTTACCTGGAATGCTCATAACGAGATCATCCTGGGCAAAAGCTGCTGCGGTCATCCAGTTATAGTAGGGCTGTTCCAGGGTAGTCGGATTCCACCATAGAACATTCGTTTCGAAGTATGCCCGGTCAGCCGGTAGCCTAACTTCTACTCGCCAATGGGTACGAGAAGGGAGGTCCATCGCACCAACAACTACACTGACGCTACCGTCCTCATGTTCCTGGGTGTGGTAGTCGACTGGTGTTGCCGTAGAAGGCGTATGCCCGATAACACCGAAATTGAACTCGATACCACCCGAGGTCCACGGCCCACGAAGCGCGATATTTCGAAATTTCATCACTTCGTTTCGGTAGATGAACTCGTGTCCGGTCTCCTTAACCCTTGCACCCCATACCTTCCCTCCTGCCTCGGGAAGTACCCATAGCTCAATCCATTCATTTTCGAGGTGAACAACCTTCCACTCCACCGCTTCCGAGCGGTGTGCGTAACCCTCAAAGCGGTGGTAAGGGTAAAGACGATCGTCACTGGCCAGGATAGGTACAGGATTCGGATCAGCGAAGGGATATGTTTCGATCACACGAACATCTTCGCTGATCTGTGCATGTCGCTCTTGGGCATTCAGCCCAAAATACTGTGGTCCCAGAGTCACGGGCACAGAAACGATGAGCAGCGCTCTTAGGGCAACACGCTTATTAAGCATAGTGAGCATGATGGTCAGGAGAGATGAACTGCGAAATGGGTTCTTCGAGATCCGCCGGTATGACTTGGGCTCACGATGGTTCTTGAGTTCGCTCTATCAGCCTGAGAAATCAAAAACGAGTTTGCCGTGCCCCCACTCTTCTTCGCTGACTGATCGCTCCAACCAGCGCTCGTCACTCGGGTCCCCGACTCGCACAATGTGGGTCTCGCGAGCGAAAACCGGTGGCCGGAAAGTGCGGCCGATGATACGGCGCACATAGACGCGCGCGCCATCTGTGTTTCTTACATCAATAATTGCATCGCTCATACCACGAACCTCTATAGTTGGCAGGAAGCCCAATGGTGACCGGCCATCACCATCTTCTCGGTCTATAGATATGGGCCAACCCTCGTATTGCCCTCGCCCTGATGAAGGGTCGATATGTCGTGGCCAACACTCGATCCGAATCGATTCTTTTTGCTTGTCAAAGGTGACGATCCCATAGCCCGTTACACGGTCTCTGATAATGCTCGGCTCTAATCCCGTCGCTCGTGGGTTTGCCGCCGCATGCACGGTGATTCGGTTCCCAAAGCCATCGAAAAAGTCTCCAGTGTATGGCCGATCACTGTCGAGTGAGGCCTCCCGACGGGACACAGCTGGCCACCACCGACGAGGCCAGATGTTGTTCAATGCGGGCCCGGCGAACGTAAAGGCCGCATCACCAAATTCCTTTATTCCGTGGCGAACCACCGTGGCAAGGTGCTGGTCTCCCGCGATATGAAAGGCCAAGCAACTTTGCAAAAGCGTAAGAACTTCATCCCTACGGTCCTGCGGCCACCCGTTCGAATCCATATCCGCAGCTATCTTGTCGCCGAAGACGTAGTTACCAGGCTCAGGCACAGGCAAGCCAGGTAACACCGCACCGCTCATCGCATCCTCAGGGATAGTATGAACGGAGGCAAAGTTCGTCTGTGAAAGCACGACCTTCATATACGATGGACCACTCCAATCACCCGCCCAGTCATCAAGGAACCTCATTTGACGTTCACCGAGAAGTGAAGCCTCGGGAAGATCTCGATACTCACGAACGTTGAATTCAGGGTTCTGAATCCATCCGTTGAGGACCTGGGCATCCTCAGGAAGAACATTCGCAGGAGCCGATTTAAACTTACGGTCCTCCAAAATCGCAAAGCTCACACCCGCATAATCCCAGCGAGTGAAATACACTCCAATTCCTTGCTCCACTGGTGTCGGATCAACTGGGTCAGGGAGATGGCTCGTCTGCGCCATTTGTACAGCATTGACCCATTCGCTGGGCATCTTATAACCGCCCTGGTCTTGGGCTATCGCTCCCCACCCCTGGTCCGTAGGGGCTGATTTACCACCCTCACCCCACACATTGCCGTGATAAACATCATGGTCATCCGGAATGAAGGCTGCAGGTATATGACGAAAGAGATCCCGGTACGACCACCCGAACATGTACCACTTGTGGAGCATATCGAGCGCAGCTTCTTCGACTGAGTCAGTCTGAATGCCAAAGCCTCCAGACCCTTCATAGAACTGGTCACCGAGGAACAGTGATAAGTCTGGCTTATGCACTGAAACATTCTCTACGACTTCGCTATCCGGAAACCCGTGATCTGCATTGCAGCTAAATACCGCTGCCTTGAGTGAATCCATCAAATTTGGCTCGGCAGCCACGGTCCCTAGATACTCGTAGACCGCCGGCCCGGTAGTGAGCGGGATTGTCACGCGAATACGGTACTCCACATCTCGGCTAGAAACCCAGGACTCGACCCGGAACCGGGCTGTACGTGCCAGTGCATCAATTGAAGCTCTGGCTACCTGTGCCCAATCTCGTCCCTGTGATCGCGTTTCAAGGACGACTTCTAGATCAGGAATGGACTCGATTGGTGCAAGCTGAGCCGTGAGCTTGAGCGTGTTCTGATGCAGCGTATACTGCGCGAACATGATAGGGCCAAAGCCTACAGATGGATCAGCCAATATTCCCGAGCCACTTATGTCCCAGTCACTGAACATGGCTGCCTGGTCCGGAGTTTCTTCTTCAATATGGCTTAGGAGTGCCACATTCCCGATCAGGTCTTCTGATTTGAACTCATTATGAGTTAGCCGAGCAAGCTCTGGTCCACCATCCGGGGAGTGAGCCGTGAGTTGTACCCTGCTCCCTCCACTCGAGTCAGTGATCACCACATGCAATCTCACCGGTCCCTCGAGTGAGATTGTTTCGCTGGAACGCCTATCTCCAATTCGCAGGGCCCCGGTCGTTTCGACACCCACGTCAATGCCGATTCCATGAACAGCAGCGGAACGGTAATCGGGAAAGGGGCCCTTCCCCCCCAACCGCAGACCGACGAGGGACGTTGCCTTTGGATTTCTACTAAGTTCGCTGAGGTTGATCAAAACCGATGTCTCATACCTGGGAGCCACAGCACGATGGGTGAGGCAATGCAGTGTCCGGTTCGGCGCCCGAACTCCGCAGACGAGCACACCATCCCGAATCGACCAGTCCTGCAGTCGGTTGCCCCAATATTCTGGTCCAGCCCACCGCATGTCTGGCCAATCCTGCCAGAGACTACGAAAAGATGATTCCTGTGCTATGAGACCAGGAACTCTAATGAGGCCCTTTGATCCAAACGCTGTGAGTAATAGAAGCCTAAGGGTTTCGCGTCGGTTCATTGCCTCACCCAGAAGGGTTGTAAGACCGATTAGGCCTAGAGGGAATAAATGCCTGAGTTTCCTCCCACCAGGCCATTAGTGCGGCTTGGAGTTCCCCAGCGACTTCGGGCATTTTGAGCGAAAGATCGTTGGACTCTGATACATCTTCCGTAAGATCGTAGAGCTCCGAGTGACCATCCTCAAAGAAATGGATCAACTTGTACGCTCCCCGTCGGATGGCGCTCACAGGCGTCGTTCTCCAGGGACCTGACACAGAGCGATCAGCCTCCAAATAGGCTGGGAAGTGCCAAAGCAGATCTCGGGGCTGAATCTCTCCTGTTTCTGTCAGCACAGAGACAAAACTTGAGCCATCCAAGATATGATCACCATCCAGGGTCACGCCGGCTATCTCAGCCAGCGTAGGATAGAAATCAGTTCCGATAATGGGTTCATTAGTCACTGACCCAGGCTCCACATGTCCCGGCCAACGCACGATCAGGGGTACGCGAATACCACCCTCGTACAGCATTCCCTTGGAGCCTCGTAGTGGAACCATCGATGTAGCTGGTCCGAACCCGCCATTGTCAGAGTAGAAGATCAAAACCGTATTCTCAGTAAGCCCCAACTCATCAAGCGTATCGATGATCCGACCTACACCCTCGTCGACACTCTGCACCATAGCTGCGTAAGTGGGATTGTCTTGGCCGTCTGCCACAGGTTTGTCGGCATAGCGCGCAGCAAGTTCAGGTTTTCCCTGAATTGGTGTGTGAACACTGTAGTGCGACAGGTAGAGAAAGAACGGCTTATTCGCTTCACGCTTAATAAAGAGGATGCTTTCATCAACGAGACGGTCGGCTAGATACTCATCCTCTCTTCCTTCTTCCAGGTCACGTAGGAAGCGTTGCCCCCGCTTGTAAGGATAAAAGTAGTCCGGAGGGCTGCCTTGCTCATCCCCAGCGACTGACCATTCAAAGCCCTGATCTAAAGGCAGGAATCCCTCGCCACCGAGATGCCATTTACCGGCGTGGCCCGTGGCATAACCTGCTTTAGCCAATGTTTCGGCAAGAGTAACGACGTCGAGCGAGAGTTCCGTTTGATTCGCAACCGGCACAAGCGCCCGGAATTCAGTTGGTCCACGATCAGCTGCACCAACCGTGTAGATGCCTGTCCTCGGCGGATACTGCCCAGACAGAAGTGCTGCGCGACTGGGTGCACAGTTGGGTGCGTTGGCATAGGCGTCGGTAAAACGCATCCCCTGAACTGCCAGAAAATCTACGTTCGGAGTTTCGTAGTAGCGGCTCCCCTGCACACCAAGGTCCCTCCACCCAAGATCGTCTACATAAATCAGGATGATGTTCGGTGGTGCATCAACGACAGGCGTGGTGCACCCCATGCAGATCAGGATCGGTAGTATGAGCCGCATTTGTTGATTCACGCTAAGCGGGAGACCGGGCTCGAACCGGCGACCCTCAGCTTGGGAAGCTGATGCTCTACCAACTGAGCTACTCCCGCAGGTTGTGAGACTTATTATGCCAATCTTACCTAGTACTTTTCCTCAGGGCCAATGATATACCTAAGATAAAAATCTTGGGACAAAGAAAAAACGGGCGGCCCACTTGGTAATGGACCGCCCGCCTAGTCTTCTAAGTGTAGAACGTCTAATTGACCCTTACTTCATAAGAGTATCCCCCAACCACTTGAGGTGAATCAAATTCACCTGCAAACACCTCAGCCATATTTTCGTCACCAACTGCGAGCGTTTGTTCTAACGTCCCGACAGGGCTTGCTTCAGCTGAATAGAACGTGAAGGTCAGGGTCACCTGCGTACCGGCATCGAGCAACCTGTTCGTTACCTGGCCAGTGATCCTAGCGCCTCCATCACCGTACTTGGTAAGGCTGAGATTGGAGACATCTACTTCAAGCGCCTCCATCTCACGGACTACCTCACCAGTACGTTCGGTATCTTCTATGGCATTTACTGCCTGAGCTAATACGAGGTGTGCTGTCACACTACTCGGATCGAGCTCTATCCAATGATCAGCCGCCTCTGGTACGTCAGCATATGCTGAATCCAGCTGAAGCGAGCGGGCCCAAAGTTCAATGCTATCCCGGTCATAGCGGTTCTTCTCACCGGCCATCCGGAAAGCGTTGGCTGCACGACGGTAGGCGCTACCCTGATAGAAGCCCACTCCGATTGCATAAAGATCTTCTCCGGAAAGCGTCGGCTCTTGGAGTAGCTGCTCAAAGACCTGGAATCCCTCTTGTTCTTCGCCAGTCTGAATAAGCATCGTAGCTAGGTCACGCATCGCCTGTGTGTTCGTTGGATCATCTACCAAAAGAGCTCGATAGTCGACAATGGCCTCCTCATATCGTCCTGCAGCGGCCAGGACCTGAGCTCTTAGTGGCGGAAGTGGCGCCGCCTGTTCTCTCCAACTGGCAACAGTCTCTTCATCTGTCTCGAGGACTATATCTGAGTCAAGGATCGCTAGGGCAGCGTCTATATTCTCAACCGCTTCGTCATATTGATTAAGCTGGGCCTGAATCTGGCTCAGCATAACCATGGCCTCTGGGCGTTTCCTATAAATCGCGTTCGCATTGACGTATATCTCTGCCGCAGTTTCATAGTCACCAGAATTGACCGATGGAATTGCTGACTGATACAGCTCGATCCAGACTTCCTCTCGGATCGCCTCGAAATCGAACTGATAAAGTGGGCGCAACTCCTCAGCACGATCGAAATTCGATCCAGCAGCCTGATAATCCTCAACTCCGAGATTCGCCATGGCTGCAAGCCTATAGGCCAACGGATTCACACTGTCTTCACGGATCGCAAGTGCTGAGGCAGCCACAGCTTGTTCGTAAATTGGCCGAGCAAGTTCAGCTTCATCTTCTCGACCAGCGTTTTCCAAAAACGTCTCAGTCATCCGAGTGTTCTCGGTATTACGCGGGCTATAGCCCTGGCTGACTGCCTCACCGCCTGGCACGCCGGCGCCACCACTTCTAGTCCTCGCTTCTGGGAATCCGGTGGCTGGAGCTCCACCTGAAGCACAGCCCTCCATACCAAGACCAAAAGCCATCATGAGGACGAGTCCGAAACGGATCTTCATCCAAAAACCCTCCAATTGGAGTCAAACATATAATTCTACACAGATCGGATAAATTAGGCGCCCGGAAAAAATCAGCCAAGACCCTGGGCCTCATATGCCTATAAAATAGGCATTTCTCAATGGCCTTACTCGCCTATCGCTTGGTCGATCCGCCTGATCCCTTCCCCCATTCCAAGCCCAACTAGAATCTTCCCTAGATCTGGACCTTTTTCACTCCCGATGAGCACACGTCGCACGGGGTGGAATAACTCGGCTCCCTTCACGCCTGCAGAGGTGCCTGCCTCCCTGATAGCAGTTCCGATCCCCTCTTCTTCCCATCGCTCAAGGGCTTGGAGTTTTTCCCGCACAGCAATAAGCGTCCGATTAACCTCAGGATCTGCCCCAACTTCTTTCCTGAGCAACTCAGCACGCACTTTGTCCTCAGGGAAGAGAAGCCCGAGATGGTCATTGATATCTTTATAGGTGGAAAGGCGGGTTCGGAGCGTATCTATGACTGCTGACAAATTATCACCGGTATCTGGAAATCTATCTGTATCAATGAAAGGCCTGACGTGGCTCACTAATTCCTGAAGGTTCTGCTGCGCAAGATGTTGCTGGGAGACCCACCGGAACTTGTCAGGATCTAGTTGACAGTCACTCCTTCCAACTCTGTCGAGTGACATAGAAGCCGCGAGTTCTTCATTGGAAAGGATCTCCTTCTCTTCCGGATGCGACCAACCCAGTAGTGACACATAGTTCAGGACAGCATCGGCCGGATAGCCCTGTGCTTTCATTTCCTGAATAGACGTTGCCCCCTCACGTTTTGATAATTTCCGGCCGTCTGGGCCTAAGACCGTCGGTAAATGGGCAAAAACCGGCCGGTTAGCTCCTAATGCATCGAATAAGAGAACCTGTTTCGGAGTATTTGAAAGGTGACCTACACCTCGGATAACGTGGGTGATTTCCATGTCGATATCATCCACAACAACACCGAAGTTATAGGTCACACGGCCGTCAGTTCGACAGATAACAAAATCATCTATGTCATTTATAGGAAATGATATAGACCCGAATACCTCATCTTGTATCGTGACCTCAGGATGGTTCTGAGGGACAGAAAATCGGATGACATGCGGCTCTTCTGCGTTTAAACGAGCATTTCGCTCATCCGGATCTAGGCCACGACAGACTCCGGAGTACTGATGTGTGACTTCTTTTGAGTTGGAATCCTCTTGCCCTTCTACTTCTGTGCAAAAACAGGGATAAGCGCCTCCGGATTCCATAAGCCCATCTACCTTCGAGGCATAAAGTTCTGACCGCCCACTTTGTCTGTAAGGTCCATGGGCCCCATCCACATCAGGGCCTTCGTCCCAATCAAGTCCAAGCCAGCGGAGATCTTCGAGGATCGATGCCTCCCCCTCGTCCACATTTCGCTCAATGTCTGTGTCCTCAATCCGCAAGATGAAGACACCACCGGAACTCTTGCTAAAAAGCCAATTAAAAGCTGCCGCTCGGACGTTACCCAAGTGTAGACGACCAGTTGGACTCGGGGCAAAGCGCGTTCGTACACTCATCAGATCAATTGCCTAGGTAAGTCAAAACGCGACTCGCAAGAGCTTTTGAAAACCCTGGAACCCTAGCGATCTCTTCCTTCGTGGCACTCTTTACCCCCTTAAGTGAACCAAATCGACGCAGAAGTACTGTCTGGCGACGTAGACCTATGCCTGGAATATCACCAAGCTCGCTTCGTAGAGTCCGCTTAGTTCTGAGTTTTCGGTTATAGCGAACAGCGAATCGATGCGCCTCGTCGCGAATCCGCTGAAGAATATGTAGAGCGCGGTTTCTCCGGTCGAGTCGCAAGGGCGTCTTTTTACCTGGGGCAAACACCTCCTCTTCCTTCTTTGCTAACGCTATAACCGCTATACCAGGGAGATCGAGGTAAGCAAATGCGTTCTGTGCTGCACTTAGTTGCGGTTTGCCTCCATCAATAACCACTAGGTCAGGGAGTGGAGTGCCCTCATCAAGTCGCCGACGGAAATACCGATAAACCGCCTCCTGCATAGATTGGAAGTCGTCATTCCCCCAATCGCCCTTGATTCGCATGTGGCGATAATCTGCACGACTCGGTTCCCCGTTCTGGAAAACAACAGCACTCGCTACCGTTTCCTTACCTTGCATATGTGAGACATCGAAGCAGACCATGAGTCGGGGGACAACTTTCAAGTCAAGCTCATCCTGAAGGCTGAAAAGTGCGTCTTCTGCACGATTATCAGCGTACGCGAGGGCTATTACCTGGTCTTCTAAAACCTGGCGTGCATTGACCTCTGCAAGTTCAGAGAGGCGAAGCTTCTCACCACGCTGGGGGATGGTCAAACGCACTCGATATCCCGCAGCTTCCGTGAGAATTTCTTCTAAAAGATCTTGATCTGAAAAAGAATTCGGCAATAGAACAGTCCGAGGGAGATCAACCATCCCCTCGTCTCCACCGCCCAGATAATGTCGGGATACCAACGAGCTCAGAAGATCCTGATTTTTTTCATTCAGAATTTCACCAAATCGCTGAGTCACTCGGCTGAGCAGTAGACCCGAACGCACCTTTAACACGACTCCGGCAGCAAGTTTGTCATCTCTGGCCAAACCCACGATATCGATGTTTCCACCCTGGGTGCGGTGAACTCTCTGTTCACGCGCGATGACATCGAGACCTGCAATTACATCTCTCATCTTCGCGGCAAGTTCAAAATCAAGTCCGCCTGATGCCTCCATCATTCGGGCCTCGATTTGAGACCTGATTTCTTCGGTATCCCCTTCCAGGATGTGCAGGATATCATCAATCATACCTCTGTATTCTGACTCAGTCTGCAAACCAACACATGGGGCCTTACAACGCTGAATATGGTAGTCTAAGCAAGGCCGATCAGGACTGTCCTTAGGAAGGCTGTACCGGCACGAACGGACCGTGTGCAGGCGATTAATGACTTCAAGCGCCTGTCTCATTTGGTTCACAGATGTATAGGGCCCGAAATAACGAGACCCATCGTTTACAATCCTCCGAGTCACGTAAACCCGTGGAAACGGCTCCTTTACGGTAACCTTGATATACGGATACTTCTTATCGTCTCGGAGAAGAATGTTGAAGCGGGGCTGATGTTCCTTAATAAGATTCGCTTCAAGTATCAGCGCCTCCGCCTCACTACCTACGATGATACTATCAACGGAATCTACGAGACGGACCATATTCTGGTTCTTAGGACTCAAGCCTCCCGGCGATCGGAAATAGCTTCGTACCCGGCTCCCTAGCTTTTTTGCCTTTCCTACATAGAGGACACCTCCTTCCAGATCCCTGAAGAGATAAACTCCAGGTTTCATGGCAAGAGTTCGGAGGACTTCGCTATCGACGGACACGATCGGAAAGTTTTTCACCTAGGAAAGCTGCTGTAGCTACATAGACTAGGCCGGCAGGAATAAGGATTGCCAAACCAAGCACAATCGGATGTGCCACGGGAAGATTCAGCTGAAGGAGGACCCCTGAACCTACAGCTAATGTCGCGGCTAACATTACACGGAGCACTGCAGAAGAACCCGGTCCATGTGCCCCTATCATGACACGCAGTGAGCGGCGAAGAAGAACATATTCGAGCCAAGCTCCTGCGGAAGCTCCAAGGGCAAGTCCAGCTGCTCCCAGACGAAGCTGCACGAACCCTAAGTCATCTAGGGGAATCATGAGCAAAAGACCAATCACGATCGATACAACAATACGGATGTATGCGATTTTGGCTGGCGTCTTTGTGTCTCGCAAAGCATAGAAAGCTGATGACAACACACGAGAACTAGCTGAAGCAGGCAACCCGATGGCATAAGCGCCTAGCACACCCCATGTAACAAGAGTCTCAACCGAACCGAACGCTCCAGTCTGAAATACTGCAGCCACAACGACATCTCCTAACACTAGATACACTGCAGCTGAGGGTATTACGAAGAAGGACACCCTTCTCAACGCGGTGGAAACTCGAGACGCTAGGACTTGTTCTTCTTCCACTCGCATGCGTGACAGTTCTGGTAGTTCTGAAGCTGCAACACTGATCCCGAAAAGGGAGATCGGGAGCATATAGAAGGCCTGAGCATACCCCAGTACAGCCACGGCGCCATCAACTAGCAACGCAGCTAAGAATAGATCGAGCCAACCACTCAGATTGATGACGCCACGAGCCGTTACAACAGGGATAAAATTTTGGATCGCCTCCTTAAGTCCTTCAACGTGGCGACCCACTGAGATGCGCAGACCAGTCCGATATTTCAGAACGAACGGTACCTGAAACATGAGTTGGAGTGCACCGCCTACTAATGCACCCCAACCAAGGGCCACCACTAAGTCCCTCTCACCCAGATCGAGGTACATAAAGCCGCCCACCATCGCCGCTATCATTGAAACATTCCAAAGAACTGGGGCGACATAGGAGATGAAGAAACGGCGGTGACTATTGAGGATTGTCAGGGCCCACGCGGATATGACAAGCACGCCAGTCATTGGGAATAAAATCCTCACCAACGTTATGGTGATAGCCTGCTTGTCTGGAGACCATCTAAAAAACAAGACTTCTACGAGCAACGGAGCCACGAGAATTCCTAGCAGAGCGAGTCCCCCGCCAACTACCGTCAGAATCCCTAAGGCCGCACCTGCTAGATGTCCTGCCTTCTCTTCTTCTCCCTTTTCGAGGTACTCTGCATAAATTGGGATAAGTGAAGCTGATAGTGTGCCTTCACCCAGAAGATTTTGAATGACATTTGGGAGTCGCAGGGCTGCTCTCCATGCATCTGCAAAATCACTGCTGCCAAAGTAGTGTGCAAAAACTCGATCCCGGATGAAGCCTACTAACCGGCTCAAGAAAATTCCGGCTCCAACGCTGGTAGCTGCGCTCACCCCGGGGCTGCTCTTATGTCCTACAACTCCAGGGGGTGTCGGCACTTTACAGGAACCGGTAGAGGAAGTGACTCTCCTGATTGAGTCGACTAAGATCTCTCTCGAACAACCTTATCTCACTTCCCAGACATACAATCCTCTGGGTTGTGATTAGGTGCTTGGACATACGTTGAGATTAGGCATTGAAATACAGACGATATAACAAGACATAATTGTGCAAATCCTCATATGCTCACCTCGAAGCTGTTATATAACTCATCAAGAAATGCGCCACCGTATCTAGTGAGGAAATAGAAAGGGTTCTGAACTCGCTCCGCAGGCTTGCCATCAGGATAAAGATGCAATTGTGCTTTCTCTAGTTGGTTCAGCTCGATCTGGTTCTCACGTTTGATAGCCTGGAGGATTTTGCGCTCTAGTTCCTCAAGTGCTGAAAAAGCCTGACTACGCACCTGGGTTGCACCAGCATTAAGCGTAGGGTCGATTGAATTAACCGCTTGCCCTAGTTCCTCTGCACACTTGGCGACTGACTCCCGAAAACCCTGTATAGCCTGTCCTACTTCCTGCGGTACACCTTCGCGCGCGACTTCACTCGCAACTTCGTGGAAAGGTTTCTGAAGGAACTCCAGTGACAGTTCAAATTTGTCCAGTACCTTACGTATCTTTCTCTCCACCAAGGTGACACTACAACGGGGGTGAACGATGGGCATCTCAAGTCCATGAGCCCGGAAATACTCACCGAGTTGAGCGAAGTA
>CESC01090804.1_pt1 | contig 13102 bp, 7 predicted proteins | sample 531131 | NCBI WGS metagenome assembly CESC01 (sample SAMEA2621295, study PRJEB7988) | marine metagenome | biome: marine biome (ENVO:00000447); feature: mesopelagic zone (ENVO:00000213); material: "saline water (ENVO:00002010), including plankton (ENVO:xxxxxxxx)" | depth 800 m
AGCCGATTCGAAGCTGAGAGCTGCAAATGTCCGCTTTTGTTTAGGTGCTTCGGTCGCAAAGCGAACATTCAGATCGACTACAAAGCGGACCTTTTTCTAGGCCCCGTGACCCCGTTACCTCCCCTCCGATTCACTGGAAGACCTGACGCCATGGGAATATTGCGAAACACCAGCGGTCGGAAAACTTTAATCAGCGATGCAAATAAAACAGAGGTGTTTACAATGCTTGAAAGCACTGAAGCTAAGCCCGCAAAATCATGCTGTTCCAGAAATTAAATTGGCATTGGATCGCTAAATGAAATTATTTGAATTAGAGCCAAAGGACATATCTGACCTGAGCGATGGCGATCTAAGAGATTTGGTGGGTAGATTGTCTGAAGCCGAGATTAGAAGGTGCGGCCTTCAGCCAAGCTCTGTTCTGTGGGGAGGTGCGCAAGAAGCACCCGACGGCGGGTTAGATGTTCAGGTCAAAAATGCAGACCGCGTTGAACAGCCCAATTTCATTCCACGGGCAGAGACCGGCTTCCAAGTCAAAAAGAACAAAATGGGACCAGCGGCTTGCGTCAAAGAGATGACTACTAGCGGAACACTCAAGCCTGTGATCGCCGAACTAGCAAAAAAAAACGGCGCATACATAATCGTTAGTGGAGCGGATGACTGTAGCTTTGAAATGCTTGAAAGCAGAATCAAGGGCATGCGATCCGCCCTTGACGGAGTCCCAAATAAAAACGATCTTGCAGTTGATTTTTACGGTCGCGACCGCCTCGCAACCTGGCTAAGACAGCATCCTGGAGTGTCACTCTGGACTCGCTCAGTATTGGGAAAGCCGCTCTGTGGCTGGAAACCTTTCGGACGCTGGTCTTCAACTCCCCAAGGTGTTGAAGACCAATTCTTATTAGACGACCATCCCTGCGTATTCAACTTTAGCTCAAGATCCGATGATGCATTGACCGTTCTTCAGGGAATCGAGCTAATTCGCGCCAAGCTCAGAAATTCCTCTAATGCTGTCAGAATCACAGGCCTTTCTGGCGTCGGCAAAACTCGATTTGTCCAAGCTCTTTTTGAGCCAGAAGTTGGAAGCAACAGCCTCCCAGAATCCGAAGTCATTTACGCCGATCGAGGGGAAACCCTCAACCCCTCAGAATCTGAACTTATCTCTTATCTGATGGCTAACGATTACTCTGCCTATTTGGTGTTAGATAACTGTCCACCTGAAGTACACCGTCAACTTCTGAAACTGTTGTCTGAGAAAAGCCATAAACTCAAATTAATAACCATAGAGTATGATATTGCTGATGATCGGCCTGAAGAGACAGACGTTGTTCACTTAGAGCCATCGAGCGAAGAAATTGTTTCTAAACTTCTCCAAAAACGGCAGCCAGAACTTGGAAAAGTCAACGCCGACAGAATAGCCGAGTTTTCCGGTGGAAATGCCAGACTCGCCATAGCCCTGGCAGCTCAAGTAGACGCAGATGAAACACTTTCCAATTTTAAAGATGAGGACCTTTTTAATAGGCTATTCAGTCAAAGGAGAATACCCTCCGAGAGCTTACTTGCTAACGCCGAGACTTTGTCCCTTGTTTATTCCTTCGATGTCGCTGACAGCAAACTTGGTAACGAACTAACAGTACTGGCAGAGATCGCAGAAACAACGCGACGCGCCTTATATCGTAGTCAAGGGGATCTGCTCGCACGCGGGCTTTGCCAAAAACGCGGTGGATGGCGAGCTGTTTTACCTCACGCCTTCGCCAATCGCTTGGCAAAAAGGGCGTTGGAAAGAATCCCACCGGATGAAATCAACACCGTATTACTCCAATCAGAAAACTGCCGACTACTCAAATCTTGTGCTCACAGGCTTGGTTATCTTCATAATTTCGAACCTGCGGAAGTGTTAGCCAGCAGCTGGTTTGAGGCAGGTGGTCCTCTGCATGATTTCTCATCTTTGGATGCGGATGGTCTAGCAATACTCGAATTTATCACTCCAATCGACCCAGAGCGAGTTCTGTTAGCAATTGAAAAACAATCGCAAAATTCAGAATTCACTTCGAGGCAAAACAGGGATTTTTCTACACTCGTTAGCCTCTTGAGAAAATTGGCATATGAAGATGAGAATTTTGACAGAGCAACTGAAGTCATTTTGGCGTTTGCTCGGACCGAGAGGCCGGATGAGAATTATGACAGCATCACTCGACAGCTGGAGAGCTTATTCTCGCTTTACCTGTCCGGTACATTAGCACTACCAGAGCGCCGACAAGCTTTTCTTGGCCGCCTATTGGCCTCTAACGAAAAAATAGATTGGAGCATCTCAAAGAAACTGCTCTCAGCAGCTTTTGAAACGTCCCATTGGTCAAGTTCATACTCATTTGACTTTGGAGCACGAAAGAGAAGTTTTGGCTGGGCTCCCAAGAGCAGGCAGGACATAGACCTTTGGTACAACGGGTTTGTTAATCTCTTGAAGCCGAGTTTGCTCTCCAGCGAGGAAGGGAGAAGGACGGATGCTGCTGAGCTTTTGGCCAATAATTTCGGGAGCTTGTGGTCTCGCGCCGGTTGTTTCGATGTACTTGAGCAAGTAATCGAAGACTCAACTGGAGAAAATGGAAATCCGCCACTTTGGAGGGCCATTAAGAAGACTATTGCCTCATATAGCGAGCCTCATTGTCCCGAAACGCTGAGGCGGCTGGAGGAACTGGAAAATCTAACCGCTCCCAATTCACTTAGATCAGAGATAGAGGCATATGCACTCGTTTACACTTGGGAGCAGGCTCTGATCGCAGAGGGAAATCTAAGTGAACAAACCAAAAAAGTTCACGACAGGGTCGAGACCCTCGGCGAGTCAGCTGCAATAGATTATGACTTGCTCAGTGAGTTGGGCCCTAAGTTGTGGAGAGAACAAATAGACGCACTCCAGTCCTTCGGGGCTGGACTGGCAAAGGGGGCTCATGATCCAGAGGTATTGTTCCATCACCTCGTCCGGTTAATGCAGGAACAGAAGTTAAATCACCCTGAGCCAATTCTATTCCACGGCTTTCTAAAAGGCGTTCACGAACAGAATGCTGGCTTATGTCGTAAATTACAGGAAGCTGTCCTAGATATCCCCGAATTAAAACCGCACTTCGTATATCTCCTAACATCAACGCCGATCGAACCGTGGGGAACCCAGCTACTTATAAAGCATTCAAAAGATCCGGAAACACCAGCTGGGTCGCTCTACCCGATTTCAGCGGGCGGGGTTCATGAAACGCTCACAGATCTCGATCTGATCAAGATTGTTGACCCGATCATTAAAAAGAGGGGAGGTATCGAGGCCACTATCCAATTATTAGGCATGCGCTTTTTCGCCATAGAGAAAAGAAAGTATGTTCCAAGCCCCGAAATACGCGCCTTCGGAAGATCCACTCTTAACGAGTTGGCCAAGTCCAGAGAGAAAGAGATTAACGTTCAGTCCATGCACTCTCTCGATAAAATCATAGGACTTTGCTTCTCTCCTGAAACAAAAACAACGGAAGTCGAAGAGACGATTGATCTCTTTATCCAGGCTTTCTCGGAAAGACGGCTTTACACTTTTCATTTCGAAGATGTCATCGACGCCTTTATCCATGCGTATCCGGAATTGGTTTTAAATCGAATATTCCAAGAGAATCAGGAAGATATCTCTTTGCGTTATGATTTGTTCAGAGACAGAGTGGGACGTCATGAGTCTGCATTGAACTCTGTGCCTTGCAAGAGGCTAAAATCTTGGTGCGGAGGCGATGACAATCGGATTTTAGAAGTTCTTGGCGCGCTAACGGTATATGTTCCCCAAAAAACCATAAGTAAGCCCAAGGAAGGCCGGTCTCCTGTGGTCATACACCCTAATGCATTAGCACTTCTAGACGCAGCAAACGATAAGGGAAAAGTGGTGGATGCACTCTACAATCGGTCCCGCCCCACCTCCTACTCCGGATCTTTAGCACAGATTCTTGAAGGCAGGCTGCGAGCATTCACTGAGCTTCTGAAGCACCCATCACCTGAAGTTCGAGATCGCGTCAAATCTCTGATCCCCGCCTTTGAGCAATCAATCGCGAAAAACAGTCGGATTGAAGCGGAGCGTGCGAGTCGGGAAGAGCAGCGGTTTGAATAGCGTGCCTCGAATTAAAGCACCTCAGGCAAGGGGTGGCAGGTCAGTCGCATTCTTATCGCCAAAATCCAAGCGATCAACTGTAACCATCTCATAGCTCATTTTATTTCTGAGGGATCATCAAGGTTATGTTTTCCAAATACCTAGAACGACGCAAACGTCGTGAAGTCGAGAAGGAATTCGCTTTTGGAGTGGACAAATCCAAACTCCACAGAGTTTTCGTGAGAGATGGGGTAGAGGAAATCGACGGCGTTAAACGAACTCTCGACGCCCAAGATTCCGAACTTTATCGAAAGTTTAGCGGGGGAACGTTTAGCGCACGTGGCTTTGCGACCTACCTTTACTTTCAAGGGAGAAGGCTCACCAAAACCGAAGATAATTTCCACGAGTATTTACGAACTGAAAACATAGAGCAAAAGCTACCAACGAAGCTAGTGGAGGCACTAAGAAGTGACAACCTAAGGGATTCCATTTTACCTGGGAAGGATTTCGAAACTGATAATTTTACGGCAATTTTCAGATACGGAAACGATACCAAGATCAGACTTGATGGAAGCCGAATGAAGCGTTGGTTTAATACCACGGAAGGCGCACAACGGCATCTCAACATGCACCTACTGAGCCTTGCGAGAGGGATGGCCTTCAAGCGAGGAATGAATTTGGAATGGAAGGGGCCTTTCAACGGCTGGCCCAGATCTGAGGTGGAGATTGCTGCTGAGATTCTTAGCCACGCAGGTTCATGGGGCGATATTGCAGATGTCGCCATGTTTGACTTGGCGGACCTAGACGCTGAACTTTACCAAGCATGTTTTGCCTTTGACGATGAGGTCTTCCTCCAAAGTTATCGATAGGGTTCTACCCCGTTATGCTGACACTTCTAAAAGGATGCCCGATGGGCCTCCACTGGACACCCTAATCGAACCCTGCTTATGCAGGCGTTGGAGCACCCTATCCAGGCCACCCTAAATAGCCCGTTTGGGTGCGGCAAAAAAGGTCCGCTTTCCAATGGAAACGTGCATCTTTACAGATGGCTCGCCAATGTTCGCTTTTGTTTAAAAGCTTGGATTTATGCTGGTGCTCTCGCCTGTCCTAGCTTATAAGTGGGAAGCCATCGAACGATGTTGCCGTGCATGCCGCAGCAAAGTAGCAGCAGACCGACCTCCCCGCAGGCCTTTATAAGCTCTTCAGCTCGCGAGGGGCTAGGGCTGCCCTTCGTGTTCAACAATTTTAACTGTCTGTATTAAGCCAATTCCACGAATATCATGAATAACGGGGCATGGCCGGAGAGCGCCTCCAGTTTTTACCTCAGAAAACGGCCGATCTCGCGGGCATTGTCCACTAGGCCCTCGGTTTCAATTTCATCGAGGGTGACGAGCGCTGCGTCGCGTGCCACGACGTTACCGCCTTAAGTGTCTCCCTGGGATCCGGGCCAGCGTTTTGCCATGAGATCTCTGCAGGACAGGAGCATACCTCTAGCCAGCCTTTTCGAGCGCGCCTGCCAAGAAGACTAGATGGACGTCCGGGGCGATCTCTACGAGTTCGACGGCGATCCTGTGGGGGTTGACCTGAATCGTCACACGCACGCTTTGGCATCTACCATCCTAGGTTAACGATTAGTCGCAGGTTGGAGGCCATGTTTTAGAAAGTGCGCAGGAAGCCGGGACAACACCCCGATGACCAGAAACGCAAACAGGAGACGTGCCCAAAGAACGGCAGACAGGTCGGCCCCCAGCAGCAAAATCAGCAAGGTATCCTCAATCAGACTGTGACACAGGCCGAGAAAGCTCACTGCAAGCAGAGCATCTCGGGGGCTAAGCTTCTCGGTTCTGGATTCCTGGATGAGAAGCCCCGCGCCAAAACTAAGCCCCAGCATAGCGCCGATAACAATAGTATTGGCGGCCGCTTGGCTAACGCCCAGTAGCCGAAGAAACGGATTAAGCAGTAGGTGCAGCAGCCGTTCGATGCCCAACAGGCGGAACAGCTTGAGTGATGTTATCAGCGCCAGGATGACGAAAAAGATTATCGTAAGCGTCTGGATTTGCACTAGCGCCCACCCCATTAAGCTCTCGTCGGTGTACTTCGGTTGCCACGCCAGTTCGTTCGGGTACTGCAGCCATCCACCAGCTCGATAAAGCTGGTGAAGAACCCACGCAAGCAGGAGCGACCCGCCGATGCGCAGGCACAGCGTCAGCCACCAAGGCGCGCCTACTTTTCGGGCGACCGCGCCCTCCACAGGTATAGCATGCGCAACGATCATAAGCGTGCCTAACACGCTGACCTGGGCGACTGTCAGGGTCTCGGATCGAGCCACTTCAAAAAACAGCACCATGCCAGTGTAAATGTTGGTCAGCAGCGTCGCGGCCCATACAACGCTGACCGTGTCGGGCAGCCCCAGCCATCCCATCAGTGGTGCCAGCACAGAACCCAACCAGACTGTAAATCCTAACAACTCCAGCGACTTCACAACGATCAGTGCCGGGACCAGTATTCTTAGTAAGGTGAAGTAAACCCGGGTGGACTCCCTGAAAATCTCAAAAACTGAGTTTTTTTTCTGTGTCATTAACCAGGTCAACATGAATATCGCTCGTTTGAGGTGGAAGAAGCGATATTGTACGATGAGTGGCAAGAAATCTTTCGTCTAAAAGATACCAAACAATACATTTCATTCGTTTGTTGTGTTATTTGGAGAATATTATGCACCTGGATCGGCTCGACCTCCGACTACTGGACTGTTTGCAAAATGAGGGCGGCATCACCAACCAAGAGTTGGCGAACAAGGTCGGGTTGTCACCCTCTGCCTCCCTAAAAAGGGTCCGGCGACTACGGGAGAGCGGGATTATTGAGCGGGATGTAGTTTTACTGGCTCCTGAAAAACTCGGGCCCACCTTGCATGTGGTGGTTGAGGTCATCATGGAGCGTGATGATAAGGCATTATACCAGCGGTTCCTTAAGCGGGCACTGGCGGCTCAGGAGGTGAAGCAGTGCTATCAAGTCACCGGAGAGGTCGATTTTGTGTTGATCGTAATTGTAGCCGATATGGAATGTTATGACCTTTTTTGTGATCGGGTACTGTATGCGGATTCCAACATGCGTAAATTCCGCACGCTGATTTCTCGTAAACGAGCTAAGTTCGATACGAGAGTTACCCTTCCTGTTTTATGACTGGCGTTTGCGGTTTGGCCACAAGCTTAAAGAGGAGGGGTACCTTCACGCTGACGTTCAGTTGTGAGTGAAGTGGTTCAATGATTCCGGACACCAACGTAGGTGGGAAAGTCGCTACCCTAGATAACCCGTTTGGATGCGGTAAAAAGGTCCGCTTGCCAATGTCAGCGTGCTGCTGCCGTTATAACCCTGGTCGAGTCAGCGAAGTGAATGGCCATGATCCTCATGCCTAACACTATACCTATGAACAAAACTTGGGGAGCTCAAAAAAACTATGCGAATTCGTATGCTGAGGCTGCATTTCAATGCGGGTCATTTGGTAAGCGCAGCGGTTCTACCGATGTGCAAATCGCTGACTCAGTTGAAAAGCGCAACCGAGAGTCCGGATGTGTACAAATGAGTGCCGTTTTATACACATTAAAGAGGCCCCAGCGTGTATACACGTCTTTTTCTAAATCTTCCTGAACTTCAATTGATAATCAAGGACATAAGCCACATGTACACAGTCCACGTGAAAACTGTATGTGGTCGAGGGGCACATGCTGCATGAAGATCATCTCGGAAACCGGGGCGACCTGCGCAATGGTGGTGTGCAATGGATGACCGCCGGTCGCGGCATCATCCATTCGGAGATGCCCCAGCAGGAAGAAGGCGTGATGCGCGGTTTTCAGCTCTGGCTGAACCTGCCAGCGGCGGAAAAAATGACGAAGGCCGGCTACCGGGACATCCAGCCGGAAGAGATTCCGGAGCTTGCCTTCGACGGTGGCAAACTGAAGCTCATTGCCGGCTCATTACAGATCGATGGCCAGGCCCATGCAGGGGCGATGCCCGATCGCACCACCCAGCCGATCTACGCGGATATTCACCTGGCATCCGATGGGAGCCTGAGACTGCTCCTTCCGGAAGGCCACAACGCCATGCTCTATCTTTACGAGGGTAGCGCGAGCCTGGGGGAAAGCTCGCTGCAGCGAAGCGCCGCCAACGTTCTTTCCGACGACGGCGACCAGATCGAACTCCATGCGGGGCAAGCCGGAGCGCGACTCCTGCTGATTGCCGGCAAACCGATCGGCGAGCCGGTGGTCCAGTATGGTCCGTTTGTGATGAATACCCGAGAAGAGATCGAACAGACGCTCCGGGATTACCGGGATGGACGCCTGACGGCCTGACGGCCTCAGGCAAACGGCTTTCTTGCCATCAGCCGCTGCACCATCGGCCGTACGATCAGGTCCATGGCCAGCGGCATTTTTGTGCCCGGAACCACCAGGGTGTCGTGTCTCGACAGGCTGCTGCCTGCAATCACCTGCAGCAGATAGGGAAAGTCCACCTCTGACTGATCCCGGAACCGGATCACCAGCATGCTTTCGTCCTCAGTGGGAACTTCCCGGACGACAAAGGGGTTGGAAGTATCGACCAGGGGAATGCGCTGGAAATTGATGTGGGTGTGCGAGAATTGGGGCACGATGTCGTGCACATAGTCATCCATGCGGTTGATGATAGTTTCCACCACCGCCTCCTGGCTGTAGCCCCGCTTGTGCGTGTCCCGGTGGATCTTCTGGATCCATTCAAGATTCACAATCGGAACCACACCGATCAGCAGGTCCACATACTGGGCGATATTGCAGGTTTCGCTGACCACACCCCCATGAAGCCCCTCGTAAAACAGCAGATCGGTATCGGCGGGCAAAGGCCCCCAGGGCGTGAAGGTGCCGGGCTTGTGCCCGGCTTCAACCAGCCTGCGATCCTCATCGTGAACGTATTGACGATACCGACCGTTGCCGGTGTGGCCGTAGTCGTAGAACAGTGCTTCCAGCTTGTCGATGTGATTGGCGGCCAGCGCAAAGTGGTTGCGCTCACCGAACTGGCCCTTGGCCGCAAGCCTGGCCATCTGTTCACGGTTGTAGCGATGGAAACTGTCACCGCTGACCATTGCGGCGTTCAGCCCCTCACTGGCAAACATCCGGCTGAAAATCTGGCCGGTGGTCGTGGTGCCCGCTCCGGACGAACCGGTAACCGCGATGATGGGATGACGTTTTGACATAGAGGCAGGTTGCCGGAATCAGGTTAGGCTGTCGAGCAGACGGGGTTTTTCAACCACGAAGCCCTGAGCGTAGTCCACACCCAGCTGTCGGAGCATGTCCAGAACGTCCCGGGATTCAACCTGGGAGGCAATCACTTCCCGGTTCATGTAGTGGGCCATATCCACCATTGAGCGCACCATTGCCCGGTCAGTCTCGCTGGTCGACAGCTGGCCGGTAAAGGCGCTGTCGATCTTAATCAGGTCTACCGGTAACGAACGCATGAACTCGAACGAACTGGGGCCACTGCCAAAGTTGCCGAGACAGAACCGGCAGCCAAGTTCTTTCATCTCAATGATGAAGTCTGCCACTGACTGGACGTCGTTAATCGCCGAGGCCTCGGTAATCTCGAACCACAGCCGCTCGATAGGCGCATCTTTCTCACTCAGCTTTTCGTAGATGAACTCCAGCAGCGACTGGTCATTCATGGAATAGCCGGACAGGTTGATGCAGACGCCGCCGAAATGCCTCGGGTCCGGCGCCTGTTCCCTGAGCCAGTCCAGCATGTGACCAACAACCCAGCGATCCACGGCCTGCATACGGTCATAACGCTCGGCCATGCGCACGAAGTCCCGACCGGTAATGAGGTTGCCCTCGTCATCGTACATGCTGATCAGCACCTCATACTGCGCAGCCATGGAGGACTTCGCATGCAGAGGGATGATCTTCTGGCAACGCAGCAGCATGCGCTCCTCATTCAGGTCGCTGAGGCTGGCAACCTTGGCGGCAATCTGCTCCTGACGGGCCTGGTCATCGGCGTCCAGGGCATACTCCGAAACCTTCCCGTGGCCCTGCTGGCGAGACGCGGCAAGCGCCTGCTCCGACGCCCGTAACCAGCGTTCAGCACTGACCAGGGCCGGCAACGTGGGGACCACACCGGCGCTGGCTGAGAGCCGGTAGTCGCGACCACCAAAACTGAACTCGGCGGCCTCCACTGCCCGGATGAGATCTCTTGCCGCGTCGCTGGCACTCTCGGACGGCACCAGCATGGCAAACTCATTGCCCGCAAGTCTGGCCACGGGCATACCGTCACCGACGTGGCTGCGCAGGATATCGGCAACCCGCTTCAGGGTCTCATCACCGGCCTGGTAGCCGGCGGTGTCGTTCAGCAGGCGGAACCTGCGGAGATCCAGGCGCACGAGGGAGCGCTCATCCTCCCGACGGGCCAACTGCTGATCGAGCATGCGCTCGAATTCGCGACGCCCGAGAAGGCCGGTCAATTCATCATGGGTGGAGGCCCAGGACAACTGGTCATAGACCTTGCGGACCATGCGATCGATACTCTCGTCCACCAGCGGGCGTTCATACTGGCTATCAGGCACGATGATGCCTTTTCGCATCTGCCGGGCCAGGGACTCCAGCTCCAATTCCACCACTCGCATGCCCTGGTGATTCACAAAGACAAAGCGGCTGAAACCGCGGGCCACCCAGACCAGACGAATGTACTGGGGTTCGTCCGGTTTTTCCTGGTCGCGAAGCCAGTCGCCGGTTCGCAATTTCTGCGCCCGGTTGATCCAGCGCTGAAGACTTCGTTGCTCCCGGTCGGACAGTTTTCTGGCATCCGGTTGCTCCGGTTTTGCCACTGGCACTTCAACCAGTTCGGGGCTTTTTTGCGGACTGCGAACCAGGAACTGCTTGAGCTCGTCCCGGATTTGCGAAGAAGGCATGTGGTTGCTGGAAATAGAGGCCAGACCATCCTGGATTACCCGCAGCAGCTCGGGCAGATTAATGGAGCTGTTCGGATCATCAGCGAAGGATAGGAGCGAATCGATAACGGCCAGGTAATCATGCCACAGCTGGCTGTCAGGCCCCTGCCGGATCCAGGTCAGCGAAAGCAGATCCCGCCAGCCACCATCCAACAGGCTGATTACCGCCTTTGGCACCTTGCGCCCACCCAGTTTGTTGTCCAGAACATCGGCCACAGCCTTTTTTGACTCGGCTACCTTCTGGGCCCCCTCTGCGGCCGCTGTCACTCGCTCGACATTCCGGCGATAGACAAGATTCTGGCGATCAATCAGGGTGTCCAGTTCCTGGACCGTTTGCTCGAATACCCCGGTGTCCTGCTCGAAGTCCGTTGTAATGCGCTCTACCAGCTCATCCACGCGACGCTGAACCACCGGATTGATGCGCCCGCCCTTTACCCCTAGCTGGGCCAGACGGTTCATCACCCCGCGTACCGGGCTATCCTGATCGTCAAAGAACGCAGGGTCCCTCATGACAACTTTGAGAACGGGCACTTCCAGCTGCCGCATGCGCTGCTGGGCATACTCGCTGAGCTTCGGGCTTTCCACCACCGATTTGAAAAACCGGTCGACCACATCGACCGTTTCCTGCTGTTCTTCATCCAGCCGGTTATCACCGCTTGCCTTTACTTTCTCTACCACCCGCTCCTTCAGGGGAGCCAGCTCCTCGCCAGTATCCACGGGCTGAGATTGCAGCTGCTGGAGTTCTCGCTGGAACTCTCCGGACGACAGAGGCCTGGCATTGGGCTGGAACGGCAAAGGCTCCGGATCGCCCCGGGCCACACGGCTCGCGCTCAGGGTATTCAGCAGGTTACGCACCGTGGCGAACGCAGTCTGGGCCGCCTGGGCATAACCCCGAAACTCGCCCCCCAGCATGCCGGCTCTGCGACGAGACTGGGGCTGTCCGGCGTCTTCGGCACCCGCCTTCGGCTTTGACTCTGCAGCAGCACTCTCCGCGGCAACCGGCTCGGGCTCCGCGGGCTCTTGTTGTGTCTCCGGCTTTGCCCCGGCCTGCTCGCTCAGATACTTGCTGAGATCCAGGTCCGGCAGAACACCGTGACGAATCAGAATATCGTTGAGTTCTTTGTAAAGAGGTCCCAGCTGTTGCAACACGGTCTGCTCAAAGACCCGCAGACAGACTTTCTCCACCTCCCGGGTCGCCTTGAGCTGGCTGAGGCCATTATGGAAGGCTTCGCAGACCAGGGAGGGCCCGAGGGGATTGTGGTGTCCCGTGGCGTTCGCGATGCCAAGTTTGTCCAGGCGAAGCTTGAGCTGCAGCAGATCGCCCCGATACTGGGTATCCGCCTTAGTTACCATCACCCGGATCGTCAACCAGCCCTCGAATTCGCCCTTGTCGACCACGGACAGCTCGGACCCCGGAAACCCCTTGGGGGCGGGCTTAAGTGGTGATTCCAGGCTGCGAGCCATCTGATGCCAGATGACCCGTTGCCGGGCCTGAATCTGGCCCGAAGCATCCATGTATTCATTGGCCTGCTGATCATTTACCGCTCTCTGGGCCGCCAGTTTGAGACCCTCCACCATTTGCACGAAACAGGCGTCCATCAACGGCTCGATAAACTGGGTCACCGCCTTGGCGGACTGGTGCAGGACAAACTGTACGCGGTCACTGGGCGCGCGGAGCGAGGAGCGATCCTGACTTCGGGAGCCCCCGCATTGCTGCAGCATGGCATCCACGGCTACCGGGTTGGGCCTGCTGAAATTGACCCCCATGGCGCCATCGATGCGACGGACAATACTGACATGAAGCTCGTGGCGGCGCGCACCATCCAGACCCCGAAAACGTATCACCAGTTCTGGGGGTATGCCGGAAGCAAACGCCCGATCCAGCTTCTTCGAGGTTTCACCCGAATAGCGGACGAACAGACCCTCCGCACAGAAATCGGCGATCTGACACGGCCAGGCTTCACCGGTTCCCAGATCAATCTGGGCGGCAAGCTTGATTGGTTGGCGGGGGCTGCTACGACGTTCTCTCGGATCCATGAACT
>CESC01070814.1_pt1 | contig 13081 bp, 11 predicted proteins | sample 531131 | NCBI WGS metagenome assembly CESC01 (sample SAMEA2621295, study PRJEB7988) | marine metagenome | biome: marine biome (ENVO:00000447); feature: mesopelagic zone (ENVO:00000213); material: "saline water (ENVO:00002010), including plankton (ENVO:xxxxxxxx)" | depth 800 m
AACTCGCCTGGGAACGTACCATTGCCTTTTTTAAAGAACACCTGTCCTGATTAATCCGTTTTGATTGAAGGTTTAAATACGTGCTCTCAAACTTTAACCTCAATTTAAAACAGAAGAACCCCGCGCTGCATAACTTTAAAGTAAAATTTAAAACATGAAATTCAATTATGTAGGCGATACCGGTCTCATGGTATCTGAACTTTGTTTTGGGACGATGACCTTTGGCGGAGTAGATGCAGGAACGTGGAGCCAGATCGCATCGGTACCTCAGAAAGAAGTGAACCAGATGCTCAAAGCGGTTTTTGACGCCGGAATCAATTTTATTGATACGGCTAATGTGTACTCCTTTGGGCAATCAGAGCAATTACTAGGACAAGGACTGAAAGATCTAGGAATCAATCGCGATGAAGTTGTGGTCGCAACTAAAGTTTTGGGCCCAATGAGCGAAAACCCTAATGATGTAGGTCTTTCTCGCTATCATATTTTCAATTCGGTTGATGCGAGTTTAAAGCGTTTACAGCTGGATCACATTGATATTTTATATGTACACGGTGTAGATGCTAAAGTACCTGTAGAACAAATTTTACAATCGCTCAATGATATCGTTGCTACCGGAAAAGTGCGTTATATCGCCATTTGCAACTGGCCGGCGTGGATGGTTGCTAAAGCACAAGCCATCGCTGAGCACAAAGGCTGGCAAAAATTCATTGGTTTGCAATATTATTATTCGGCTGTTTCCAGAGATATTGAGACCGAATTGGTACCGATGGCTCAAGATCATAATCTGGCGATTTTTCCTTGGAGTCCGTTAGCGGGTGGTTTCCTTACCGGTAAATATTCTCGAGAAGGCAGCAGTGAAAAAGGATCCCGAAGAGCCGATTTTGACTTTCCGCCTATTGATAAAGACAAAGCGTTTAGCTTGGTTGATGTGATGCAAGAACTCGCAGCTACACATCAGGTTTCGGTAGCAGAAATTGCATTGGCTTGGGTGCGCCATCAAAAAAGCGTTACCAGCACAATCATTGGTGCAAAAACTATAGACCAACTTCAATCAAACATCAAGTCTACCGAAATCAATTTAAGCAAAGAAGATCTAGAAAAAATAGATGCGGTGAGTCCAAAACCGAAACTTTATCCCGGCTGGATGGTGCAACGCCAATCTAGGTATAGACAGTAATTTTAAAAAAACAAAAAACCTCTGATTTTCATCAGAGGTTTTTTGTTGAAATCTCGAAGGCTATTTATAGTCAATACGATCTAAAGTCACCTTAGAATTCAGTGTATTTAGCTGAATAACTTTAGTCAATTTGGTCTCGTTTTTGGATCCGTAGTTTTTATAAATCGTATATTTTAAAAAGTTGGGATTATTCGAATCCTCTTGATCAAAGGCTTCCAGATTGATGATCCATTCTCCAGGCTCCTCGTCGTCTATAAGATAAGCTTCTGCAGCATACTCTTTATTCACTTCGTTGAGAAGTCGGTCTCGATTATCAAACAGCGTATGCGACCATTTAAAATACTTTTTCTGAGGATTTACGAATTGTAATTCAAAATCTGTGTTGGGATCGTTCCATTCAAAAACTAAACGAATATCTTGTTTAAATCCTGCTTTGAGTAGGTCTGCAGGTAAGCTTTTAAAATCAACTTTACTGCGGTGTAACGCGAGCAAATGCTTCAACTCATCAATTATCACTTCACGTAATCCTGAGAAATCGGCTTCAGGTATGGCATTTGCAAGCATTCGCTTATATAAATCAAAAGCTTTCTCATATTTGTGGGTTTCCTGATAATTCATTGCCAAATCCCGATACGTTTGAGCATCACTAGGACGTAATTCTAAAATACGCTCAAGGACCATCTGTGCTTTATCAAAATTCCCTCGTTCTTCAAGTTTAAAAACCAAAGTTTTTAATGCTTTTAGATTGTCACTTGCTAGTGCTGCAATATTGGTCAAGACAACATAGGAGTAATCAGCGTCCCATTTTTTAAAGTAATCTGAAACATTTAAAATATAAGGAATAGTCATCTGCGTCACAGATTTCTGCTTTTCATAAATACGTTGAGCTTCCTTAAAAGTTGAAGCCATTTCTAACTCTTTTGTGTAACTCGACGTATTGTTGACCTCTTCCCAGAGAGATACCTCTTGCTCACGATAGTCGTTACCTTTAATAAGTGCACGGTTTTTGTTTGCCTGATGCTTATCTTGAGTATTTACTACGCCGTCCTGTGTTATAATTTCTATCGCACCAAAAGCTGCAATACTACCATACCGATTAGTTCCTGCAAGAGATTTTATTGCTCTGATGCTTTTTATATTCTGCACGTTAATTGGAGGCAAATTGCTTAAACCGTTTCCCTGAGAATATGGAGTGCCATCAATCACAATAGCAGGATTAGGATCTACAAACATCCCTGTAGTACTTGTAACATTATTGAGAAAACTATAGCGTTTATTTGTTCCAACCCCCGAGATCAAAACTCCCGGAATTCTGCCAATGATATCATCGAGGCGCGTATCAGTTGGTAAAATTTGATTCTTTGTAAGTTCATCTACCGTATACCCAATGGCATCAACTTTTTTCTCTCCATACGGAGTGAGTCTAGTTTCTGACTCTTGCTTGATTTTTGTGTAAATATTGACTTCGTCTAAAACTGTAGTGTTAGGCTTTAACGCCACCTGCAGGTTTGTATCGGCTTCAATCACTAGTTGTTTTTCATACATACCTAAGGCATCAATGATAAGAACATCACCTTTATCAGCAGATATACTGAAATTACCCAGATTATCACTTAGTGTTTCTTTCAATGTATTTTTAACTCGAATGGCCGCTTGCGGAATAGCAATAGTATCTTCGGTATAGATCCCTCCTGTGATGGTATTTTTGTGATTATCTTCAAATGATTCATTGTCTGCCTGAAACGTAAGCATCCGCTCAAGCGCTTCGTTAACAGATAAGCTTTCTAAATTGATGTAATGTCCTTCGCCGTAAAAACTAGCTTTTTGTAAGCTTTCATGATTTGCCTCAGGGCTAGAGCTTATGCTATAGGTTGGCAGATATACCTCTTGATTCAACGCTGAAAAAATCGTGTTTCCGTTTGAAAATAATAATGCGGCATCGGCTTCAGTTGTATTGTCTTTTAAAATAGTTGCAAAATCTACCTCACCATCATAGGTAACACTTTCTAAGAACTTGATAATATTTTTTGAATCTCCATCTTTCACTGAAAATGCCCTCTCTTCCATCTTAAGCGCACTAAAAACGATCACATTTACAGAAGCATAGTTCAGATGATCTAAATATTTTCGCAACAGCTTTAATTCCTCATCAACATCACGACTGTCTGAACTCATTTTTATTGAAGCATCCCAATACACCGTAAGGTTTTTAGGTGTAATTCGAGTTCGTGGGATCACTTTGCCATTCTCGCTAGGATAAGACACTCTCAGACTAAACATCAAACCTTGGTTCACGCGTTCCCAATCATCTTGGTTATAAAGTCTGGTAAATGAAAATGTTTTATAGTCTGAACCTCCAACTTCAAAATCTATATATCTACCGTAAACCTCAATCAATTCTAAAGAAACCACGACATCTTGATCAACTAAAATATCATAAGGCTCAAGGTTTATGGTCTGCACGCCATCTCCTCTGATTTCATAAATGATATTTTGAGTTAAGATATTCTCTGCCGGGTAACCTTCTTTATAGTTATAGACATTAACCCGCACTTTAATACCACCCGAATTATTCTTTGTGATGTTGAATTTGAGATCGTGAAGCTTGGTCTTTTTATTTTCAACCTTAAACCTTGTGGCAATCTCACCTCCTAAGGCTTCGGGATTAAGCCAATAACCTGTCACGCCTTGCTTGATCCTTAACGAACCAATATTCTTTTCTTTTCGTAACTCGTTAGTTAGGACAACTTCTGCTAAACTGAAAGGCTCTGGCTCTAGATAAAATTTTGAATCTCCCGCTGCTTGCGAGAAAAATTCAGCAGCAGAAAGCGTTAGTGTTTTATAACCGATATAAGAAATTTGCAAGCTAGAATTTTGCCCAATAGTGGTTGCATCAACAGCTAAATGAAACTCTCCGTTTTCATCAGAAACAGTACCTATACTTTCCTTTAAAAAGCCAATATTCACATAAGGAAGTGCCTTTTTGGTCTCTGCATCATAAATGCTTCCGCTTATTACGGTACGGTTTTGAGCTTCAACAAGAATAGGCTGAAGCAAAATCAACAAGAGCGCAATAAGTAGTTTAGCTTTCATATTTTGAACACACCTTCTAAAGTACACATTTACTGAGGTATAAGTTCAAAAAAAAAAAAAACGTTTTAGGCAAATATTCAATCAATATTCCCTCTTATAGCTTTAAAAGCTCAAACAATTTTACATTTAAATACAGGTTTTCAACTCCGACTTTTTGTGATTTTAGGATTCCAATTGCTTCAAGCGCATTAAGGTACTCCGCTGCAGTTTGACGTTTAGCAATTCCATTATCCACCAGGTATTTAACTTTACAATAGGGTTGTTCAAATAACAGTTCTATCAACTCTTTAGAATACACTCGAGCAGGAAGTTGCTCTTTTGCGAAAACAATGGTTTCATGCATCAAACTATTAATGGAGTTAATCTTTTCTAAAGTGTATAATGCCGTTTCTTCTATTCCCTTTAAAATAAAGAGAATCCAGGCTTCCCACGCTGAATTTTCGGTTACACCTCTAAGGTTTGTATAATAGGCATTCTTATGTTCGATGATGTATTTACTTAGATAAAGTATAGGAGTGTCTAAAAGCCCGTTCTCAACCATAAAGAGCATGTTGATTACTCTACCAGTTCTCCCATTTCCATCGAAGAAGGGATGTATCGCTTCAAACTGGTAATGCATTATTGCCAATTTTATAAGAAGATCAACATCATCATCTGCATGAATATAATCTTCCAGATTTTTGAGAAGACTTCTAATTACAGTCTCACCTTCAGGTGGCGTATAAATAGTCTTACCATTACTCGTAATTTTTGTTCCGGGTGCATTACGTATGCCTGAATTGTTCTCTTTAATAGTCTGTACGATTTGAATAAAGGAATTTGTAGAGAGTGGTCTTTTACTTAAATCAGTATATCCTTCCCATAATGCCTGACGATATCTTAAAACCTCTTTTGTCTGAGCATCTGTAGTAGAAATATTAGACGAAAAAGCTTTATACAAAGTGTCCTGTGTCGTCACTATATTTTCAATTTCAGAACTATCCTTTGCTTCCTGCAAGGTAATGGCGTTTACCAGCATAGATTGATTTGGTATTTCATCTGCTCTACCCTTCAACTCCGCTAATATTTTATTAGATACAATGGCTTGCTTTAATATTTTCTTAGTTTCAACCTCAACAACTGGAGGTAATAAAGGAAGGTCGTTATAGGCTTCTTCAGGATTGTACATGATATCGACATTTAAAAACAATTATGTCGAATACATCGACATACTGTAAATATATGTCGAAATATCTACAATATATCGACATATCGCAAAGAAGACACATTGCTTTTGCTACAGTAAGTTAAGAGGTAGCTGTTTGATAATAGTTTCACCCCATAGAAATACAGAAACATATTCTTTTGCTTCCTGTCAAAACCTATAAAATAAACAGACTAACACAATTGAGAAAGAAATGTATTTAGAATAGAAAACAAAAAAACCTCTGATTTTCATCAGAGGTTTTTTTTGTACAGGCGGAGAGAGTACAACCCCTTAGTTTTTATTCAATACCAAAGCCACTAAAAACTTAGCAAAACTTAGTATTTACAAGGGATAACACGGTTTCAATAATTTAATTAGAATTAATGAAATTGAATAAAATAGCAGTTTGGTTGACTAGATGTTGACTAGATTAATTAAATTTGAGTGTTCAAACGTTCAAATTATGGCAACTATTAAATTTTTACTTCAAGGTAAAAACACACCTACACCGATCTACCTTAGACTATCAATTGAGAGAAACAACACCCCGAAACGTAAAACGGGTTTATTCTGCAACCCTAAAGACTGGAGCAACTCAACTGGCCTACCTAAACAAACTATTTCTACAAATAAGGTACTGGCATCAAAATTAAAAGGCTTAGAGAAGCATATTTTAGACCGTTATAACTTTGACTATCCACAAGGCATACAAATAACCGGAGACTGGCTACAAGCGGAAATAGAGAGTTATTTCAAACAAGGGGTAAAAAAGAATGACCTAAATAAACTTACAACATACATCGATCACTATTTATCAACCGCGCACCTTCGCAAAAATGCAAAAGGGGGCGTTGGGCTAGGCCAAAGTAGTATTAAGAATTACAAACGCCTTAAAGGGCTTATTCAGGAATTTGAGGGTAAGACCCCGGTATTGATACGAGACGTCAATTTTAAATTTAAGGATGCGTTCTTAAAATGGATGACAGACACAAAAGGCTATGCCTTGAGTTATGCAGGGCGCAAATTAGGTAGCATTAAAACGATATGCCTTGACGCAAAGGTTAACGGCATTGAGACACATAGGCAACTAGATAAGGTTGCAGGGTTTAAAGTCAAGAATGAGAATATAATTTACCTAAGCCCACAAGAACTGCAAAAAATTGAAAATACCACTCTACCCCACCCATACCTAAAAAACGCCCGGAAATGGCTTTTATTAGGTTGTAGCATAGGGCAACGGGGTAACGATATGCTAAACCTTACAGATAAAAATATAGTCGTTAGAAACGGTTTAAAACTTATAGAACTAAAACAAGAGAAAACAGGTAAAAACGTGGCAATACCTGTACTACCCACAACAGAAAAAATAATAAAGGACGGACTACCTTATAAAATATCACTTCAAAAATTTAACGACTATATCAAAGAGGTTTGCCAGTATGCCGGGTTAAATGATCTTACTAAAGGTCAAAAGGTCGAGGTTATTAAAAAGGGTAAAGGCAATAAGGAAAAGAGAATCAAAAAAGGGCTTTATCCTAAGCACGAGTTAATCACTTCACACATTTGTAGACGTTCCTTTGCTACCAATCTATACGGCAATATGCCAACCCCACTTATAATGCAAATAACCGCACACGCCAACGAAAAGACGTTTTACGGCTATATAGGTAAGAACTCGCTCGACTATGCGCAACAAATAGCCGAATACTACGCGAAGCAAACAGCAAAAGCAAGTAATGAGCCTAAAATGCAGGTTTTAAAAAATGCTAGTAACCACTAAACTTTAAATATGTACAGAGCAATCAAAATTGAAAAACGAAGAGAAATTCACGTAATTGGCGGAGCAAAAGAATTAACTCAAAACCAACTAACTACAATAGCCAAACAAAAAGGCGTAATTGATTTTAAAGTTAGTATCGGGGAGGTACATTCTGCTAAAAGACCAGAGAGAAAATTTAAACACTTTCATTACATCCTTAATTATTAACTGTGATAAAATATGAAAGCCTTATATAAATTATTTGACACCGACGAAAAACTAAGCAACCATTTAAACAGTCTTTGGAGTACTAGAGCCGGACTACTTAAAATTATAGAAACACGCCCAGATCTAGAGCAAACTGTACTACCTCAATATAAAACGATAAACGATATTATAGGGGCGTTAATTTCTGAAAGACCCTACCACCCGACCACGGGTTTTTATATGGAAAGAGAGCAGGAAAGCGATCAATATTAAAATCAAAAAATTAACGTGCTTAATCCATTTTTGGACTCAACAAGTGTTAATAATAATTAGACGTTATTAACAAGCGCATCAAGGCCTTTATTTAGAACCATTCTAAATTATTGAAAGTCAATATTTTAGAAACTATTTAATTATCAATAACTTATGTTATTTTTCATATACCATACCGTTGTATAGTAAAATCATTCGTATTAAATTTACTTCATAGATATTATACAATATCGAAACAAAAAAAGAGCAAAAGACTTATCTCTAACATCTAATGCCCTTTTGTACGTAGGAAATACAAAAGTACAAATTATGAGATAAGGATTTTGTTAAAGTCATTATTAACTTAATTCATTATTACATGAAAACTGTACAATTTATTTCAGTTACACCTGAGGAGTTACAGGCGCGAATTGTTGAAGGCGTTAAAAACCACTTAGACGACCTCAAAGAGTTTTATCAACCAAAAGAACCTACCGAATACTTAACTAGGGCTGAGGTTGCCGATCTACGTAAAGTAGACATCAGTACAATTTTTAACTGGAGCAAGTCTAAAAAATTAACGCCCCACGGTATTGGTGGGCGAGTGTACTTTAAACGCAAAGAAGTAGAGGCTGCAATCATTAAACTAAACCCTTAATGATATGGCAACGCACTTACCGAACCACCTTAAATGCGTGTTTACCGAAATTAATGTAGGTAAGCACCGCACAGTAAGACATTACGAACCTCAACAGGGTATTACTAGCCGGGGTATATTTTCAGACCTTATAAACGTAAGTAACAATAGAGCCTTTGCAAAGTCAGACCCTGAATTTTGGGTAAAGCAAAGATTAAACGGCAAATGGACAACACCGGCTGCAACTGGACTGTTTAGAACATCGTTAGACAACGTTTACCACGGTGATCTACACTTTAAAACACACTTGTTTTTAGTAGGGTTTAGTAGTGATTACTCCACAATTACGGCATATCTATTTCCTAACTTTTTTACCTACAACATAGAGCCTATAATCAATTCACTTTTTAAATAAACAGAATGAAAAAAGGGGCGTAAAAACCCCTTTTATTGTTCAAACGGTAGGCTATTTGGCAACGCCTTACCTGCCGTAAATATACGGTATTTAGTTGGTTGATTATATCAGTAGTGAAATTAAAGGCATAACTCCGGGCGTACTGGAGCAAAACCCCCTACTTGAATTTCAATGCCGATTAAACAAAAAGACGGGTGAAATAGACGACTTTTTTAGTAATGCGTACTACAAGGGCTTAGAGTTTCAAATATTACGGCCTACTACCAAGCGCACAAAAACAAAAATCTTACTCAAAGGTAGTTTGCATAAGTACTGGAATAATGGCGCACATAATTTCAATGACTTTGATCTGAATAGTTTAAACGAGGTTTTACAAGACCTAAAAAATAATTTCGGCATTAAGCCGGAAAACACAGTTTTAAGAGCCTTAGAAATAGGCGTAAATATCACCCCCCCAACAAAAACAAAAGGATTACTTAATCAATGCGTTATGCACAAACGGGAGCGTTTTAAGTGGGTAGCCACAAAAGATGAGGGAAACTACATACAAGCCCAATACCAACGGCATATTTTAAAGATTTACGATAAACGTACCCACTATAAAAACAAAGGTTTTAAGATTGATAAGGAAATACTACGTATAGAGATAAAGTATTTAAAAATGCACGAATTGAACAAAGAGGCAGGTATTGAAACCCTAGCGGATCTTCTCATTTATGGTTTACAAAACTTCAAATCAAAACTTTTAAAATATTGGGAAAAGGTCATTTTTTGCGATACCCAATCCCTGAAAAAAAGCAAATACCTACACCAGTATAGCAGCCCCGTATTTTGGGAAACGGCCAGTAACGACCAAATAAAACATCATAAGAAAAACCTCAACACAATAACAAGAAACAATCCCAATAATATTAAACAGCAAATTGCAAATTTAATTTGTGCTAAGGTTGATTTAATGATCAATTATACACCCAAAATTAACCCTTTATATATAGGGTTAAAAACAGGTGTACAGCCTATCGAAAAGAATAGTAAGTACAGACGATCTTGTAAGGTTACAGGGTTGAATATTTCAATGCAAAAAGAGAATAGTATATTGTTATCACATACCGGGTTAAAATACTATTACAAGACAGACCGGAAAGTTTTTAAAGAGGTTTGCCGAAAGTTTCTGACCTCTAATTGGGTGGATGCAGACTATAAAACCCAAATAGAAGAAATTGCACACAACATACGGAATACGCGATGTAACCAAAACAGAAAACAAGACCGGCTATATCCACCGGGAGCAGGTCTACTTTTTGACATTACAAAGTTTTGATAGGGTCAAGATTAGGTCAAGGGTATTATTCTACACCTCTTAAAAAATCCAAACAATACGCGCACGCGCGAGACTTTTTGATATTTTGATAGTCTCCTGCATACGTGTTACCTAAGAATACCTAAGGTTTGAATAAAAGTAAACCAGTACGCGCGCGAGGGATTACGAATTAAAGGAAGTATTTATTAGATCAAAGGTTTTTTTGAGGTCATAACGCGCGCGCAAAGAAACAATCTCAAACCTTACCAATTCTTACCCTTGCCTTAATTCTGACAGTTCAGGAAATAAAGAATATTCGGACATCGCACACGCGAGAATCTATAACTTACCAATGAATTTTCTTACATATAAAAAAGACTTTATAATAAAGGGTAGTTTTTCACACGATAAAAAAAGCAGATAATAACTGTGATAAATATAACGTCGTATAACCGTCGAATAGAGACAAAAAGTATTTAGATCATTAGAAGCCTAAACAATTAGAATTTTACTCGTTTTTAAAGTTGGTTGACTAGATGTTGACTTAACAAGGAATTAAAAAAGCCTAACAAACTAATAAATAGTAAGTTAGGCTTATTATTTGTACAGGCGGAGAGACTCGAACTCTCACACCTTGCGGCACTAGATCCTAAGTCTAGCGTATATTGCACCAAAGAAACACAAAAACGCTCATTTTCAATGAGTTAGTCATTTTTTCATTTTCTTTAAAGTCATTTAATATCAGTTGATTTCAGCATTTGTTGTACCTATGTTGTACCTAAAAAGCCCAATAAATTCGTATCTTTATAGAAATTGTACAGCAAAAATTGAGCAAAAAACACAATGTTGTACCTATGTTGTACCTGATTTGACTTTCGTACTCAAAACAGGTCAATTATGTCATCAAATGCAAAAATAGTTCTACGCAAAAAACCGAACACCAAGGGGCAATATCCGTTGGCTATTCGAATTACAAAAAACCGTCGTTCCACCTATCAATATGTAGGTCATTATATTGATATTGAGGAATGGGACGAGAAAAACCTTCGGGTAAAAAAATCAAACCCAAATGCTGATAGCCTAAACAAGTTGCTATCACAACAACTTTCTGATGCCAATAAGGCACTTATTGATTTACAGTCCGAATATAAAGATGCTTCAGCAAACCAGATTAAAAAAGAAATTTATGCCTCAGGGAATTCCTCAACTTTCTTTGAACTGGCACAAGAACATCTGGACGAACTGGAAGTTGCAGAAAAGTTAAACCGTCTATCTACGGACAGCGCATTGATTAGTTACATTGTAAAATTTCACAAATCTAAACAGCTTTCATTTCAAGAAATTGACGAGCGTTTTCTTAAAAAATTAATGATATACCTCAAAGTTAAACACAACCTTGCAGAGACTTCAATAATGAATATTCTTGTCCTAATCCGCTTATTATTCAACAGAGCTATAAAGCTAAAAATAGTCAGTAGGGAACTATATCCTTTCGGTGGTGACAAAATTAAAATCAAGTTTCCTGAGACTACAAAAATAGGGTTGAATATTATTGAGGTAAGAGCTATTGAAGCTTTAGATAATCTAACCTGTAATGAAATCCATACAAGGAATGTTTGGCTTTTCAGTTTCTATTTTGCAGGAATGCGGGTTACAGATGTACTCTGGACAAAGTGGTCAGACATATACGACAATAGGCTTCATTATAGAATGAATAAAAACTCAAAACTACTGTCCTTAAAAATTCCAGATAAGGTTCTAAGTATTTTAGATTTCTACAGAGATGATAAAAAACACGCTACCGATTTTGTTTTTCCTGAATTGAAAAAGGCCAATCTGGATGATGCAAAAGACATTTATAATAAAAGAAAAACGGCAACCAAAAAATTTAACGATAACTTAAAATCCATTGCCAAAAAAGCAAAAATAGACAAGAAGATTACAATGCACATTGCCAGACATACTTTTGGCAATATTGCCGGTGATTCTATTCATCCTTTAATGTTACAAAAACTATATAGGCATAGTGACTTGAAAACTACACTGAATTATCAGGCAAATTTTATCCATAAAGAAGCAGATGATGCTTTAGATAGCGTTGTTAACTTTTGAATTGTCCTACAGCAAACTTTACCTCTTAAGGTGTACTATACTTCAATTGAACCTATAAGTTTCTGATTAAAACATTTAACCAACATCTTGTATAATTCGGGATGTTTCTTTTTGAGTAAGTCTGGACGCTCGAAGAAATATTCTGAAGCTACTGCAAAAAATTCAGCTTGATTTGTACCTCCATATTTTCGGATATCAGAATGATTGTCGTTTATGGCTTCCATTTCCTTATGAATTAAATTCAACCAAGGTAATGCATATTGATGTTCTAATAATCGCTCTGGAACTCCATCTGTACTATCATCCAGCTTATCAATAAGATGCACAAATTCGTGTATGCCAGTATTACTTTTATCGGTTGTGTTTTTAAAGCCGTGGTACAATGCTTTTTTAGATAAAATCATTTGCTTCTCAAAACGTCCATTCCCAACTATTCCACCAATATTTCTTGAGTTATCCTTACTACTAAATTGCATATCCTCATTAAAATAATCTGGATATAAAAGGATACCGCTTAAGTTGGTGTAATGCCATTCTTTAAAACCAAAAACAGGGATTACTGCGCTTGCCGCAATTAAAATCTTATCCAATTCTTCCAATTCAAACTGCACAGCATCGATATAGACCTCACTTAAAAATTGCATCATTTTTTGCTGAAAAATAAGCTGCCTATCTTTTGAAAGGTTTCTGTAAAACAGCACATTATCCATCAGTAATTTGTGCCAATCCTCTGGAAATGGCTTTACACTATGGCGTTTCGCTTTTCTATAAAAATGAACAGCAAAGAGAACAATCACAACTAAAATTAAAATGTAAGCCATATTAAAAAAACGTATTAATCTACAGGTTCCGCCTTAAATCCTACTTTTTGCAAAGTTGATTTTACGTCTTCTTCGGTTGCACCATCGCTTTCAATGGTTAGGATTTTATCAGGATTAGAGGT
>CESC01093498.1_pt1 | contig 13062 bp, 13 predicted proteins | sample 531131 | NCBI WGS metagenome assembly CESC01 (sample SAMEA2621295, study PRJEB7988) | marine metagenome | biome: marine biome (ENVO:00000447); feature: mesopelagic zone (ENVO:00000213); material: "saline water (ENVO:00002010), including plankton (ENVO:xxxxxxxx)" | depth 800 m
ATAACCCCAGCCTCATGAACCCGCTTGCGGATTCGGTTGAGAAGAAGCTGACAGGCAAGACTTATAGGCCCGTGATCGAACCATTCCTGAGTTACTATATGGGAAGAAAGATACCTAACGCAGTGTATCGTAGGCTAGAGGATAGCTTATCCTAGGACAGCGCCCCAAAGGCCCTGAAACTCATGGACCTCAATAACTGTCTCGCCATTGATAATGTCTTCGCGAAAGATCGGCTCGTTAGTGATCAGACGCCCCTTTTCGTTGGGGATGCGAAGCTCTCTATCAAAGGCCTCTTGTAGAGGTTCATAGCTGGCGTAGATTTCTACTCCGTCTCCAAGGTTGCCCTCCTTAGGCAAACCTGTTCGAGGATCAATTCCAGAGCTGCTCCGACGCTGCAGGGTAGCCACCGTAGTGGCTTGGTACAACTTGAATGCTCGGAAGGGATCACCCTGAGAAGTCTCGCTAGGAGAATACCAAGCGACCATATACTTCATGCCTTGGGGACTTTGAATGACCATGCCGCCCTTAAGCGGTAGGTCCACAGGCACTTTCAAAATGCGTCGAGGGGCCACCCAATCAAGAGTAGACCCCTCGGAAAGGTCCAGGTCTTCAAGGGCCGCAGCAAACCTGCCGCTTCCCTTGTCGATTATACTGAACTGGATATCAAATTTTGTTCTTGTAGCTCTCATTGGGCACCGAAAAATTGGTTCAAACTCGTGACAGCTTCGGCAGAAGACTTCATGTCATTGACCGAAACGGTGTCCGACTTTTTGTCTCCCCCAAATGCTGCTGAAAGAATCTTTACCATAGTGTAGTGCTGCTGTAAATGACCGACAGTGGCCTCACCAAGACGAACCCGCAACTTGTAGGTCACATCGTACCATACTTCGTTACGGGCTAGTTCTCTGTACTGACTGGGATTTATTCCGTAGGCCCAGCAGATTTGGTCTTCGTCTGAGAGGGTTTCGAACCATTCTCGGAATGGTCTAAGGACTTCATCCTCTGGGCGACCTCGGGATACTTTTGAGTCGCCGCCTGAATCTTCTCGGCGGTTCTCATAAAAAAATACGTGATATGCTCCATCGTCCACGCAAGGATATCTTCCACGTCGAAGAAGTCGATTTCGACTTCATTCATCGGGATGAGGTCTTCCATATTCTCGATGGGCTTGTCGTTGTCGGTCAGAAGCCGACGAACAATCAAATCTCGGGTATCTTGGTTGGACATAATCTGGGTGACTGCGTCCTCCATTCCTCCTACGTATCGCAGAATGTCGTTGAGCATAAGATAGCTCATCTTCAATTCAATCCCTGACTCCTCCAGCTTGAGGGTCTTCTCAGGGCGGATTTTATTTTTTGATGCCATTTGCTAGCTCCTGTAGCTTGTCTTGAGGGATTAGCTCAAGGATAAATTCACTGACCGCATTCTCGCTTTCCTCTGTTCCCTTAATACCTCGGTTAACCAGAGAAATGACAGCCGAGTTGATGGACGGCAAATCATTGTCTAGGACATACTGCGAAATGGTCAGGTACAGAGACTCAGGAATACGAATACTAAGGGTCTTGACCCGTTGTTTCGGTTTTTCTTGGTTCATGTTGCGTCTCTTCGCATTTTCTCGTATACAAGTCAAGCAGAATTTGCAGAGAGTTTAACAATATAGGAAATACCAATGGCTGACGTTAAGAACCCGAAATTTGTGATCGGTAACGCCACTGTAATGATCGCTCCGTACACGGAAGATGCTTTTGCCTTGAACCCTACGGATCACTCCGTTGGTATGGTTAAGTCCGTTACGATGGAGCAGCAGTCGGATCAGATCATGCTCAAGAATGGTATTCAGCAGCTGACTGTTGATACCCAGAAGTCGAACGTCAACATGACTACGACTTTTGAAGGATACGAATTCGATGCCCGCAACCTGACGTATGCTCTGGGTGTGGCCGGATCGACTGTGACCCGCCTCCGTGGTACGGTTGCCGCTGATGCTGCTTCGGGCGCTACGACGCTCAGCGTGGACTCGGCACCTATCGCTGGTGACGCTACCACAGGCATTGACGACATTGGGGACATCCCGAGTGGTGCGATCCTGATCATCCAGAACCCCGACCAGAAGGACGAAGTGTACACTGTGGCGGCTACCGCTGCTACGACCGGCACTGGTCCCTACAGCGTGACCGTGGAGGACCTTCCTGCCGCAGTTACGACTGGCTGGACTGTCTGGGTCGTGAACGAAATCGCAACCGGTTCGTTTGAACAGGACGACTACTTCTGCGCGAAGATTGTCGGAACCCTGTCGGCAAACGACGAACCGATCCTCGTTGTGATTCCGAAGCTCAAGATCACCCGTGGTTTCAACCTGTCGTTCAGCGAAACGGACTACAGTAACCTGCCGTTCGAACTGTCTCCGATTGTGATGACTCGTTCGGAAGAAGCGGCCAAGGTTCTGGACAATCCTCGTTACGCTGGATTGAGCAAGGCACTGGCCAAGGCTTACGCAGGAGGCTGATAGCTAGCCCCCTTTGCTTGATTATCAATTTTCCAAAGAGGCTGCAAATTTCTATAGTTTGCAGCCTCTTTGAATTGGTCGGGGTCGGTTAAGTCAAATAATGAGAGGGGTTTTATGTGATCTATCTCCCATTCCCCATAATTCCCCCAAGTCATTCCTGCTGAGAATTGCTTCTCAAGATGCTTCATAAGCTCTTGCAGAGTGCAACCTAAATCTTTTATTGCGCTACCGCCTTTTCGGGAGCCTCTCTTATACTGGTGCAAGGCTACTCTAACTCGGCTTCTGAGAGCATCCTTCAGTCTTAAGTCTACCCTAGCGGCCCGCTGACGACGAGCAGCGAGTTTGCGCTGCTCTTTGTATTTTGCCATTAGTGTGGGGTCAGCTTCCCTACGAGCCTTTGCCTTCTGACGATACTCTCTTCGTTTATCGGCATTTTTCTTTCCCCATTCCACCATATAGGCTGCGTTCTGTTCTCTGTTTCTCATACCTCCGTATTAACCGCTACAATCTTTGTGTCAAGAGAGACCGAGCGGTTAACCACCTCCACCCTTGAAAAAATGCGAAGGCCCCTGTATAGCTACAGGGGCCTTTTCTTTTATTAGCGAGCAACAATGGCAGATAAACAAGTAAACGCAGACGTCGGTGTCAATATCACCCCGAAGGGGATGCAAGGTGCCTTGGACGGCGTAAATGCCAAGCTCGATGAATTCATCAGTAAAATCCGCACTGCCGGAGCAGCCTCAGATCAACAGCTAAAAGCACTTGCGATCCAGGCTAAGCGACTTCAAACGCTGCAAGGAGCAGCCGGTACTTCTTTCTTTGGAGGAACCAGTCGGGGAGTAGAAACACTTGGTGAACGAGCTAGAGCGTTCCAAGGACTGCAACGCAGTATTGACGCCTCGGCTAATTCGATGGGGATTCTTCAAAACCGAGTCCGAGGAGCGAATAAAGAAATCGGAGCGATGATCCAGAGCGGGCGTAAGCCTGAGAGCGTTCAGTATTTGAATGCAGAAAATCTGGAACGATCAGCCAAGGCATACGGTAAGGTTACCAATGAGGTAAGCCAACTTCGAGGTCGAATTGCTCTGCTGGGAGCCGACGGACGTCAGGCCTTCGCACCGATGTTGGCTTCTCTGGAAGAACTCGACCGCAAGAACGCGAAGGTATTTGCCAACCCGTCGGCCACTAATTTCGAGGGAGCCACCGCTCAAATTCAGCGACAGGTCAAGAGCCTGCGCGAACAGGTAGGTATCAGAGAGAAGCTTGAGGCGAAGAGTCGCCTGAATGTCCAAGCCCTCCGAGAAGAGGGTCTTCAAATCGCAGCCAACACTCGGCTTGAGCGAGAAGCTCTGGCCGCACGTATGGTTCGTCAGGGAGAGACCAACCTTAAAAACAGAGAATTGATCGGGGCGGAAGGCCCGTATCGTCGCCTCACCGACCTGACCCGCCGACTGACCAATCAGACTAACTACCTGAACACCGCTAAGAAGCAGCTTAACGTCGAGCTTGCAAAGCCTGTTGAACAGCAGAACGCGGCTCGTTTGCAGCAGCTAATTAATCGTCACAACGTTCTCCAGCGCGAGATTGGCGAAACCATTGCTCTGCGTCGTAGAGAAGAAAGAGAATCGGCCAAGAGTGCGGGTAAGCAGGGCGGGTTCTTTGCAGGCATGAAGACCGCCCCCGGTAACCTTCTGAGCGAAGAAGGCGGGGGAGCTTATGGAGCGGGTCAGCTTGTTGGCCGAGTTGCCAGTTACGCGATTGCTGCGAGTGCCATCTACGGCCTCATGTCTTCGCTTCGTCAGGGCGTAGCCTTTGCTATTGAATTTGAAGATGCCCTTGCTCAGCTGAAAGCCGTCTCTGGCTCGACCTCCTATGAAATGGAGCGTCTGAGCGACGGTATTCTCGACGTGTCCAAGAACAGCGCCAACAGCGTGATGGAGCTGACTAAGTCGGCTACGATCATCGCTCAGGCTGGTTACGCAGGCAATGAAATCCAAGGTCTGCTGCAGAACGTTGTAAACCTCTCTGCCGCTGCTGGTTCCAGCACCGACGAGTCAGTTGACATCCTGACCTCGGCGCTGGGTTCGTTCCAGCTTGCCGCGAGTGAGGCTACTCAGGTTACCGACGCGCTGGTTGCTGCCCTGAACGACTCGAAGCTGTCTGTTAACCAGGTCCAGCTTGGTCTGCAGTATGTGGGTGCTACCGCTCGACTGAACAACATTACCTTCAACGAACTTGTGGCCACTCTGGGTGCTATGGCCGACGCTGGTATCCGCAGCGGTTCTACCATGTCAACCGGTCTTCGCCAGATGCTTGTGGACTTCCTCGATCCTTCGGAGAAGCTGGTCTCTCAGCTTGAGAAGGTCGGCCTGACAACCGCAGACATTGACGTCAAGGTCTTGGGGCTAACTGAAGTCTTGGCCCGTCTGCGCGACAGTGGCTTCCAAGCCTACGGTTCGCTGGAAACTCGTGCTGCTGCGGCCTACGCCGTTCTGAGCAGCAACATCGATCAGATCGACAAGCTTGAACAGTCCACTCTTCGCCAGAACGTGGCTCAGGAAGCTGCTGCAGAGCGTATCGACTCGGTGTCTGCCCGTTGGCAGCGTATGCTGAACGTTCTCTCTGAGATCATGGCTGCAATTGGTGAGAATCTCACCCCCATCATCAAGCTTCTGATCGACGTACTCGGTGTGCTAGCTACGATTGTACTGAGGGTGGTTGAGGTATTTACTCAACTATTCCAGGTATTTGGCCTGCTCTATCCCGAGGCCGACAAGGCCAAGGTCAGCATTGATGAAATGAACTCTGCCTTGAAGGCCCAAGGACTTACTGCCGAGGAGGCGGCTGAGTACATCCGTGAGAATGTGGATGCTAATGCCGACCTTGAGAGCGCCTTGAAGGATACGGGGGCTGAAATGGACAGCCTTAAAACTCGACAGCAGACGCTTTCGAGTGAAACTGAAAAGCTCATCATGCGTAAGAAGGAGCTGGGTGAAACCACGGGTGCTGCTGAGCATCAACTTGGTATTCTCTCTGCTCGCTTCCCTGAGCTTCGATCTGAGTTCAAGAAGACCGAAGGTGGAATCGACGGGCTGATCCAAGCTATGATCCGTCTGGACACCAAGACTCGTGAAACTATGGCGAGAACTTCTGCCGCCCTCGCTGCTCAACAGGGACTGGTCATGCAGGAGCAGGTAGCAGAGCGTGACCGACTTAGAAGCGAATTCGAGCTTAATCCTCGTCATGGTGGCGGGCGCAGTGGGTCTATCCGTAGTCTACTGCCCGGATAGGAACGACTAGAGCGACTGGTCCGCAGGGGCAGCATGAACGACGTTCTCGACTTGCTGAACGCAAACCCTAAGCTGGCCCGAGCGTACCCTCAACTGACAAGTGATGTCGCTGGGATGGTCTCGAAGTATTACTCTTCGAGAAATCAGCGGGACCAAGCTGTCCAGATGCAGGAACAGTACCAGTATTCCATTGGGGCGCAGGGAAGCGAAGTGGTACGAGGCATGTCTGAGGACTCAGCTGCGGCTACCTATGCGGCCTCTCAGGGTCAGACACAGGATGGACGTTCTGTAGGACAGCTTCGTCAGGACCTAGAAAACCGAGTAGCTCAGCTTAATGAGTACGCGAAGCAAGCCGAGGCGGCGGGGAACGATGGCGCTCTTGCTCTACTTGGGCAGGCACTATCTAGCACCAATGCGGCTATTGCTCAGATTGCTCCCGACGCTGAGGAAAAGAAGAAGGGTAACTCTAGGGCTGCTCGTGCCGCTCAGAAGCGGGAGAGAGACAACTCTCGTATCGAGGCTCGGATTGCGAAGGAGGAAGTGGAGTACCGCAAGGAACTCTACGAGAACACCTTGGATTCGTTCAAGAATGCTCCCGATCTTTCAGAACTTCCAGAGACCCTTGATGCCCTCGATGAGCAGATGAACTCGTGGCTTAATTCAGAAGCTGAAATGGCCGTGCAGGATATCGAAAGACTCACCCCGAACGATCAGCAGAGAGGGCGTCTGATGGAAGTCGCCAGCCGCAAGGCTGAACAACTTCGGGTAGAACAGGTCAATAAGATCGCAGACCAACTCGGTAAGGTGATTGAGAACTTCATCGACATTACTGCTGAGAATATCGAGGACGAATTCACCAGAGCCATGCGGCCTTCTGAACGTGCCCTTGCACTCGCACAGGCTCGCGTCAGTGGGTTGAGCAACCCCATCGGTAACCAGAATACCCCTGAGTATCTCCGCACAGTCATGCAGCGTCGTTCCGACGAAGCGAACGATACTAATGGGCGTATGACCATTGCGGCTAATGATCGCCGCATTGAACAGTACCTCGAACTGGTCCGTAAGGCCCGCGAAGAAAAAGAGCGGATCGAAGATCAACTACAGAGCATGCTGGTTCAGCAGGAACAGACCACTGATGCCTCAAGCATGATTGTTGTGACCGGTCAGATCGAGAACCAGCGTGTGGCCCTGCGAGACGTCAAGACTGAAATCGAGAACATCGAGCAGGAAACTGAGAGCCTGATCGACACCAATGCGGCCCTCAAGGCGAGCTATGATGTGCTGACCCAAGTTCCCACAACCTTCGGTCAGGGTCTGGGCCTCGCTATCGAAGCTGTTCGCTACGACATTGGCGCTGCGGACTCGCTGGGTCAAGACCTGATTAAGAACCTTGACCAGCCGCTTCGTGCTGTCCACGAGAGCTTTAAGGGGTTCTTCTCTGAGGTCATCAGTGGAACTACCAGCCTGTCTCAAGCCTTCGAGAACATGGCTGGTCGCATCATTGATTCCATTCTTGAAATGGTCGCTGTCGCACTGGCTAACCAGTTCTTCTCTCTGCTCGCGGGTGTGATTGCTCCCGGCTCAAACAGCAGCGGATTGACCTCGGAGTTTAGCTACATGAACGCCGGTACTGGCCTCGGCCTGTGGAATGGTGGTGAGGTGCCTAAGGGTTACTACGGCGGCGGAAGCATCGCTGGGGGTCTGCCTACCCGCGACAGCACCCTAATCAATGCGGCTCAGGGCGAGTACATGATCCGACGTCCTGCTGCTCAGAGCTTGGGCAAGGGTTTCCTTGATGCTATCAATGCTCGCGGAGCTAATGCTCTGCAGGGAGTCGGAGGAGGAACCACGATGATTAACCAAGCGCCCGCCGAGCCTGTGAACGTGTACGTCGTGGCTCCAGAGAAGAAGCAGGAGCTTGGACCTAAGGATGTTGTTCTTGTAATTCAGGACGATATGCTGCAAGGAGGGGCAACCAAGAAGCTCATCAAACAGATCGCACGAGGACAAATTTAATGCATACTTTTGATTTCTGCCCAAATTCCAGAGTAATCTCGGAAAGCGCCCCCGAGGAAGCTGCTCCGATTAATCTTAATCGAGGGTACTCTTATGCTCCTAAGCCTAATGCCCCGTACCAGAGAAACTTTTCTGTTGCTCTCTATGGAGTTACTTGGTATCTAGGCCAAGGCGGTCTAGACCTCTCAACTAACTCCGAGCGGAACGCTGGGAGGCTGTTGAAGTTTTACCGAGAACACAGGCTTTATAGGCCTTTCATCCTGAGGCATGAGTACCTCGGGGCAATTCAATGCAGATTTGCTGCACCAGTCAACCTCGATCCCGGAGAGTCAGATTCCAACGGGGTCATTGGGAAGGTAGAAATTAAGATGATTCACCACAATCCTGGATACGAGAAGTGATAGGGACCAATCTACCTGAATCCTATATCCGCGAGGCCCAGAAACTAGACTCAGACGGCTTGGTCTCGCTGTTTACTATTTACCCCAGAGCTGGGGGCCGACTGGACTTGAAGGACGGCCCCGAGATCACGTATCAGGGGGTCTTGTATGAGAGCCTGCCAGTCAGCCTTTCAGGGGAGAAGTGGTCCGCAGACGGTTCCAGTCCCACCCCCAGAATGGTGGTGGGACAGCCGGATTTTGATCTGTTGCCAATCAAAGGTCTTGTCCATGATGGCTATCTTGACGGTGCCCCCGTCGTGAGAACTCAAGTACTTCTTGAGGACTTGATCGGCGATGTGGACGATAACGTCGTTTCTCATTTCAAGGTTAAGAGAGTAGAGGCGTATGGCCGATTGCAACTTTCTTTGCTTCTCTCGACCTACAGCGGAGCAGAGTCCCAGAGCTATCCAAACAGACAATACACTCCCCCCGCATTCCCTTGGGTGACACTATGAAGCTAGAGTATGAAGACCTACTTGGGAGGAAGTTCGATCTTGGGAGACAAGATTGTGCTACCTTGACCCAAGAATTCTACCTAAATAACTTCGGGATTAAAATCTCTAATTACGCTCGTCCGACTGACTGGGATTCCAAGACTTTGGACATCATTGGTATGAGCTATGAGCGAGAAGGATTCTTCAAGGTAGTTAATTGGGAGACCGATCTTCACCCCGCCGACGTGCTGTGCATGGCTATCGGAAGCTCAGTTGCAAACCATTACGCGGTGTACCTAGGCGGAAACGAGATTATCCACCACATGCTTAATGGCAGAAGTGTCAAGGAACCTTTGAGGGGGTACTACCGAAACGCTACTCGCTACGTCCTAAGACACCCAGACCTAGTATCGCTTAAAGAAGCCCCGCTTCCAACCACCACAGTTGAGGAATTATTGAATGAAAGAAACCATCCGAAACCTGGAGCTAGTAATTGACTCCTCCTCAGAAATCGAACAGTGCGGTATTGTTCTGAAAGACGGGAGTGTTATTCCCTCCAAGAATCTACATGAGAAACCTGAAACTGGTTTCCGAGTAGACCCCGTGCTACTTGTCAAGCATGCGGATAGACTTGCAGCCACTTGGCATTCACACCCCGACGGCCCGGCAAACCTATCGCAGGCAGACTACCTGTGCTTTCTCCAATGGCCTAATTTGACCCACTATATTTTTGGGGTTGACGGAGTACGGGTATTTTTGGTAGACGACGGCCTAGTGGTAGAAGTTTCAATTGATTAAGATCATCCCTCATGGTCCCTTGGGTAAGTACCCGAGCTTCTCGGTAGCAGCTAAAACTGCCGCCGAGGCTATTGCTGCGTGGTCGAATCAAACTGATCTTAGATCGCTACCTCACTGCGCCAAGCCAACGGTGGACGCGGTAGGCTTCGACACTCAAGAGAAGCTTCACGAAAAAACCAGCGTGACTGAGATTCATCTAATCCCCCGCATGTCGGGGGAGAGCGGCGTAGGAAAGGTTCTCGTCGGGGCAGTGTTTGTTGGTCTGTCCTTTATCCCCGGCCTCGGTCAGATTGGACAGGTTGCTTTGTCGACAGTTCTGTTCTCTATGGGCATGAGCCTGATGATTAGCGGGATCATGCAGCTGTTTATGAAATCTCCCAAAGTTGAAACAAATGAAGATCCGGAGGCATCTAAAATTTTGGGGTCGCCCACCAATACCACCAAGATCGGCACAATCATCCCCCGAGGCTACGGAAGGATGATTGTGGGTGGACAATACCTATCCGTTCAAATCAACGCCAAAGGAATGGCTCACGGCCAATTTCCAGCTACAATCACCTAAGGAAACTACATGACTCAGCCTACAAAAGAAAAACTGATCGAAGACTTGAAGTCGCTAGCCGATGAAGGCAAAAAGCCCACGCGGGGCATGTACCGCAACCACGGTGATTTTTCAGAACACGCTATCGAACGCCTGTTTGGTTCCTTCACACAGTTTAAGCAGGAAGCTGGTCTCATGGAGACTCGGGGCCAGCGCCGCATGAACTCTCACGTAGCTCGCCACGTAGACTCTGATCGCTTTCGCAAGATGAATGTTGAAAAGGTGGGGTATGAAGGAAAGTATCTGAAGCCAAGTGGCAATCGGTTCCAGACGGTCATGGTTGCTTCCGATCTTCACGACATTGAAATGGACCGCTTCTGGCGTCGAGTTTTCCTTGATTCGGTGCGTAGGATTCAGCCTGACATCATTTGCTTTGGTGGGGACGTGTTCGATCTGCCGGAGTTTGGTAAATACGATGTAGACCCTCGTGATTGGGATGTCGTGGGCCGGATCAAATACCAACACGAGTTCTTTCGTGAACTACGAGAGATTGCCCCAGACACCCAGATCGACTTGGTCGAGGGCAACCACGAGTTCCGTCTTCTGCGACACTTGGGAGAAGCAACTCCCGCACTGAAGTCTGTCCTCAGCGACCTCCACGGTTTCACCATCGGTAAATTGTTGGGTCTTGATGAATTTGAAATTCGGTATATCGCTCGGTCGGATTTGGCCGCTACGAATAAATCCGACATCAGCCAAGAGGTCGGCAAAAACTACGAGGTGTACTTTGACTCTCTCATGATCGATCACTTCCCTTCGGGTAAGGATCGAGGACTCAGTGGGTACAACGGGCACCATCACAAATTCAAGGCTGAAACTTTCTACTCTCATCTGCGGGGTCCCCAAACTTGGATTCAGCTTGGTGCGGGGCACAAACGAGAAGCCGAGTATTGTGACGGTGAAAAATGGACTATGGGTTTCTCCATTAATCACATTGACACCCAAAGAAACAATGTGGTAATGAACTATGTACCGATCTTGGACTTTGCTGAGGTCGGGGGCATGTTCTATTTCAGGGAAAAAGATGAATAAACCACAAGAACTCTCGGGAGCAAAAGGCGGCGGTGGCGCACAATTTCGTAATCGCCCTGACAACCTTCGCTCAGAGGACACTTTTGAAGCACTCTTGGGGCTGGTCACCGGTAAAATCCGGGGGCTGGCCCCGGGTGGTTTGAAAAACTACTTCGTAAACGACGTTCCCCTAGAAGACGGTTCGGGGAATCTCACGCTAAAAGATTTCAATATCCTACTCGACGTAGGAGACCCGACGGTGTTGAACGCCGTAAAGCTCCAGCTGGGGGGTTCGTCTGGGCCTATCTCGGTTAACTTGGCGGTGGATAATCCAAACCCCAGCGGTCCCGGAGACTGGAGATACGCTACAGTATCTACCCCCGGTGTGACCCACATTGACCTACGTTTTTTGATCTCTCAGCTATTCGAGCAGACAGAGAGCGGGATCAACAATGAGACCCTGAGCCTAGAAATCGAGTTGCAGCCTAGCGGTGCCACTGGTTGGACTAACCCACTCCAAAACGTAACCGCCCCTCAATACAACTCAGATGGAATCTCTGTGGCTCCGAGCCTAGTGGGATACATGACCAGAGGTCTTTGGGACGAGGTTGACGACACTGTCTGGAAAGAGAACTATCCAGGGAAGCTGCGCATCACCGGCAAGACCACCCAGCCGTACGTCAAGGAGATTCGTATTTCGGTTCCCAATGAGGACGACTACGAAAACGTCACTTGGCAAATCCGCTGCCGCTTGGTTGAAAAAGACACCGAAATCTCTGGAGCGGAAGAGACCCGCAGAACCGTGGTATGGGAAAGTGCCGCAGGAGTTATTAACGAGCCAATCGGGGGTACGGAAGAATGGCGAGGACTGGCCTATTTGGTCCTTACTGGACTGGCGACCGATCAGCTTACGGGCGTTCCAAAGCTAGAAGGCATCTTTGACCTTGCTGAAGTTAGTGTTCCCCCTGCCAGTGTATGGGACCCAGAGACTCGCGTCTACTCGGGAGCCACTTGGGATGGAACAACGACTGAGTTGAAATGGACCCAGTGCCCTGCTTGGCAATTGAAGGACCTGATTGAGAACGAAACCTCTGGCTTCGCCTCCTTAGTCCCTGGGTCTACTCTGGACAAGTGGGACTGCTTGGAAGCATCCAAATGGTACTCAGAGTTGGTCCCTGACGGTAAGGGAGGAACCCACCCTCGGTACAGCATGAATTACCTTCTCAATAGCCCTATGCGTCTTGACGAGCTAGTCCAGTACGTGACTGGTGCCACAGGGAGCTATGCTTGGGATAGAGGTGACGGCACTTGGCGTCTTATGGTAGAGAAGCCGGAAGACTCGGTTGCTCTCTTCACCAAGGAAGACATCACCGGAGAGTTTTTGTATTCCCACAGCGATATCGACACTAGGTACAACGAGATTATTGGTGTCTTCAATAACGAAGACTTGAACTACCAAGAAGACCGAGTTCGGGTCTACGATCAAGGGCACATCGACGTCTACGGTCTCAGATCGACTACGATTGTTCTGATGGGTTGTACTAATCGACAGGAAGCACTGCGACGATGCAAGATTCGACAGCTTTCGTCTCTCTATGAGACAAAGCAGGTGACCTTCATGACTAATCGTAAGGCCACCCTCATTCAGCCGTTCAATCTTATTTCGATTGCGGATGCGGACTTGGGTATGGAAGGTCAAAATACTACGGACAGAATCCTCGACATGGATGGTACCACATTAACTCTAGGACAGTATATCTACCTAGAGCCGGGCGTATCTTACGCCCTAGAGGTGACTGTGCCCAATGAGGTCTATGACGGAGAGCCAATCACAGAGCCTGCGGACGGGTGGAAGAGTCCTACCAAGGTTCTGCAGAGAACCGTGATGAACACGGTTACTCAGGCAGGGATTACTAAGACTCTTCAGATTGATTCGGCACTCCCAGCCGACACCCCCCCAAACGCA
>CESC01000419.1_pt1 | contig 12970 bp, 10 predicted proteins | sample 531131 | NCBI WGS metagenome assembly CESC01 (sample SAMEA2621295, study PRJEB7988) | marine metagenome | biome: marine biome (ENVO:00000447); feature: mesopelagic zone (ENVO:00000213); material: "saline water (ENVO:00002010), including plankton (ENVO:xxxxxxxx)" | depth 800 m
ATGAAAGTGTTGACAATTAGTCAGCCTACTGCAACAATGCCCCTCATAACCGGTTATAGCAGGGTATGACCTTTATGGTCGAAAACATGAGTAGTTACTTCACGGCCTTCGCCGATGCGAGGGGGCTGCAGGGCAGCCCCCCTCTCGTGTTACCTGCCAGTTTTGCCCCTTATCAGGGTTTCTACCCGGCGCCTGAGGCGCATGGGACAATTGTCTCAGCATCCCGCGATTCGGTATGCAACGAGGAGGATTGATGGTTAATCGGATGTTCGACTTCAAATGGAAGTCGGCTTGGCGAAATACGACTGGAATCGCCGTCGTACTAGCTTTAGTCGGGTTCGGCGCCGCAGAGATTGCCGCGCAAAACACCGGGACGGTGACTGGACTTGTCCGTGACAACACGGTCCAGATTCCGCTTTCCGGTGCACAAATGACCGTCGATGGCACACCGATTGGTGGGCTAGTCAACAACCAGGGCCGGTACCTGTTGCTGAACGTTCCTGCTGGAGAGCAGACGATCACAGCGCAGATCATCGGTTATGGCAACCAGACCGTGACGATTACCGTCGTGTCTGGTGAGACCACGACGGCTGACTTCAACCTACGCCAGGAAGCACTGTCTCTTGAGGGTGTAATTGTGACCGGTACTGCTGGTGCAGCGCGCCGGAAGGAAATCGGTAACGCGATCAGCTCGGTTACGGCTGCAGACATCGAAGTTGCTGCTGTTACGGACTTTGGTGATATCCTTCAAGGGCGTACTGCTGGCGTACAGATAAATGACCACGGTGGCCAGGTAGGCTCAGGGAGCCAGATCCGGATCCGTGGTAACAACTCGCTTACGCAGGGTAACGACCCGTTGATCTACATCGACGGCGTGCGGATGGAGAACGGCCAGATCGGGGGTTCCGACGAGGCTGCTCAAGAGCCGAACGTCTTTGATATGATCAACCCGAATGACATCGATCGCATTGAGATCGTTAAGGGTCCTGCTGCCACGACGCTATATGGTACGGAAGCGGCGGGTGGTGTGATTCAGATCTTCACGAAGCGCGGATCAGCTGGTGCGCCTGCGTGGACGGTTTCGGTCGATCAAGGCACGAGCATCATGCCCCACGCCGGTCCGACTGGATTAGGCTCGACATATGACGAGCGGTATCCTGATGTCGGTGCGAATGGCGGTTGGTTGCTTCCGCCGGATGAGATCATCAACCCGTTCGGACTTAACCTGAACGACTGCTCGAGCCCGCGTGCATGGGCGCCGAATGGTGAGGCAGGTTGTCCCGAGAGCGGAAGCTGGTTCGCGCCTGGGTACAGACAGGACTACAACCTAAGCGTTCGAGGTGGTGGTGAGACCGCAACGTATTATGTAGCGGGTCGCTTTGGTAAAGAGATTGGTACGATTCAGACTCCTGATGCGTATGACCCACAGGGTGCTGATGACATGCAGGTCAGGGGTAACATTCAGTTCACGCCCTTCGATGGCCTTCAGGTCAGCCTTAACAACACCTACGCTCGTCGGAAAATCACGTGGATCCCGAACGGTAACAACGCTTCGGGTCTATACCTCAACGTGATTCGTGGACCTGCTGGGTACACACCGGGCAACGACGATTCACTCGTGCTCGAAAATGACATCAATCAAACGATTGACCACATTGTCACATCGGCGAGCGTTGGCTGGACGCCGAATAACATGTTCTCGCATCGCCTCAACGTCGGAATGGACTACACAATCTCCGACTTTGTCGACTTTAAGGCATGGGGCTACTACGAGGAATTCCAAGGTGACCGGGAATCTGATACTCAGACAGACCGTAACTTGACCTTGGACTACAATGGTACGTTCAGCTACGACCTGTTTGCCGGCGTAGCATCGAACTTCTCATGGGGTGGTCAGATGTATGAGGAGTACGGTTATGTCATTAACGGATTCGATGAGCTCTTCGCCGGTCCTGGTGAGCAGCTGCTCGGAAACGGTAATAACCCAGCCGTGTACGAGGGTCGCAGGACGATCCGTAGTGGTGGCTTCTTTGCTCAGGAGACTCTGGGCTTTGGTGACCGTCTCTTCCTGACGGCTGGTATGCGTTGGGACGGATTCAGCACGTTTGGTGAGGGCTTCGGTTTAGCCGCATATCCGAAGTTGTCCGCCGCGTATACGATATCAGAAGAAGCCTGGTGGTTCTTCCCGGCTATCGAGGCCATGAAAATCCGTGCTGCTTGGGGGCAATCCGGTAAGGCTCCGGGTGCCTTTGACGCGAAGCGGATTTATGAAGCGATCTCGGCTGACGAGCAGGTGCCGGGCGTCATCATCGGTAACCTTGGTAATGCAGATCTCGGACCTGAGCTCAGCACAGAGCTTGAGGCAGGCTTTGAGGCTTCAGCATTCCAAGGTCGTGTAAGCGTGGACTTCACCTGGTATAACCAGGTCACGAATGACGCGCTTCTCGGTGTGCAGGAAGCTCCTTCAGGCGGTACCGAAGAGGCCACACTGCGTAACCTTGGTGAGACAAAGAACTGGGGTACCGAGTTATCGCTTAACCTGATCCCGGTCACTAGTGAAAGCTTCGAGTGGTCGCTGGGTCTTAACTATTCCACCAATGACTCCGAGGTTACTGATCTCGGGCCGCTCACCGGTGGTAGCACTGTGCGTACTTGCCCAGACGTCCCCACGGACGAGTGGTGCAAGACACATGACGGGTACCCACTCTTCTTCCGTTGGGACGACCGGATCTCCAACCCAGGCGTTCTGGGCGAGCTTCCAGTCAAGGAGAAGGCTTATCTCGGACACCTCTACCCGACGAGCATGATCGGGGCGAGCACGCGTATGACGTTTGCGCGGAAGCTGACGTTTGACGTGCTGTTTGAAAGCCAGCGTGGGTTTGTGCGACCGATTGGTCCTGCGTATCAGAACGTACGTCGTAGGCAGTGGCCGATGTGCTTGCCAATTGCCGACGTTTGGTACAATGGCGACCGGTCATCACTAACATCGACACAGGTTGGTAATTGTGTCGGCCCCTACGCTGATTGGGGTTACTGGACGGACGATGCTTCGTTCATCAAACTGCGTTCGGCTACGCTCAGCTGGCGTCTGCCAGAGGGCTGGGTTCCGGGTGCTCGCACTGCACAGCTTTCGTTGCAGGGCAAGAACTTGTGGACCTATGCGCCGCACTATCGCGGTTTGGATCCGGAAGCGAATGATCGCCGGAGGAGTGCGATGTTTGAGTATTACAACGCCGCACCACCGAGGGTATTTGTTGCTAACGTCCAAATCAACTTCTAAAGCCAGGAGATAAGAGACTAATGAAACAACGGACGAGATTCGGCCTTTGGCCGTTGATTGCCGGGTTTAGTGTCCTATTGTCTGGCTGCACGCTCGAGGTTCTAAACCCGGGCGCGATCTTGGACGAGGATCTAAATACGCCTTCTCTGATGCCAATCGTTGTAGCCGGCTCTTCAGCCGAGCTCAACGACATTATGGATGGTTATGCATTCACGGGCGGGCGCCTGACGGACGAGTTGTCAGGAACCGGTAGCTATTTTAGCACAGGACAGTATCGTCTCGGGCGTTTCACACGAGATGATTCTGAGGGGTTCTGGGAGCAGACACACGAGGCAGCTTGGGCTTCTGGTGAAGCTTGGGCTCGACTCCAGACTGTTCTAGAATCCGCCGCATCCACTAGTTCTGATGCTGCCCGACTCTGGTATCTCATGGGCACAGCCCACCAGAGATTGGGTGAGAACTTCTGCGATGTGGTATATGACAAAGGTGGGCTTCAGCCTCGCACAGCGTCATTTGACAGTGCGATCATAGCCTTCAATCAGGCTAAGGCGATTGGTGCAGCGGCAAACTCCGACAAGTACGTCAGTGCTGGATGGGGTGGCCTAGCTCAGGCGCATGTAGGCCTGGGTGACTGGTCGAGTGCTGTTGCGGCTGCGGGTAACGTAGCCACGGACTATCTAATTGAAGCGATCTACCACCAGGCAGCGAATAGTAACCAGGTCTATAACGAGACCTGGGGACGCGCTGAGGTTGGTGTGTGGGCCACTCCGGTTCAAAGGCAGTACAATCCTACTGTCGTGAATTATAAGTCGACCGGAGACCCACGTGTTCCTTACACGGTCTGCGGAGAGTGGACCGACACCAACCGTCCTCCGGACGTGACCCTAGGTGTCACCCCTACCGGTACTTGTACCGGTCAGGGTAGTGGCGCGACCCAGGGTGCCGGTGGCTTGACTGCTCACCATAGGCAGGACAAGTACACTGAGCGTGGTTCCAATGTCCCGACGATTTCCGGGACTGAGATGCGCCTGATCGAGGCAGAGAACGCGGTGCGTAGTAATGATGCCGCGACGTTTATTGCCAAGATCAACGAAGTTCGTGCGTTTCATGGTGCCGGTGCATTGTCAGCTGCAGATGAAGCAGCAGCAAACAGTGGCGCTGGAGCGCTGAATTGGGACAATTGTACGACATGGGCAGCGGATTGTGACGTTAACACGATAGACGACATGTGGTCGATTCTTGATCGTGAGCGTTTCGCGACGCTGTGGATTGAAGGTCGCCGGTTTTGGGATCTTCACCGTTGGGACCATCCGTTCTTGAACGGTGGTACGCTCATCGGTCCGGGCGAGCCCCGGAGAGCATCGTGCATGCCGATTCCTGAAATCGAGTGCACGCTCAACGAAAACATCGCGAATACGTCTGTGTGTACGGGCTAGCGATATGTTGAGACGACTGAGCGGACGCACTTAATGGCGTCGGCTCGGCCGAAGCGGTAGCCACCGCCCCCGCCGGTTAGCCGGTGGGGGCGGTTGGTTTTGTAGTAGAACTGATCTCGGATTCCGGAATCGGTAGTCAGTCAAAGAAGAGCAATGAGGCTGAATTGAGAGTGGACTGGTCAAAGGCAGAAGCTCGTGGACCGAAGATGCGAGCTAGGGCACTATGGCTTACGGTGCTGGGGCTGGCTCTCTATGCCTGGACAATTGGAGCACCACCTATAGCGGAAGCCCAGGTCATCAGAGGTACGGTCCGTGATGCTCGCACCTCGGAACCGGTCATGCTTGCTTATGTTGGCTTACTTGCACCCGGCCGGGAACTTGTGGTTGCTGGGCTCGCGGATAGATACGGGGGCTTTTCACTGCATGCACCGACCGCGGGTTCGTACTTTCTTTATGTTGCGAGGATGGGGTACAAATCCGTTGTCGATGGCCTCTTCGAGGTAGGCGAAGATGGTGTGTTCGAGTTACAGGTTGGTCTCACGCCCGCAGCGATCGATCTAGAGGACCTCGTCGTCGAAGCCGAAGAACGGAAGAGTAAGCTGGAGTTGGTCGGTTTCTTGGAGAGAGCCGCAATAGGAAGAGGTACTTTTCTCATCGGGGAGGATATCCAGGCGATAGCGCTGGATAAGATTACGGATGCGTTTCGGAATATCCCTGGTCTTTACGTTGTTACAACCAGGCCGTTGGTGGGGGCTGAGTCTATGCGTAATCCTGAGATTCGTATCCGACGTGGAGGTGGAGAGTGCTCGCCAACGCTCTACGTGGATGGCGCGATTATGGAACTGGGGAGCCAAAGACCCGAGAGCGGTCCTGATCGAATCCAGAGAGGAGTGCGACCGGATGACTTTGTGACGCCAGCATCAGTGGAAGCTGTGGAGATCTATGTCAGACCTTCCGAAACCCCATTACAGTACGAAGCCCGCGGCAGGTGCGGGGTAGTGCTGATCTGGACTTACGTTCGCTGAAACACTTGTAAGTTACTTCTCTATCAGCACTCCGCGATTGGGCAGCCGTCCCTTGATTGTCCGCTGACGACAACCATCCAAATCGAGATCGGGATGAGAAATAAGGCAGCTATGAGGCCTGAAGTACGGTTAGGATCTAGGTTCTTGACCAAAAGTGCGCTTGCATCTTCGAGTGAAAATGCGCTGGCCTGAGGGATTCCTGGCGTGTCAGAGTTCTTAGTGATCCCAGTTATGATGAGCGACTCTTCGGTCCATTGCACATCATCGATCTGATCAAATTCTACCCTTTCGGCGTTCTCTCCTTCACCTAAGACCACTCCTTGCAGATCTATGTCCCCGCGTTCGGCGGGTTCAGGGACAGGGAGAGCAAAGGTTGTAAAACAACCCGCAAGGAAGGGCAGCACGAGCGCGACGATGAGACCGGGCCTGGGCTTTTTCATGAATGCTTGGGTTCGGTGAAGCTTAGGGTTTCTGATGCGTGTGCTTGACTGCAAATATCTACTATCGGCTTCGAGCATGGCAACCGGCTGCAGCAAACCCGCCTGTTGACCGTGTTAGCTCACGGGTCCAGCGTCGAGCTCTGTTGGTCCTTCACCCACTTCTACAGTTCGTTCGCTGTTAAGTGCCTTATCGGTACTCCAGACCGTGAGCGTGTAAGAGCCCGGAGGCACATCCGAGAGAGCAAAGTTACCATCTAAGTCGGCGAAGACCGTGTAGGGCGTTGGCGAAGCAAACACAAACGCAGTCATGCCGGGGTGCACATCGCATCTTACATCGTAGCCACCTGATGCATCGAATGTGTACTGTGCACTTTCAGTTGGGTCTGTATCTACGTTCAGCACTATAGCATCGGTCTCGATCTGCCGCAGATTAACGTTATGGGCGAGACTTTCGCTGTTGGTGAAGGTTACGCTCTGGCCCATTCCTATCAGGAGCATGCTCGGAGAAAAGACGAGCCCAAATTGGTCGATCACGGGATTAGGTTCGAAGACTGGGGCACTATTGTCCTCTCTAGGTGCAGGCGACAGCATGACGACAGAGGGGATGCCACCGACAGCTGCTGGGGCTTGTCCGAAGACGACACCAGCTGCGTTGGCTGGCAGGGTGTCATCCGTTGCGCCTTCTGTCTCCGGTGACGTGCCAGAGCACCCTATGACTAGGACGGCTGACAATACGGTATTGAATCGTGAGGTCATCTCTAGATCTCCACGCCTGCTTTAACTTCAGAAAAGAGCGGACTAACCAGATGTCGTTTGAGATATTTCATCTTCAGTTGCTTCCAGGTTCCGCTGCGTTGAAGGACAATCATTGCACAGGCATATCGAGTGCTTGCTTGAGGACCGCCACCACTTCTTCGTCCAGATCGTCGATGTCACGGAGCATCCAAAGCAGGTAGTCGGGGCTTGTCTGAGCGATTTCGGAGAGCTTCCGTCCCTTATTCTTACCTTTTATGAAGACTCTTTCTTCGGGGGGTCCACTAAACCATAAGTCTACCCCGGTCCGAAAAGGTCTGATCTCATCACAATAGCTATGTAGTCCATCGACATCCTGAGGTATGTGAGGGTATCGCTCGAGTTGTGCGCTAAGCACGGCTGCTGTTGTGCGGATATCACCGAGCGCCTGATGTGCTTCCTCATGTGTCCTTCCGAGGTAGAACTGGGCTGCCGCGGAAAGATCTCTTGGCTCCTCACGGTGGAAGATGTTCTGCATATCGATTAGCCGACGGTTGCGGACCTCGAGGTTGATCCCACATCGCTTGAATTCTGCGACCAGCATATGCAGGTCAAAGCCCCGTATATTGAAGCCTGCTAGATCTGCATCTTCAATGAGGGTGGCCAGGCTCCTCGCCCGCGAACAGAATGTTGGTTCGTTCGCGACATCTTGGTCCGTTATACCGTGAATGGCGGTAACTTCAGCCGGAATCGGTACGCCCGGATTAAATCGGCGCACGCGCTCGATAACGTCTCCTTGGGGCGTAATTTTGATTAGTGCCAGTTCCACAATGCAATCGTTTTTGACATCGAGGCCAGTGGTCTCAAGGTCAAAAAAGACAAGGGGGCGGTCGAGTTCTAAAGGTAGATGCATAGCAAGGCCAAGTTAGTCAGGTAATTCAAAGAGGACTACAGTACTAAGATCATGAGTGAATCGATGAAAGCAGTGGTTATCACGCAGCCGGGAGGGGTTGAGGTACTTGAGTTACGGGATGTAGAGCGTCCGACTCCTGGTGGGACGGATATCCTGGTCCGTGTGGCTTCTTCTGGATTGAATCGTGCAGATCTGCTCCAGCGCCGTGGGCTTTACCCTCCGCCACGAGGGTATCCTGAAGACATCCCTGGTCTCGAATATTCAGGTGTAATTGAGACTATAGGTGAGGAGGTCGATACCCTTGCTGTCGGTCAAGCGGTGATGGGTATTACCGGCGGAGGTGCATACGCTGAGTACGTGGTCGTTCCAGCGGCGACTGCAGTAAAGATACCCCATGGCTTGGATCCGGTCGAAGCCGGTGCTATTCCAGAAGTTTTTATGACTGCTTATGACGCCGTGTTTCTTCAGGAGGGGCTTTGCATGGATGAGAGCCTTCTGGTCCATGCAGTAGGAAGCGGCGTTGGCACTGCAACACTCCAGTTAGCTCTCCGAGCTGGAGCTGTCGTGATCGGGACGTCTCGAACCGAAGCAAAACTAGCGGCTGCGGCAGCACTTGGATTGGAGCACAAAGTCTTAGGAGATGAAGTCTGGCCAAATAGGGTGCTCGAGATCACTGATGGATTGGGGGTTAACGTGATTCTTGATCTTGTTGGCGGGGCGTACCTCAAGGGTAACCAGAAGGTGCTTGCTAGCCGGGGACGTCACATTGTGGTTGGTGTACCCGCTGGGGTTAAGGCGGAAATTGACTTGCAATCTCTGATGGTCCGACGAGGCTCAATTCGGGGAACGACGTTGCGAGCCCGTCCACACAATGAAAAGGTGGATCTTGCTCGCGCTTTTGAGCTTGAGGTATTGCCAGGCTTCGAGATGGGTGAGTTGAAGTCTGTGGTTGATTGTGCATTCCCGGCAGGTGAAGCACGGGCCGCGCATAGATATATGGAAGAGAACCGGAATTTCGGGAAAATCTTGCTAACATGGTGAGTAGGTAAGGGTTCCCTATCTGTCGGTAATCTCTCCCTGGAAACCCAGAGCTTCCAGTACTAGTTCGGCTTGCTGGGCCGCATGATCCGTAGCCCTTCCCTCAGCTGGGCTCGCGCGTTCCGGGCGCGCTACATAAGCGAGAGGCAAGTCTCGCGGTACGATTGTACGTAGGCGCGGCCCGACGAATGTAAGCGCGCCCATATTTCGGGGTTCTTCCTGCATCCAGAAGACTTTCTCGAGGTTGGGATAGCGCATGAGAAGTTCCTCTAGGGCAGCTTCAGGAAATGGGTATAAGAGCTCCATTCTTGCGATTGCCGTCGAGTTGGCTTCTGTACGCCTCGGGTGTCCCTGCACATCGTAAAACACCTTTCCAGTGCACAGTATGAGCCGCTTGACCTGACTGTGATCCTCGATTGTTGTGTCCTCGATTACCTGCCTAAACCCACCCTCAAGAAGCTCGGATACCTTGGATGAAGCCATACCATGCCGTAGCAGGCTTTTGGGGGTCATCACGATCATGGGCCGTTCGGGTCGCCGGAGGGCCTGGCGGCGGAGTAGATGGAAGTACTGAGCGGGAGTAGTTGGGTAGGTGACCCGCATGTTGCCCTCAGCACACAGCTGTAGAAACCGCTCAATTCGAGCGCTTGAGTGCTCTGGGCCCTGACCTTCATAACCGTGTGGGAGCAGAAGCGTCAATCGTGAGTATTGACCCCACTTCGTGAGTCCAGATGAAAGAAACTGGTCAATCATAACCTGGCCTACGTTCACAAAGTCGCCGAATTGAGCTTCCCAGAGCACAACATCGCTGTCTGCGCCAACTGAGTAGCCATACTCGAATCCAATGACGGCTGTTTCAGTGAGCGGAGAGTTGTAGACTTCTAGGCGAGTGCCTGATACCTGATCGAGTGGCGTGCAGACATCTCCGGTCTTTACGTCGTGCAAGACCATATGTCTATGGCTGAATGTTCCACGCTGGGTATCCTGTCCGGTAAGCCGAATCGGGATGCCTTCTTTCAGCAGTGATCCAAGGGCAAGTATCTCAGCGTGTCCCCAATCAAGCGAATAAGCAGGCGAGAAGTTGTCAGTCCTTGGTTCAAGTTGGCGCCAGAGTTTTGGATGAGGAGTGAAATCGTCCGGGAATTGGACTGTCGCCGCGTTGATTTCTGCGAGTGTCTTGAATGGAACACCGGTATCATGGGGGACTACCGGCACCTCGCGCTCATCATCCGGAGTATCATCGGAGACTGGCTCGTACTCGCGAACTCTGTCCTGAGCCTTCCTAAGTTTGCTCGCTATTACATCCTGTAAGGCACTGGCTTCTTCCTGAGATATAGTGCCTTCAGTAGCAAGCTGATCAGCGTAAACCGCTCGCACTGTCGGATGATTCGCGATGTTCTCGTACTCTAGGGGTTGAGTGTACGCGGGTTCGTCTCCCTCATTGTGTCCGTAGCGTCGATAGCCAACTAGGTCGATCACAAAATCATCCTCAAAATGTGATCGGTATGCTGCAGCCAAGCGCACTGCTGCTAGACAAGCCTCTGCGTCGTCAGCATTCACATGTAGTACGGGAATGCCATAACCTTTTGCGAGATCACTCGCGTACATGGTCGAACGCCCATCCCGCGGGTCAGTCGTAAACCCAACTTGGTTGTTGAGTATGAAGTGGATTGTCCCACCCACGCTATAACCATTAAGTCGGGCTAAATTGAGTGTTTCTGCGACGACGCCTTCCGCAGCAAAAGCTGCGTCTCCGTGGATCAAGATGGGGACGATAGAGTGGGTGTCAGGTGAGGTGTCATTCCCAGTTGTCTTGAATTGACGCGAGCGAGTCATACCTGCGACCACTGGGTTAATGAACTCTAAGTGGCTCGGATTTGGTGCAAGCTCAATCCTGATTGTGCCGAGGCCGTCGATATCACGAGTTCCTCGTGCACCGTGATGGTACTTAACGTCTCCCGTACCGGAGATATCAAGTTGGCCGCCCTGATAGGAGGGTCCTTCAAATTCTGCTAGGAGTTCACCATATGATATGCCGACGATGTGCGTCAGAATGTTCAGGCGTCCCCGGTGAGCCATACCGAGTATGACTTCTTGACCTCCAGCCTGGGCAATTTTCTCAATCACCAAGTGCAGCATTGGTACCAAAGCATCAGTCCCCTCAAGCGAGAACCGCTTCTGGCCGAGATAGGCTTTGTGTAGGAATTGTTCCAAGCCCTCCGCCTCCGAGAGGTGCCTAAGAAGTTCAGATTTCTCGGTCGCATTCATTGTAGGAAAGTGTGACTCCGACTCAACCTGGTCCCAAAGCCAACCAACCTTTACGTGGTCATCCAGGTGTTCGAACTCATAACCGATTGAGCCAGCATAAACTGCGACGAGAGCGTTTAGTGCGTCAGCTACCGACTTATCTTCACTGTTGTCTTCCATGACCAGTGAGGCGGGTAGTTCGGACAACTCCTCCATCGACGTACCGAAGAATGCTGGTGAGAGTTGTGGATGGCCTGGTGGCTCAGTACCGAGCGGGTCAATGCGCGCAAGTTGGTGACCATGATCCCGGAAAGCTTGAACGAGTGCCGTTGCACGGGAGACAACAGGGAGAACCCGACGTAGATGTTCGTCAGCCTCAGAAGAGGCTGTTACGCGGACTGGACTAGGAGTTGGGATAGCACCAGTACCGTGGGATGGAGTGTCAGGTACAGATGGCGCTTCTAGTGTTGTTGCGGAAGTCTTTTCCTCGAAGAGCTTACGCCACTCTGATGGGACTGCTTCCGGGTTACGAGCGTACTCCTCGAACATGGCCTGGACATAGGCAGCATTTTGACCTTCGAAGAGCGATTCATCCATCACCTAAAGTTACTTTATTTTTCCAAGGGGTTGGAGTGCGTTGCCACCTTTGGTTCTTGTTGGTTGTACCCTCGTTACTAATGTCTGCACTTCAAATGCTATCTTTGGCTCAAATCACAAAGTGACCTCGGTTACAGAGGTGCTCGCCATTCCTTCCTTGGGACTGGTCCATCCAGTATGGATGGAGCGGTTTCCATGGCTCTGTCAGGGATGCACGATACGAAGTGTAGATGGGGTCCTATACGATTTTGGTTTCTTCAGCGGTGGATCGTCGACTGAATCTGTGCAAGAGAACTGGTCAACTCTGCTGGATGTTACCGGCGCAACCAGTATAGCGCATGGGCACCAAGTCCACGGAACCAAGATTTTCACGCATAAAACTGCTTCGGCTGGCTTGAATCTATTCCCTGATTGTGATGGCCATGTGACTAATTCGGCTGGTGTTCTCCTTGCAGTGACCACAGCTGATTGTGTACCGATTTTTCTTGTGGATGCTGCTCGAAGAGCAATCGCTGTTCTTCATGCGGGGTGGCGAGGTATTGCTGCTGGGATCCTGGATTATGGTATCAGAGCGCTCAGAGAGCACTCAGGTTCTTGGCCAATGGATCTTATGATGCATCTCGGCCCCTCGATCTGTGGGGCGTGTTATGAGGTTGGCACAGAAGTCTTCGAGGTTCTTGGTCAGCCAATACCACGGCAGTCCAGTCCGATAGATCTCCGTAGAATTCTTGCTCAAAAGGCAGATAAGATGGGAATTCCTTTGACGAATATCACAGTCTCGGACCACTGTACCCGTTGCACTGAGAGTGACCTCTTCTCACATCGCGGCGGAGACATGGGCAGGCAGGTTTCATATATAGGCTTGAGACCGTGAATGCCGAGCACTCAAATAAACCACAGCGATCGCAAGTGTGGGCCGGCCTATGCGAACTTTGCGTAAACCGGCGGATAATTCGTAATAGAGTTGGATCAAACTTTCATCTTTGTAGCCTATCGAAGAAAGATCCGCGTTACCCGAAATACCCAGTTTTACCTGTACTAAGCTGTGAAGGTTATGACGCTGGCAGCGAGTCGTCGTGTGAGTAATGAGCTGCCCTGAATCCGGAATCTTAAGGGGCAGGGCTGTAGTCGGCGCTCACAGGGGGCAGGTGATATTGATTACCTCCCCTGCATAGGATACTCGACATACCTTCTACTCCTAATAACGAGAGGGAGGCTGCTGTGAAAAAGTTGATACTGTTCGGGGCGTCCAGCGCCCTTGT
>CESC01066447.1_pt1 | contig 12715 bp, 15 predicted proteins | sample 531131 | NCBI WGS metagenome assembly CESC01 (sample SAMEA2621295, study PRJEB7988) | marine metagenome | biome: marine biome (ENVO:00000447); feature: mesopelagic zone (ENVO:00000213); material: "saline water (ENVO:00002010), including plankton (ENVO:xxxxxxxx)" | depth 800 m
GGTACCGTGGGTACGTCAGCGGTACACCCAAGCGCCAAAACCGGTTCTCGAGGCGCCAGAGCATTGATGCGACAAGGGCTGCGATGCGAGGACGGCAACAGCCAAAGCGCCTCGAAAGCCGCCATACTGACCAGTGGCAAGCGTCCACCCGAAACCCGCTAGCCTACGGCCGCAGCTTTCGCTATCATACGCCCGCGCTGATAAGGGCCTATAGCTCAGTTGGTTAGAGCAGGGGACTCATAATCCCTTGGTCGCTGGTTCGAGTCCAGCTGGGCCCACCAATGAAATCAGCGTCTTACGAATTTTACCTGGTGAGTCCTATAGTCCAAGGGTACAGTTTCGGTACAGTGCCGATCCTTCAGCCCCCAGGAGACTTTCATGGCCACCATCGTCAAGACCCCTGCCGGTAGCTGGAAAGCCGTCATCCGCAAGACTGGCTGGCCCACCACCGCCAAGACCTTCCGCACCAAACGAGACGCCCAGGACTGGGCACGCCGCACCGAAGACGAAATGGTGCGTGGTGTCTATATCCAGCGCAGCGCTTCGGAGCGCATGACGCTCGAAGCCGCGCTCAAGCGCTACCTGGCCGACGTCACACCCACCAAGAAGCCCAGCACCCAAAAGAGCGAGCGCCACAAGGCCAGCACGCTGATCGAGCACTTGGGCAAGTACTCCCTCGCGGCCCTGACGCCGGAGCTGATTGCCAACTTCCGTGACACCCGCCTGAACAGCATTGGCCATCGTGGCCAGCCTATCAGCGCCAATACCGTGCGCCTGGAGCTCGCCTTGCTCGGCCATCTCTACACCGTGGCCATCCAGGAATGGGGTCTGGGCCTGACCTACAACCCCGTCCAGAACATCCGCAAACCCAGCCCTGGAGAAGGCCGCGACAGGCGCCTGAGTCCTGATGAGGAGAAGCGTCTGTTCGCCGTGCTACGTCAGCACAGCAACCCCATGCTGGCCTGGATCGCCAGAATCGCCCTGGAGACGGGTATGCGCTCGTCGGAGATCCTGACCCTCACTCGCTCTCAGGTCGACGTGAAACGCCGTGTGGTCCGTCTCACCGATACCAAGAACAACGAAGCCCGACTGGTGCCGCTGACCCAGGCCGCCACCGAAGTATTCAAGCAAGCGTTGAACAACCCGGTGCGTCCGCTCGACTGTAACCTGGTGTTCTTCGGTGAACCTGGCCGAGACGGCAAGCGCGGCCCCTATGCCTACACCAAGCTCTGGAACCATGCGAAGAAGAAGGCCGGACTCGACGACTTCCGCTTCCACGACCTGCGCCATGAGGCCGTCAGCCGGCTGGTAGAGGCCGGACTATCTGACCAGGAAGTCGCCGCGATCAGCGGGCATAAGTCTATGCAGATGCTGAGACGGTATACACATTTGAGAGCGGAGGATTTGGTCGAAAAACTAGATCGTTTGAATAGATGCTGCGTGTAGTATGAGTGTTTTTTTGAAGTTTTTGTGAGTGTAAATTTCAGATTTTATAAGCGAGATTGTGATGAGGAAAGAGGATAAGCTGAGATCGTTTAATAATATTAAGGTTGTTAAGTCACTGCGTTCATGGTCATCCTCTGTCTCTATAGCATCTGCCTATTTGGCCATATTTACTGCTTTTGCTTCCGTAGCAGCTTTTACAGGAAATTTTGTATATGATTGGGCGAGATCAGTATATTGGATTAGCGAGGAAGGCCTCTCACATGAGGAAGCCAAGGCACTTGCAGGCATTTCTTCGGCTGTGGATATCGAAGACTATGAACTAAAATTCCCGAAGATAGAAACCATTCTTCCGAACCATTTTTTACGAGAGGTTAACGAGAAAATTGTAAGCTTGTCGTATTCTCAGATAAGTCCAAATAGTCGCTCTCATATGGTTGGCTATGAAGTTGCGCTTAGTTCGGATTCTGTTCTTAGTTTCGTTTTAGAAAGTTTTGTTTTTTATGAAGGGGCATTAAATCCCAGTGAGTCTGTTTTTTCTTTTAATATAGATATGCGAAATGGTCATTATATAGATATTTTAGATATATTTCGAGGCGGTTATCAAGCAATAGAGACGGTAAAGCAGATAGTACATCCTTATATATATGAAAAGTGTAGTGGTGTGTTTGAAGAGGCTTATTTTGATGAGCAATTTGTTCCCCGCTTTGCATTGCATGATAAGCATATAGAGTTCATTTTTTCAGAATATGAGGTGACTCCCGGTGTTTGCGGATCTTTCTCGGTTCCTGTTTCTTATCAGGAGTTTTCTCGGCTCATCGACTATAGCGGACCTTTGGCTGATAAGGCTTATCCAGTGGGCGTATGGAATGCTGAAGAGCATCGCTGGGGGTTGCTCAAGAAATTAGTAACGCATGGAGGAGTAGAGCCGGATGAGCGGGACTGAGCCGCTTTGCTGTTCTCGAGCCTGCCAGCCAGATAGGACAGCCATTACGAGCATGGGGAGTTAGGTGATCCGCTGATTTACAATGGCGCCTGCTACCACTGCTCGCCGTGCTGCGGCAGCACAGCAATCCCATGCCGGCCTGGATCGCCAGAATTGTCCTGGAGACGGGCATGCTCTCGTCGGAGATCCTCAACCTCACCCGATCCCAGGTCTACGTGAAACGCCGCGTAGTGCGCCTCACCGACACCAAGAACAATGAAGCCCGCCTGGTGCCGCTGACCCAGGCCGCCACGGAGGTGTTCAAGCAGGTGTTAAACAATCCAGTGCGGCCGCTCGACTGCGACCTGATGTTCTTCGGTGAGCCTGGCCGAGAGGGTAAGCGCGGCCCATATGCCTACACCAAGCTCTGGAATCAGGCGAAGAAGCAGGCCAGGCTCGATGACTTTCGCTTTCATGACCTACGCCATGAGGCCGTCAGCCGGCTGGTAGAGGGCCGCCAACGAAAATATCAATGAGCTCATACGGCCGTACTTACCCAAAGGAACGGATCTATCGGTCTATAGCCAGAAAGAACTGGATGAAATCGCGCTTGAGCTGAACATGCGACCGCGAAAGCGCTTCGACTTTAAGTGCCCCATTGAGGTGATGAGCGAGCAGACGGCGAAGTACCATGAGGCGTCATCATCAACACATTGACGGTGTTGTACTCAGAACCTGCATCCGCCATGTCTTTCAGAAATAATAATAAGAATAATAATGCTATTATTATTCTTATTATTGCTCCATTTGAGCTCCTTGCCGTTGCAATTGTGTAATTTGTTAAATTTTGTTATTTGTTTAAGTGGCTGTAATTCCGGAGCTTTTTAGTGCGCCATCTCTTCAAGATAATAAACTTTGATGATCATTATCTAGTACATTGATTGCTATGCAAGAGGCGCGCGCTTGAGCTTTGACTTTGCTTGGTTAGCATTGATTACGTCGATGTATGATTGATGGAGGGCTAGTCATGAAAGTCGAAGATTATCTTGTTGAGCGGTTCGGCCTACTGATGAGCATATCAGACCTAGCGGATCTTCTTGGTCGTTCGCCCGATGGCGTAAGGGTTTCTCTTTATTCAGATACTGAGGTCTCTCGAAAGCTGAAGCCGACGATGGTGAAGGTAGGGCGCCGTGTCTATTTCCGGACGCTCCAAGTAAAAGACGCCCTGGATTTGGAGCCTTCTGAATATGGCGCGTGTTAGTCCATCGGTAGTGCAGAAGATTCTGGGTAGAGTAGTTGCCTATCATGCCGCGTTCACGCTCCTTCCCGGCGTTTCAGTTCCTGGTGCAGTCTTCCTTAGCCAAGCATTTTACTGGACACGTAACACCAAGGCGGAGGAAAGAGGCGGGTGGTTTTACAAAAACCAGCGTGGCAGAGATAGTTGGGAGTCAGAAACTGGACTTTCTCCTAAGCAGCAGGCTAACGCTAGGAAATCGCTAGTGGAAATTGGCGTATTGGAGGAGGAGAGGCGAGATGTGCCTGCAAAAATGTGGTATCGGGTGAACTGCGAGCGCTTGCTTGAGCTTCTGGCGGAGCAATTCGACAAAGAGCCTTCTGGAAGTGGTTGTAATTCCCAGTTTTTCCCTTTGGGAGATTCTACTATCCCTTCTGGCCAATCTGGTGATCAGGATGGTCAAACCTTGATTCTACCAAAGGGCAAATCTATTACAGAGAATACAGCACAGAGTACACCAAGAAATAAAAGCGAGGCGGCCAAGGTCGAGAGTCATCCTAGGTCCGAATCAAAATTAACGCGGGCCGAGATGGCTGAGTTGCTGGGCCAGCAAAGAGCAGATCTCATAGCCAGAAACTTCGGCAGCGACAAGGTTGGAGCTCCTGCAGTAGAAGAAATGCGAAGAACCCTCCGCACATAGAATTCAAGCGGCGCGGAACGGGGGTGATGGCCCCGACCACGCCTAACCACGACTGCCTGCATAGGAGGCATCCATGGCTAACAAGCAGGGTATCACACCCGCCTACACCGACAGTGGCCTGTCGCGGCTGTACCGGTCACACGCGGTCGAACAGCATGCCATCCAGAGCGAGATTCGAGCTCTGGTGATCATCGCCGGCTACGCAAGCGATTTTCTGACCGAGGAGTTGGAAATCCTTCCCGAGGATTTCTTCACCTGCATCGAGGAGATGAAAGAGGTGATGGAGTCCATTGACCTGAAAAGCCTGGATTTTGAAAAACGGTCGCTCACGCTCCAGAGGACGAGACGGCGTCTGGAGGCCAAGGCGACCCGCCAGAATCGTCAAAAGGAGGTCTGATCATGAGCAACAACATTTCGTGCGCACGAAAAATCGCTGGTTTCACCCTCGTGGCCGCCATCGGTCTATCCCAGCCCGCCATGGCAGGTGGTATTCCCGTCATCGACACGTCGAACCTGGCCCAGCAGATCCTGCAAGTAGAGCACATGCTGAGCCAGCTCGAACGACTGCAAGGCCAGCTCGAAACGGCCAATAGGCAACTGGACAGCATGAACGGATCTCGGGGCCTGGCTAACGTCATCGACTCGGCCTATGACACCGCCGTGAACGTCGATCCTAACCAGGTGCTGAGCGACGCCGGCATCAGGAGCGCCAACGAACACGGTCTGTCCGGCGACGTGGCGGACTTGTACGACAGCGGCAACCAGAACACGGCGACCTGGCTTGGCCAGTCTGAAAAGTCCCTAGAACAGGCTCAGGAGCGTTTTAGCGAGCTGACCGGACTGGTGGCCCAGGTCAACAACAGCCCGGACCAGAAGGACATTCTGGACCTCCAGGCACGGATTAGCGCCGAGGAAATCATGCTGGAGAATGAGATGGCCAAGCTGACCATGCTTCGTTCGCAAGCCGAGGCCAACCGGGCAATCCATAACCAGCGCGTCCAACAAATGGCCATCGAGTCATCCGGCGAGCCCCGCAACATCTGGTAAGGAGGCCCCATGAGTGTCAGGAAATTTTCGTGCGCACGAAATTTTGTGATCGTCGCTCTGGCCAGCGTCGTGCTGACCGGTTGCCTTGACGACCCCCCGGAAACCGGGCCGGTGCAGACCGTGGACTGGTATCAGGCCCACGACGACGAACGCCAGGCGATCCTGGGTATGTGCGCCAACAACCCCGGAGAGTTGAAAGACGACTCGAATTGCATCAATGCCAGGGAAGCCGAACGACTGCTGTCCAGTGGCGAACCTCGCGATATCTGGTAAGGAGGGCTTATGGATCTCTTTCAAGGGGCCTTCGAGCTCGTCGAAAATGCCCTGGACACCTATATATCCAGCACTGTTGGAGATGTGGTCGCATACATCGCACCGATCTTTACCAGCATGATGATCCTTTGGATTGCCGTCTGGGGTTACATGATGATGTTTGGAAAGGTCAGTGAGCCCTTGCAGGAAGGTGTTTTTCGCATCATCCGCATCGGCTTCATCATGACCCTGGGCCTGACAGTCGGCACCTATATGGATGTTGTCGTTGATGTGTTGGCTCATGGCCCGGAGGAAATCGCGGCTGTTGTAACTGGCACACCTGCCGACAGCATGGCCAGCATCATGGACGAACTCTTTTCTCGGGTATTCGAGATAGCAGACCGGGCCTGGGACAAGGCTGGCGTGATGAACGGTAATTTTGGATTGTACCTGATTGCCCTAGCCATCCTTGCCGCGGGTGGCGCCGTGGCCTTTATCGTGGCGTTCCTTATCTTGCTGAGCAAGATCATGACTACGCTGCTGCTGGGCATCGGCCCACTGTTCATAATTGGCCTTCTATTCAACACCACGCAGCGGTGGTTCGAGAGCTGGCTGGGTCAGGTGATGAATTTCGGGATGATACTGGTGCTTGCCGCCGCTGGCGGACGGCTGGCTCTCGAATTCTGTGAGTTGTTCCTGGACAGAATGACGGCAGGCGGCGGCGACCTGACCACTATGTGGGACGCTGCTGTCTTTGTGATGTTCTTCGGACTTTGCTTCTTGTTCCTCAAGCAGGTGCCCGCCATAGCGTCGGCCCTGGGCGGCGGTATCGCGTTGGCAACGCAAGGTGCCCTCGGTTCAGCCATGAACGCCATACGGCCTTCAACGATCCGGCGTCAATATCGCGGTGTCCAGCGTGACGCTCGCTTTGCTGGTGCGGCAGCAGCTGCTCCAGCGAAAGGTGTTTACAGGGTCGGTAGAGCTGCCCAGCGGGCCTATCAGAAGCGCTTCAGCGCCAACACGATCACGGGAGGATGAACGATGGGAACTAAGTGGATCAACACCTGGCGCGCCCGCTGGGCGCGAGTAAAGCGAGGCGGTGAGCTGGGACTCTCAGGGATGCTACTGGTGGTGGGTGTTCTGCTGTCAGTGGCGTTGCTCCCTGAACTGCCTGGTTTGGTCAGCGGCATCCTTGCTGGCGATGGCGAGGCTACTCGTACCCTGTTTGTCTGTGTGGCCGGTATTGCCGTTTGCATGCTCCAGTGGCAGTGGCGCACGGCGATATATCCGCAACTCCGGCGTGATACATCTCAGAAGGAGACACCATGAGCTACCGGCGCCTGACACCCGAGGAGATCGAGGATCTACGAGCCGAGATGCGCGCCTCTGGGCAGTGGATGAAAGCTGAGCTGGCCGAGCGTCGCCGGCAGCGTGCTGAATCTGAAGCGGGAGCTGGATCAACCGAGAGTGTTCAAAGTCCCTCCCCTATGTCTAATGGCAAAGCCTCTGACTCAGCCCCAGGCGACGAGCAGGTGTGAGACAGGTCCGTCCGTATTACTAATGGCGAAGCCCTGCGGATTGAGGACGATAACGCAGCCTGGAGGAAATGCGGCTTTTCGTGCGCACGAAACGAAGTGGTTGTAACGAGGCAAGTCCGGGAAGCTTGAGACAGGACCGTGCGTATTACTAACGGAGCAGCCTAGCGGGTTTTTGAGCCCTTTTTCGTGCGTACGAAAAGAATGAATGGGTTTAGAACTAGGGCAGGATTCGCGAAGTGCCAGCACATGGTACCGCCGTCCTGTTTGGAGCATCGAGAGGGCACTGCTGAAGCCAAAATTTCGTGCGTACGAAAACCATGACCGATTCTGAGGCTAGGGCAGGATTCGCAAAGTGGTAGCAGTTGCCGGCAGCGTGCTGGCATTTGGTACCACACTCGATGGGAAGCACGTGATGAAGGAGGACGAGATGACAGAAACTGCAGTGGTCAAAACCAGGCTGACATCAGCCGAGAAGGAAGCCTGGCAACGCCTTTGTGAGGCATCTGGCCGTTCGGAGTCAGATGTACTGCGGGAGATGATCCAACGCGTCTGTGGGGAGAGCATCGCCGAAGAGGGACGAGACATGATGCGAGGCCCCAAATCCTGCAAGTTATCGATTCGACTGACTCGGCAGGAGCAGGAGTTGATTACAGAGCGTGCCGCCTATGAGGGGTTTCCGAATCGCACTCGCTGGGCTTCGGCGCTGATTCGGGCCACGCTGCTACGCCAGCCGGTCATGAACGAAGAAGAGCTTTCGGCCTTGATCCAGGCATCCTTCGCTCTGACCGACGTCATTGAAAACTCGGGTGGCACCCAGCTGGGTTTGCCTCGCATGCGAATTAAGGGTCAGAGTCATAGAGAAATCAGCATCAAAGAGCTTCAGGACAAGGTATGTGAGGTTAACGAGCGAGTGATGGCACTGGTCTCCGGTGGGCGCAAGCGTTGGAATCTGGTTTGAGCATAGGAAAATAGAAATGCCGCGATATAGCTTTACGATTGATCCCTGCCCACCTGGAGAAGGCTATGGTTGGATTCTTCGCTACTTTGAGGATGGCTGGGAAATTCCAGGACAGGAGCTCTTCGTAGCTCCGGTGGATGCCACCGACATCTTGCAAGAAGAATACGATAACGCGCGTATCACGGGTGAGCTGTGGCTTGAAGCTCAATCTGATCATGAGCCTGGCCTGGCAGAGCCGTCAGCGCCTGAAACGCATGAGGTCCAACTGGAGTTCATTTGGAGCCTGGACGATAAGAGAAGCAAGTGATGATGCTTTCCCCCTACCATACCGCCGGCAGTGGCACGTAGAGCTCAAGCCGTGAGTGGTTAGACCATGAGGTGAGCATCGGCCCAGATTGCCGTCTCCCCCACAGTTACCGTAACCTACGGTAGATTACGATAATTGCGCCGAAATCACTGATTGGGCGGTCAACGCGGGGGTGAGGCTTGGAGATCATCGACAACGTCAGCCGGCTGCTCGGCGACGACCTGAAAGATACTCTGCGGCCCGGTGCCCGTCTCAAGATCGCGGCCTCCTGCTTCTCGATCTACGCCTACGAGGCGCTCAAGGAGGAGCTGGAAGCGCTGGACTCGGTCGAGTTTATTTTCACCTCACCCACCTTCGTGCCTGACCAGGCGAGCGACAAGTTCCGCAAGGAGCACCGTGAGTTTCACATCCCGAAGGCGGAGCGTGAGCGCAGCGTCCACGGCAGTGAGTTCGAGATCCAGCTCAAGAACAAGCTGACCCAGCGGGCCATTGCTCGTGAGTGTGCGGACTGGATGCGCCGCAAGGCCCGGTTCCGCTCCAACCGCGGACAGGCCGCCATGCAGCCTTTTGCCGGCGTTGCGGCCCCAGGCGGCGATACGGTCTATATGCCGCTGCAGGGCTTCACGGCGGTGGATCTGGGCTACCAGCAGGGTAACGCAGTCTCCAACTTCGTCACCCGCTTCAGCGAGCCAGCCCACACCTCTCAATTCATGGCCCTCTTCGACCAGCTGTGGCGGGACGATGAAAAGCTCGAGGACGTCACCGAACGGCTGCGCGAGCATATCGCTTCGGTCTACCGGGAGAACCCACCGGAGCGCATCTACTTCCTGATGCTCTACCACATCTTCCACGAATTCCTGGAAGACATCACCGAGGACGTGCTGCCCAACGACCGCACCGGCTACCAGGACAGCGTCATCTGGCAGAAGCTGTTCAACTTCCAGCGCGACGCGGCCACCGGCGTCATCAACAAGCTTGAGACCTACAACGGTTGCATCCTCGCCGACAGCGTGGGGCTCGGGAAGACCTTCACCGCCCTGGCGGTCATCAAGTACTACGAGCTGCGCAACCGCTCCGTGTTGGTGCTGTGCCCCAAGAAGCTCGCCGATAACTGGCTGACCTACAACCGCAACCTGATCACCAACGTGCTGGCCCAGGACCGCCTGAACTACGACGTGCTCTGCCATACCGACCTGCAGCGCACCCGCGGCGAATCCTTCGGCATGCCGCTGGATCGCGTGAACTGGGGCAACTACGACCTGGTGGTGATCGACGAGTCGCACAACTTCCGCAACAACGACGTTTACAAGGATCGCGAGACTCGCTACCAGAAGCTGATGAATCAGGTCATCCGTGCGGGCGTGAAGACCAAGGTTCTGATGCTCTCGGCAACGCCGGTCAACAACCGCTTCACCGATTTGAAGAACCAGCTGGCATTGGCCTACGAAGGCGAAGCCGAAAACCTGACACGCCATCTCAGTGGCGCCAAGGACATCGAGGGCATCTTCCGCCGCGCCCAAGCCACCTTCAACGAGTGGTCGGCCCTTCCGCCGGAGAAGCGCACCACGGGCGCCATCCTGCAGGCGCTGGACTTCGACTTCTTCGAGCTCTTGGACAGCGTCACCATCGCCCGCTCACGCCGGCATATCGAAACCTTCTACGACACCAGCGATATCGGCAGCTTCCCGGAGCGACGCAAGCCGCTCTCGTTTCACTGCCCGCTCACCCATCGAGCCGATGTTATCGGCTTCAATGACATCTTCCAGCAGCTCTCTCAGCTCAAGCTCTCCGTCTACGCTCCGATCAGCTACATCCTGCCCAGCCGCCTCAGGAAGTATGAGGAGATGTACGACACCGAAGTGTCCAGGGGGGGCGGTAGCTTCAAGCAGGTGGACCGGGAGAAGAGCCTGCAGGCTCTGATGACGACCAACCTGCTCAAGCGCCTGGAGAGCTCGGTGGCGGCGTTTCGCCTGACCCTGGAGGGGCTGCAGAATAGCTACCAGACCATCCTGGATAAGATTGCGGCCTTCAAACAGACCGGCCGTTCGGAGAGCTTCGCCGATATAACTGCGTCCTTCGAAGACGCCGACCCCGACGACGACCGCATTCCCATGCCGGGCGATACTACGGTGGGCAAGAAAGTCCAGATCAGCCTGGAGGACATGGATCTGCCGTCCTGGGAGCATGACCTGAGCACCGACCTGGTGTGGATCGAGCTGCTGCTGGAGGAAATGGCTAAGGTCACCCCGCCCGATGATGCCAAGCTACAACACCTCAAGACGCAGATCGTCAGTAAGCTGGCCTCGCCGATCAATCCCGGCAACCGAAAGGTGATGATCTTCACCGCCTTCGCAGATACCGCCAAGTACCTCTACGACAATCTGGCGCCAGGCCTGCTGGAAATCCAAGGCGTGCACACTGGACTGGTGACCGGCAGCGACACCCCGAAATCCACCATTGGGGCAATGCCCAACAGTCGCCAGCACTATGATTTCCAGGGCCTGCTGACGCTGTTCGCCCCACAGGCCAAGAGCAAGGACGTGGTGTACCCTGGTGAGCCCCGCGAGTTGGACGTCCTGATCGGGACGGATTGCATCTCGGAGGGCCAGAACCTGCAGGACTGCGACTACCTGATCAACTACGACATCCACTGGAACCCGGTGCGCATCATCCAGCGCTTCGGGCGCATCGACCGCATCGGCTCGCCCAACGCCAGCATCCAGCTGGTGAACTACTGGCCGGACATCAGCCTGGACGAGTACATCAACCTCAAGGAGCGCGTCGAGAACCGCATGGTGATCGCCGATGTCACCGCCACCGGCGACGACAACGTGCTGAACGCCCAGTCCAACGACGTCGCCTACCGTCGTGAGCAGCTGCGTCGGCTGCAGGATGAAGTGGTGGAGATGGAAGACCTCAAGTCCGGCGTGTCGATCACCGACCTAGGCCTCAACGAATTCCGCATGGACCTGCTGGGTTACATGAAGGAAAACGGTGACCTGAGTCTTACTCCCAATGGGCTGCATACCGTCGTGCCGGCCCGCCCCGAGAAGGGCCTGCAGCCCGGGGTCATCTTCACCTTGCGCAATCTCAATCAGCAAGTAGGTCACCAAGGGAGTGGCCTGCAGCAGCAGAACCGCGTGCACCCTTTCTACCTGGTCTACATAAGCCACGCCGGCGAGGTGATCAGCGACTACACCGAGGTCAAGCGCCTGCTGGACCTGGCCCGCACCGCATGCAAGGGGCTGGGCGAGCCTGTCGAAGCCGTCTATCGGCCCTTCAATGCGGAAACCCACGATGGCCGGGAGATGCACGCCTACTCGGCGCTACTGGATCAGGTCATCCGCTCGATGATCGAGGTGAAGGAGGATAGGGACATCGATAGCCTGTTCAGCGGTGGCGAGACCACAGCACTGGTCGATACCATCGAAGGGCTCGACGACTTCGAGCTGATTACCTTCATCGTCATTCGTGAGGCGGGCTCATCCACAGACATGTGCACGGAGCGCCATGCGGTCAGCAGGGAACGCAAGAAAGAGTCATGACAGCACCACTTTACCAGTACCCTGCCAAGACCGTGCTCGGCCGCGTGGTCGCCAAGCAGCGCATCCTGGGGCACCTGCGGGCCACCGCCAAGCTCAGGGAGCACCTGCGGGACGACGTCGCCCAGATCACCTGGCATGCCAAGCTGGCCCATAACACGCTCAACCTGCCTGGCACCGACGACGTGCCGGAGCTGCAGGTCTTCGTGATCACCCTCAAGGGCGATGACCTGCACCGAGACGTACTGCGTGCCATCGACCGTGCCATTCCCTTTCCGATCCTGTTCGAGCTACGCGGCACCCGCGGCATTCGTGTCACCGCCGCCTACAAGCGGCCCAGCCAGGCCGACCCCAGCAAATGGGTGCTTGATGACCACTACGCCGGTAGCGACTGGCTGCCAGCCGAGACGCCCCGGCAGCCGCTGCCCACGGCCATCGACCTGAAGCAGCTCTACCAGCAGCTGCTTCGCAGCCTGCTCCCCGCGCCGCCGCGTCAGGGTGAAGCCCTGCCGGATCAGCTGGAACGCCTGAAGGCCGTGGAATCCCTCAAGAAGGATGCCGACAAGCTCGAGAAGCGCCTGCGCAACGAGAAACAGTTCAACCGCAAGGTCGAGATCAATGCCGAACTGCGCTCGATCCGCGAGGAAATTGCCGACTATGACACCTAATCACGACCACAGAGGTCCGGAGACACGCAACACCATGGACAAGCTGAAGATGCACTCGCCCAACCTGACCGAGGCCAGTATCGCCAAGCTGGCCGAGCTGT
>CESC01058323.1_pt1 | contig 12697 bp, 6 predicted proteins | sample 531131 | NCBI WGS metagenome assembly CESC01 (sample SAMEA2621295, study PRJEB7988) | marine metagenome | biome: marine biome (ENVO:00000447); feature: mesopelagic zone (ENVO:00000213); material: "saline water (ENVO:00002010), including plankton (ENVO:xxxxxxxx)" | depth 800 m
CCCGCCAGCAGCAGAGCCGCCACGGTGACGCCCTGCACCTTGATGATGTCATAGATGCCGCGCCGCACGCTTATCACCATGGCCCGGCGCCAGGACTCTATTTCTTCCAGCGAGCGGCCGCTGCGGATGGCCAGGTCATAGCGCTGGCTGTTCAGCGCAAAGTCGGTCTCGATACGCATCAGGAAGATCGCCATGCCGGGCACGATGGACAGATAGGCCAGAAACAGCGGCAGGTCGTACAGAGGGGCCGCACGCAGGGGCGCAATCATCGGCACCGAGGTGGCAGGGTGGAACCAGAACGCCAGCTTGTCGATCCATACCCCCAGATTGTAGAACAGCCCTATCGCCACCAGCTTTGGCTGCCACCGGCCGTGGATCAACAAGGCCATCGACCAGGGCTGCTGGCTGGGGTAGTGGCGGGTCACCATGGCCAGCAGCACGAACAACAACAGTGCCTGACCGATGACGAAGGCACCAAGCAGACCGGTGATGCCAAGGCCTTGCCAGCATAGGCCGAGGCCGAGCGTGGTCGCATAGCCGAGGGCGAAGGCCGCCAGTACCTGCCGGTAGCGCTTGACCCCGGCCACAAAGACGGCCACGCACCAGAGATTGCACAGCAGCACGAAGCCCATGACCATCAGCACGCGATAGGCCAGCGGGCTGGCATTGGCCAGGATCGAGGCGATGGTGATCGCGGCCAGTAGTGAGCCGACGGTAGTCAGCGTCAGCACCGCCTTGAGGCTGGGCAGCACCTCGTCGTCTCTGCCTTCGTAGAGCCGGTCTGCGGTAAAGCGGGTAAAGGTCAGTTGCAGTGGCCCGGTGAAGATCAGCGAGCCGGCCACCAGCCAGGTCACCGATACCAGGAAATCGGTGATAAACACCGGGGAGTCGCCCCGGCCGGCGGCTGCCAGGATGCCCAGCGTCATCACCGCCAGGATCGATATCACCCAGGGGCCTGAGCCGATCAGGGCGGCGTAGCCGTAAGCCCTCAGCAGACCAAGATAGCTGTCCTGCTTGAGCAGCCGCCGCAATTCGAAGCCGATTCCCGCCATGATTACCCCTCAGTTGAAAGTCGTGCCGCTGCCCTGGCCACCCGGTAGCGCTCAAGCGTCAGTGTTTTGCCCATGTCGCGATGTTGTGCTGGCCTGGGCCTCGTGGACGGCCATGGCATCCTCCATGGCCACCTGGTAGCGCTCGGCGTAGCGCTCGAGCATCAGCGATTCGGTGTAGTGCTGTTCGACCCTTTCGATACCCACCTCCCGCGCCGCCTGCCAGGCAGCCGGATCCTTCAGCAGCGCTGCCGCTGCCGCTGCGGTGGCCTGGGGGTTGGCGATCGGTACTACCTGGCCCGCGGCCTGCTCGGGGGATCCATCGCCCAGCACCATTTCGCGACAGGCGCCGACGTCGGTGGTGACCACGGGCACACCGGCGGCGAGAGCCTCCAGTACCACCAGCGGTTGTGCTTCGCTGATCGAGGTCAGCACCACCAGGCGTGCCTGGGCGAGAATGTCTTCGGTCTTCTGGAAGCCGAGAAACCGCAATTGTTCGCCGAGCTTGAGCTGTTCGGCGAGGTCGCGGCATTCCTGGGCATACAGCGGGTCCTCGTCGTCCGGGCCCACCACCCAGGCCTCCAGCTCCGGCAATTGCAGCTGAAGTTGGCGGGTGGCGCGCAGGAAGGTCTTGATGTCCTTGATCGGAGTCACCCGTCCGAGCAGCACCATTACCGGCCGGGTATTGGCCTGGGTCGCCTCGCGCAGCGGGCGAAAGCGCTCGATGCGAATGCCGTTGGGTATCACCCGGGAGCGCGATGCCGGTGCTCCGTCGTTGAGCTGCCGGCGACGGTTGCCGTCGTACAGGGTCGTGATGTCGCTGGCGGCGTGATACGTCATGCGGCCCAGGCTGTGGAAGAAGCGAATCCACAGACGCCGCAGATAACCACTCTCGGCTTTTAGGCCATGGCTCAAGGGATCCACCGGGGCATGAATCCAGTCAGCCTCCAGCAGGTCGATGTGGCGCTCCTTGGTGTAGATGCCGTGTTCGGTGACCATCAGTGGCGTGCCCGTCTGGTGGTGTGCCAGGGCGCCGAGAAAACCCGCATAGCCGGTGGAAATAGCGTGCAGGCAGCGTCCGCGAGGGAGGCGGCGGGCCAGGTCGGCCAGCATGAACAAGGGGGAATGCATGTTGCGTACCGACCAGAAGTAGTCGAGGAAGGACGTCTCGTCGTAGCAGGTGGTATAGCGTTCGACGATCTCGTCCCAGGCCAGCCGACTTTCCTCGAAGTCGTTGCGGCTCAGCCCCGACCCTTGTCCCACCAGGGCGGCGACTTCTGCCAGAGCGTCATCGATGTCCCCTCCCGGCTGGCCGAGTCGGTCGTGCAGCGCACGCGAGCATTCGAAGGCTCTCGGGCAGCCTCCGGCTCGACGGACAGAACCGGTGAGCGTCGAGCCCATCAGGTAGTGGCACTCGAGATGCACCACATTGTCGGCCAACTCGTACTTCAGGCCTTCGTAGTCCTCGGGGCGGCTACCGAGAAACACCACGGCAAAGCGATACTGTGGCAGGCCGCGGATCAACTGGTCGAGCCAGCCCGCCACACCGCCTCGCACCATGGGATAGGTTCCCTCGAGCAGCAACACCACGTCAGCGGGATCATCGTTGGCGGAAAGTCGGGGAAGGATCATTGCCAGAACTCCCGAAGTGATTGCAGGCGCGGCGGCACATGACGGTGGTCGGCGAGCGTTGCCAGCGTCTCACCCACGCCGACAGTGTCACGTTCCAGATAGGCAAGCTCCGCCGATAGTGTGGCGACGGCCAGGTCTGGCGCGCCTTGGGCGGAGGCCTTGTCGAGGTCGATACGGGCCTGCTGCGGGCGTCTCTGGAGCAGGCCCAGCCTGGCGCGTTGGCGCCACCTTTCGGCGCTGGAGGCGCGGTCGATGGCGTGGTCGAGGCTGTCCAGAGCCTGCTTGAGCATCAGTTCGCAGGCGCTCCCCTGGGCGAGCTCCAGATAGGCGTACTCGGCGTACAGGCAGGCCAGTGCCTCGTGGGCTCGGCCCGAGGCGTCCCCCTTGCTGTCGATCATCTGGCGCAGGTGCGCAATCCGCTGCTCGAGCTGGCTTTCGAGGCGGTTGAGCATCGAGTAGCCGAGCAGTCGGATATCGTCGGCATCGTCTGCCAGTCCTCGCCGCATCAGCGAGATGGCGGTGCGTGTGGGCAGGTGCTGGCTCTGGAGCAGGGCCTCCTGGCGCAGGTGGCTGTCCCGGCTCTGCGCCAGCACGCTGGCGAGTCCTTCTCGCAGCGCCTGGCCGCTGTCGTCCGGCGGTGTTGCCGGGCTGTCGGGCAGCGGTGGCAAAGGGTGGCGGCGCCACGCTGGCTGATGGTCATCCTGCCGAGGCAGCAGCACGATAGCCGCCGTCAGCAGCATACCGAGACCGCCCACCACGGGCAGTGCGGCTACGGTGGCAGTGTTGAAGCGCCAATCGCCTGGTTGCCCCAGGTGGCGAAGGCCAAGGGACAGCACCAGGGTGCCGATACCGTGCAACAAGAATCCCTGCGCCATGGGTGTGCCGATCAATGCCCTGGGCAGTCCGGCAAGGAGGGTTTCCGGGGTCAGCCAGAGGGTCAGGGCGAGTGCCTGAGCGGCCAGCCCTGTCATGGCCGCCGTGGCCGGCAAGACTCTAGGCCAGGGCATGGGGGGCTCCTCGTGGCCATAGGGCGTCGAGCAGGTCGCTGCTGGAGCGGGAGCCATCGATGGCCCAGCTCTTCCAGTTCAACGGGTCCGGCGTTGTGGTGTCCTCGAGATACGCCTTGAGCACGGCTGACAGTCGCTGTTGCAGGGCGCGCCCCGCTTCTGGACCTGCCAGCGGCATCAAGATCAGCAGGCGATGGTGGCCGTCGGGCAGGGCCAGCGGCCAGGCCTCGTCGATGCTGCGGCGGCGGCCATCAAAGTGCTGCACGATCTCGGGCAGGCGTGGGGCGAGTGTCGGTGGCAGGTCGAGTGCGACAATCAATGAGGGCAGACGCTGGAGGCGGGCGTGCCTGATCCACTGTTCCAGGCTGCGGGCCAGGCTGGGCGCGGGCAGGCAGCGGCGAGCGATCATCTCGCCGAGGCTTGCGCCGATGATCGCCAGTAGCTGCATCTGGCCTTCGTCCATATCGATGAAGGGCAGGTCCATGACCAGCAGCAGGGCGTGAATACGCTCATCCAGGTCGATCAGCGGGATCACCGCCACTGGCGCATCCGCGGAAGCGGAGACCACATCACGCAGAGAAACGAGCTGACCATGCTCGAGACACGCCTGGATCATCGGATGCTCCAGTTCCAGCGTGCCGGGACTGCCCAGCCATGCCAGCGGCGTCGGTAACGGTTTGCCGTCGGCCACCTCCACCAGGGCGGCGCGCTGCACCCGGCTGTGCAAGGCAATAAAGGCTACAAGCTCGCTGGCGATTTGCTGCAGCCCTTGATCTTCGGCAGCAGCAGATGGCGTGCCAGGGCGTTCGGCGAAGTCGCGTTCGAGTTGAAACAGGGTGTCACGTAGCGTGAAGGGGGCCGCAGCCAGCCGCTCGGTCAACTGGTCATGGGAGACGCGCAGCACGTGGTAGTGGCGCAGAAAGGCCTTGTGGCGATGGAGCTGCAGCCGACACAGGGTATGTATTTGATCGAGACGGCGGCGCAGGTGCGAGCACATCTCGCCACTGACCAGCCCGACCAGCGTCAGCCCGAAGGTGGTGATCAGTGGTGATGCCCCCGCGAATGCCAGGGCGCCTGGCGACTGGCTGGATAGCAGCATCGGCCCCCAGAAGGCCGCTGCGCTGCCGATGACGGCAGCCAGGGTGCCGTAGCCGCTGCCGTAGCGCAGCCCGCACAACAGAGGCGCTACCAGCAGCCACCAGGGGACTCCTGGCGACAGCAGCGGTGTTGCCTTCATCACCAGCAGCTGCCCCAGGGCGGCGAAGGTCAGCGCCATCAACAGCGTCTCGATCATCCGCCTGGGGTGGCCCGGCGGTCTGACATAGAGGTCATCGAGGCCGCTCACCGGCGTACCGTCGATGGGCGTCAATGGTTCGTGGTCGATCACAGGCGTGCTCATGAGGCGGTCACCTGGAAAGTGGCAAGGCGTCGACCAGCTCGGCCAGCAGGTCGCTGGAAACGCCGCTCAAGGTGGTGAACCCCCAGCCGCCGCGACTGCCGCTGGCGCTCCATAGAAGCTCCCCTGTGTTGGCGTCGCGCACCTGCAGGCTGATGCCGACGGCGGGTTCGCCGTCCAGCCCGGTCTTGTAGTGCCATTCGTCGATGGCGCCGGTGACCACATAGGAAAGCTCCTGCTGCTGGGCCCAGCCGAGCGCAGCCTGGCGGTCGGCGCCATTGTCCAGCGCCAAGGGGTTGACCGGGCCGCTGCGAGGCACTTCTCGTAGTGGCGTGACGCCGTGGCGGTGCAGCAGGGTCAGCAGGGTACCCTGGGCCCGCTCGCCGGCCAGGGGCGTCTCCGAGTGGTTGGACAGCGGTGCCAGCGCCCAGCCGGCGCTGGCATCCAGCGCTGTCGTCGTCTGTACCTGGGTGGTGGAAGCGCAGGCGGACAAGGTCAGCGTGAGCACGAGAGGGAATAGCCAGGAACGCATCGTCATGGAAAACTCCTTGGTAAACTGGGCGCTCAAGGCCCGAAAAAGTACTGGTAGTTAAGGGAGGCATTCAGCCGGGTGCTTTCATCGGCGCCGGTCCCGCGATCGATCCCTGCTTCCAGGGACAGTTCGTCACTTCCGAACACCCGTGTGCCGACCATCAGCGAGGCACTGCCCGCCAGCTCGCCGCTGGGCCAGCGATGGCCGCCCGACACATCCAGTTGCCAGCGCGGAGAGGCCACCTGAGGGTAGGCAGCGCCAGGGGCGCCGCGAGACAGGCTCAGACCGAGCCCGAGCACACTGGCGTCGTCGTTGAACAGGGCGTCGGGATCGATGTCCGGGCCGAGCCGATCGGCAACAACACTCGGCAGGCGACCATCGGGGTCCTGGCTCTCGTGGGTGGCGAAGAGGCGCAGGCCTAGGCGCCGGGTCTCGCCCTGGAGCAGCGCATGCTCCCAGCTGGACTCGAAGTAGCGGCCACTACCCAGCCCGTCCTCATCGAAACGCTCGTGATAGCGGGTATGGCGAGCATCAAGGCTGAGCCTGTCACGCCGCGTTGGTGTCCAGTCCAGGCCGATGCCGAGCCGGTTTTCGGTGGCCAGCAGACGAAGCCTGTCGTTGGCCGTGGACGGCTGTTGCCAATCGGCCTTGAAGCGTGTGCTGAGGTGGCTGGTGAGGTGATAGCGATGGCTGAGTTCGGCCTCGAGATGATTTTCGGCGTCACTGTCGCGGCTACCCACGGATAGCCGGGTGCTGGAGCGAATGCCACGATGGGTGGTGCTCAACGCCACCCGCCGCTCCTCGTCCAGGTCGTGGCCGGACAGGGGGGGCGAGACATCATCCTCATCCAGGGAAATCCGGCCGACTGCGAGCTCTGCGCCCCAGCGTTCACCGGTGAGCTCGAAGGCGGCCTGGGTGTGCTCCAGGCTCAGTTCGCCGATTTCCTGGTAGCGATGGCCGATTCTGGCGCGTTGCGGCACCTTGCTCGCCAGGCTGACGATTTCCCTGCGCTGATCGGTACCACGACCATGCGAAAGCAGGGCGTGCTGCATCGCGTCACCACGTCGCTCCAGAGTCAAGGCGCCGGCCAGCCGATCACTGGGTGCAAGGGGCAGGTTTGGGTCGTCCAGCATCTGGCCGATGGCGGCATGGTCCAGTTGGGCAATGGCGACGTTCAGACGATGATAGCTGGGTGTCGGCAGGCCCAGGTGGTGCCGCTGCAGCCACAGATAGCGGTAGCGAGCCTGCCACCCCAGCAGTGCCAGCAGGTCAAGAGTGCGGACGCCGCTGGTGGTGGCGTCTGTGTCCAGCAAGGGCAGACGAGTCGCCAGCGACTGATACCAGTCCGCGGCGGGTTCCGTGCCGATCTGCGGCGCCGACCAGATCAGCCCCTCCAGCTGTCGACCCAGGTTGGCGTTGTCCAGGCGACGCAACGGGTCCAGCTGGCTGGCAAGGCGAGGCGCCAGCAGGGCCACCGCTCGCCTGCGTAGCCCCAGCGCCACCCCGGGGTGGCCGGACTGGTCGAAGGCCTCGGCGATATCCATCAGTACCTCAGCCCCGGGAGCCGGGCCATCGGCGCTGCGGCGATACCACAGCCGTGCTCGGCGGGTGTCACCGATGGACTGGTAGCCGCCAGCCACCGCAAGGGTCAGCTGCTGACTGGTCGACGCCAGGGGGGCTGCCTCGGCCAGACGCTGTGGCAGTTCTCGGTGCTGGAGCATGGTCAGGGCATAGATTTCGCCGGCCCTCAGACTGGGATCGGCCGGGGCCAGGCGCAGCCCTTTGCGAATCGCCGTCAATGCATCTCGGGGATTGAGGTTTTTCAATTCGCTGGCGGCGACCAGGCCCCAGTAGGCGGGGGAGTCGGCAAAAGGCTCGGGGTCCTGGCGAGCGAGCGTCAGCAAGCGGCGCGCGATGTCGGGGCGTTGCTGTTCTTGTGCGGTATGAAAGCCCACCAGGATGGCGTCGGTATCCCTGAAACGCTGCCAGCGCTGTATGGCCAGGGTTTCCACCAGCACGGCGTCGCCATCGATGACGGCGGCGTGGAGCAGGCGCAGGCTCTCCTGACGGCTCAGCGCTTGCCGGGTCGCCAGTTGCCGGTAGGACTCGATCACTTCCTTGGCGTGGCCTGCTGACCAACCCAGCTCGGCGCGTTGCTGCCAGGTGCTGGGGCTATCGGCAGGCAGCACCGCCAGGGCATCGGACAGTTGCCACTGGCGCCGCAGCAGTCGACCTTGCTGGCGTGCCGCCTCATCGTGGTCGAAGGAAGGTGCCTGACGCAGTGCTGCCCACTGGGCCTCGGCGTCGGCCAGTGCTCCGGTCTGCTCCAGCAGGGTGGCCAGACGCACCTTGAGCAGAAGAGAGAGTCGTCCCTGGCGGTTCCAGCGGCGCAGGTGGGCAATGGCGGCGTCGGGGTCGCCCAGATCGTTGAGTACATCGACGAACTGACCTCGCTCCACGGCGGTCAGTTCGTCCCTTGCGTTCAGGCGCTCGAGGGCGGCGCGAGCCCGAACACGGTCGTAGCCGGCCAGGGCCATGGTGACAAGCTGGCGGTCTGCAGCTGCATCCGGGTGTGATGTCGCCAGGGCTTCCAGTGTTGCCATGGCGCCGGGCGTATCGCCTGACCAGCGTTGGGCATTGGCCAGTTGGTGTGCGTAGGTGACTGGGTCGGTGGCGTTCAGTCGTTGTAGCGGCGCTACCGACAGCTCCGGCTTGCCTGCTGCCAGGGCAACCGCCGCCAGTCGTTCGAGGCGCTCGGGATCGTCTTCGTCCAGCGCTTGCAATCGGGTGGCCCAGGAGAGCGCCTGGTCCACGTCGTTGACGGCCAGCGCCAGGCGAATGGCCAGGTCAAGCAGTTCCGCGTCGTTGGGGTAGACGTCTAGATACTGGCGGGCGTAGTTGATGCCTTGCTGACTGTCGCTCTGGAATGCCGCCTCCAGGGATTGCCTGGCGACTTGCCGGTCAGGGCTTTCGATCTCGTCCGCGGCCTGGGCCGGCGGGATGACAAGATCGAGCCAGCCAAGCACAGAGGCGCCCATATCTCGTGCCAGCCAGGCCCGGTGCCAGGCGGATGAGGCGCGTATCGGCGAGCCGGCCTGCATCCAGCTGCGTCCGGCTTCCCTGAGCCAGTGAAAGCGTCGATCCTGATCGCGCCGTGCCAGTGCCTCGAAGCATTCCGCGGCCTCCCAGGGGTGTTCGAGGGACAGCCAGCGATGCGCCATCAGCGTCAACCGTTCGATCGACAGGCGCGGATCGGTCTCGCCCGGGCCATCGATACCGGCCCAGCCATGGATGTCGTAGAAGCGTTCGACCAGCTGACGGCGTAGGGTCGCGTCATGGGGATCGCCTGGTTCCAGGGCATTGATGGCCTGCCAACGCTGTTCCAGCAACCACCACTGGATCTCGGGATCGGTATCGCCCTCGAGGGGAGCCAGGGTCTCGCCGGCGGCGCCGGGTTGCTGCGCCTCGAGCTGAAGCCGGGCCAGTGCCAGGCGAAGGTCCCGACGCTGAGGGGCGGCGTCCAGGCGTGCCTTGGCCAGCAACAAGGCAGCGTGGCGATCGTTTTCGGCATTCATGCTGGCCTGAGAAAGCAGGTGACGCGCCGGCTGGAAGCCGATCAGCACCAGCACCAGCCCAAGCACCAGCAGCCTGAACGCCCAGGGCGGCAGCAGCGCCTCGCGGGGCTTATCCACAGGACACCTCGATGGTGGCGGGCCCCGGGCCCGAGTAGTCGATCACAAGACTGTCGCCTTGGCGACGCTGGCGAGCACCGGGCGCTTTCACGTGACACTGACCGAGCCCGGCCAATTCGGCTTCGAGGGCGACTTGCTCGGCTTCCAGGGTCAGCGAGAAGCCGCCATCCGTGCCCCTGTGCCAGGCCGTCGTTCGCCCATTGGCACGACGCAGGTGGGGCAGCCGGGGGGACGCTTGACCAAGCCACAGGATCTGGCGCTGTTGCCCATCCAGCGACAGGTAGCGCCCCTGTTTGATGTCGGTGACGCTGACCACTCCGGTGGAACGCCGAAGATCTGGCCAACCGAGGGACTCGGGCAAGCGCAGGGTGCGCAGGCTCGAGCCACCGGTAATCTGCCAGGCACCGTCCAGTCGGCGAGCGACTCCCAGGTCGTACCAGTGGGTGGCGATGTCGCTGTAGGTGCTGGCGTACAGCGGCAGGGTGTCCAGCTCCGTGACGGCGTCGTAGACCTCTTCCAGTGCGCGCAGCGATGCGGGATACGCCGCACTGTAGAAGTGGTAGTAGATGTTGATGGGTTTGAGCCGCCTAGGCAGGTCGGTCAGTTCGAAGGTCTCGAGTACCCGCCGGTACCCCCACTTGGGCGTGGTCATATGACCGGTGTAGACGTTTTCGTTGATCTCGGGCGCAAGCACCTGCAGGTAGTGGCCGATGGGTCTGAGCATCGGCGATACCTGGGTCAGAGAGGGGTTGTCACGGGTGATATGGGTGTTGCCACCGTTGAGGTTGGTCAGGCCCAGGCGTTCGCTGATGGCCAGGGCTTTTTCGGGCGGCACGGCGTCGCCACTCCAGAGGATCGTCGTGACCCTCTTGCCCGGGGGGGCGAGATCGCGATTGATATAAGCGGTGGAGCCTGCGACTTCACGCTCGAGCGAGAAGTGATAGCCGTCCAGCGGCATATTGAAGGGAAAGCCCGCCGGCGTTCGACCCTGGCCGGCAAGATCTCCTTCCTTGAGATCGAGCCAGTCGAAGGGATGGCTGTAGGTATGGGTGGCGATCTCGACCCAGGGCAGGGCAAAGATTTCCCGAGCCAGGGGCTCCAGTTGCGTTCTCAATTCAGGATGGGTACCACCTTCGCCGAACTCGCCTTCGATGATGGAGACCGTGGTCGGCACCTGGTAGCGCTTGAGGATTTGGTCGAGCATCACTTCGCCGGTGAAGGGGGCTCCAGGCCATTCGCCGCGGCTGATGAAGGCGTCACCGTCGATATGGGTAAGCCACAGGCGTGAACCGTTCTCTGTGGTGGCATCGGGGACCGGGAAGTCCCCCATGCCGAGGCTCTTGGCAATGAAGGCGAAAGGATCGAGAATCCAGCGCTGCTGGCTGTCGCTTGCCTCTTGAAACAGCCACGGGCTTAGCGCCACCCCGCCCCAGGGGCCGGTCACCACCGGCGAGAGCTCGACACCGTTGCGGTCGGCCAGGGTCAGGTGGGCGGTATTGGTATCGGCCAGCAGGCGGTAACCGGCCGGATAGATGCCAGGTCCCTCCGGCATGCCCTCGAAGCCGACGAGCGCATCGTGCTGTCGAGCCTTCAGGCTGGAGGACTCGACACTTTCGACGTTGATGATGCCGAGCTGCCGCCCCAGCCCCTGTGAGAGATCGATACCCTGATCGCCCATCAGGATCAGCCGAACCCCCGACGAGACCTGGGCGGACAGCCAGGTGGACAGGGCCGTGGTGTCGCGCGCTGGCGGGGAAGGAAACCAGCTCAGGATGGCGGCATAGCGGCCATGCATGGTGCCGGGGGGAGGAGGGGTCGCGATGTCTCGATACTCTGCCGAGTAGCCGAGATAGTCGAGGATGGGGGCGAGATAGCGAAAGGCGTCCAGGTTGCTGATGTCGCCGTTTTCGGCAGTGTCGGCGTCATAGAAGATCAGGAGCCTTCTGGGGATCGGCTCGATCAGCCCGACGCCGATCTGGTCGAGGCCGGGTGTCGTGACCCAGGGAATCACGCCGGCATCGAGAATACGCCGAGCGGTTTGACGCGCGAGCTCACGATTCTCGGCGGGGACATAGTCGATGGCAATCGCCGGCAGACCATAACCACGCACACGCTCGAACTGCTGCTGCAGCCATTGCTGGCGGGAGGAAGTGACGCCGCCGTAGACGTCGGTCGCAGGCGTCCACCCGCGGAACAGGGACTCGGCGGCGACACCGGCGATCTTGTCATGGACCTGGTCGAGCACCTCGAAGCCCCGGTTGAGCAGCAGCTTGAGGTCCGGATGACGTCGATGGATCTCGTCGATCAGTGATACCAGCGCCAGTTGCTGCGCCTGGGCGGCCGGGCCATCCGGCGCAAAGCGCCGGTAGCTGTCCAGGGTATCCAGAAAAAGGCCATCGTAGCCGGCATCGACCAGCACCTCGACACGCTGGTCGAGGAGATGATTGCGCCAGTCATCGTCGCTCAAGTCGGCGATACGGGTGTCCCAGTCGGGATTGCTCCCGACCAGCGCTGCCTGGGGTGCCTGCGCGTCCGTGGGCCTGTCGGCGTCCCACTCGCCCACACTCAGGTAGGCAAAGACCTCGGCGCCACGTGCCGCCAGACCTCGGTGTTCGCGTTCGGTGACAGCGTCGGCGTCCACCACCACCCAATCGAACTGGTCGAGCAGCTCCACGGGGGGGCTGGCTTCGTAGTAGAAGGCGACGCTGGGCTGGGTATCTGCCTGGGCGGTCAGCCCCAGCAATGACGTCACCAGAGCCGCCAGCCAGGTGCAGGCATGTTTAAACACAACAGATGTTCGGGTACCGCTCATGCCATCTGGCCCTCCCGAGGCCCCTGTGCCGTCCAGCGTGCGTCATGCTCGATCAAGGCCTTCAGGCCGTCTTCCAGCGAGCGCGGCTCCTTGAGGTCGAACCATTGATGCAGGCGAGCGGTGGCACCCAGGGAATGGCGAATGTCCTCGCTGCGAGGGGCGTCAAAGCGCGGAACCTGCTGGCTTGCCAGCAGTGTGTTCAAGGTTGCAATCAGATCCACAAGTGACGAGGCCTTGCCTGTGGCAAGGTTGCAGACCCCCTGGTGATCGCTGAACAGCGCGCGCGCATTCATTCGCGCGACGTCTGCCACGAAGACGAAATCGCGGGTCTGGCCGCCATCGCCAAAGATCGTGGGGGCGCGATTGTGACGCAGGGCATCGACGAACAGCGCGATGACTCCGGCGTAGGGGGACTGTGGGTCCTGGCGTGGGCCATAGACGTTGAAGTAGCGAAAACCTAACGACGACAGACCGTGAAGCTGGTGTTGCAGGCTGGCGTAGCGCTCGTTGATCCACTTTTCGAGGCCGTAGGGGGACAGCGGACGGAGTCTTGCTCCCTCGCTCAGCGGCAGGTTTT
>CESC01047305.1_pt1 | contig 12695 bp, 8 predicted proteins | sample 531131 | NCBI WGS metagenome assembly CESC01 (sample SAMEA2621295, study PRJEB7988) | marine metagenome | biome: marine biome (ENVO:00000447); feature: mesopelagic zone (ENVO:00000213); material: "saline water (ENVO:00002010), including plankton (ENVO:xxxxxxxx)" | depth 800 m
TAAAGATGATGTTCTTAAAGCCGTGCATCTTCAGGCTGTGAGCGACATCAGTGAGTAACGCCTCGAAGGTCTCCTGCTGGAGACTAAGAGTACCAGGGCTTTGCATATGCCCACTCGGCGGGTCGATCGAGCCTTCCGGTACAAGCTTCACAATCGGAGTGCACAACGCGTTCCCAAGTTCTCGGGCAATCGCATCACAGTTTGAACGAAGGACGTAGTTGTGCTTACCCGTCACTAGCCAAGGACCGTTAGGCTCGACACCCCCCGTTGGAATAATGGCGGTGGTCTTTCCTGCACTCAGGGCGTCTCGGACATCCATCCACGTCATTTCTTCTATCCAAACCGTGGTCGCCTCAGGGAGGGGATTTGGTGTGTCGGCACAGTTGTAGACGTTGTTAGCGCAATTGCCGCCACCCATGGAGTTGGTGTCGCGCTGCTGCTGCTGCTGCGCGCATGCTGTCGTGGCTGTAAATAGCGCTGTCCCGATGACGAGGATGGTCCTCATAGTCTTCTCCTAGTATGCGAACATCTCATCCGAGACTGGTTGTCAGAAGCAAGCCGCGCCAGGGGCAACCGATACTGGACAAGATTCACTGACCGGGTTCACGGCAGGATCGGTGCGGTCTTGGCGTCTAATTAGCTGGGTGTCACCCAAGACTCATCGGGCCGTTGATTGACTACGATCCCTGAATTCCCATACTCTTTGGGAGTTTCGCCCCATAAGGAGCATAGTGCCATGGTGGTAGTTTCAAAGGAAATCGATCGTGGAACCAGGCTAGGAATAGTCCTCTTGGCTCTGACAACTTTTTTCGCGCTGAATGCTGGCCCTATTAACGCCCAACAAGGCGCGGTGAATACAACCGATTACGGCCATGTGACATTTACCAAGGATGTGGTTCCAATCCTGCAGCGTAGCTGTCAACGTTGCCACAGGGACCATGGCGTGGGACCGATGGCTCTGATCGAGTATGACGATGTACGTCGCAACGCCAGACGCATTGCTTATAAAACCGGACTTAGGGATGTAGCCGGAGCGATGCCTCCATGGTACGTCGAAAAAGACATTGGCATCCAGCACTTCAAAGATGATCCATCACTTACGGACGAAGAGGTCGCGACACTGGCAGCATGGGAAGCAATCGGTATGCCGATGGGTGATCCGGAGGACGCACCACCACCGCTAGAGTTCGATGATGGAGTCAGCTGGACTGCGGGAGAACCAGATCTGATCGTCCGGCTTTCAGAGTACACGGTCCTAGGCGATCAGCCCGATTGGTGGGGCAACATCGAGGCCACCCCAACCGGGTTGACCGAGGACCGTTATGTGAAGTCCGTAGAGGTTCGCGAGGTGAACGATTACGATCCCAACGAGGTTCGGGAAACTGTCGGCGGAAGATTTGTCTTTCACCATATGATCTATAGCACCCGGGTCACCGAAGGAGGAAACCCGTTCGCCCCAGCAACGACCTGGCCAGTGCATGAGGTTGGTAGGAACCCCGACATCTTTGATGAGGATGGGGGTCGGCTTCTTCGCGCTGGAACGAGTATCGTCTCTAACTCCCTCCACCTGCACTCGAATGGCCGCGACACCAAAGCCCACCTCGAGATTGGATTCAGGTTCCATCCTGAGGGCTATGAGCCTAAGTACCGAGGCGCGGGCCTTGGACTTGGAAATGCGATAGACATCGATATCAAGTCCGGAGAGAAAGACCAAGAACTACATGCCTATACGGTCTTAAATCAGCACACCAAGATCGTGACCTTTGAGCCGCACCTGCACGCTCCAGGCGCGCGCATGTGCCTCGAAGCAATCTGGGGTTTCAATGTGGAGACCCTCTCCTGTGTAGGCTACGACCATAATTGGGTTCGGGGTTATGCCTTCGCTGATAATCACCAGCCACTACTACCCAAAGGCACGGTCCTCCACATCACGGGCTACATGGACAATACACCGGGAAACAGAAACCTCACAGATACCCGAAACTGGCAAGGCTCAGGTAACCGGTCGGTATCAAACATGTTCATCGACCTGGGGATGCGACTTGCCTTGAGTGACGAGCAATTCCAACAGGAGATGGCTGATCGACGAGAAGCACTGAACTTGAACGTGAATGATCACGCGATCGGCTGCCCACTCTGTATGGTCATCCCTGGGAGATAATTCGATGATGAGAAGTAGTTCCCCTCGTATTCAGAGCGTCCCTACATTCGTTCTAGCTTTGATAGTATCGGCGAGCTTTTTAGCTCAGCCACCGTCGAGTGCTAAGGCTCAAGAGACCTACTCGAAGGGCCAAAACATCTCTCCTGCGTACGAAGGTTGGGAACAGAACCCTGACGGCTCTTTTAGCTTCCTGTTCGGCTACATGAATCGGAATTGGCTGGAGGAACCAGACGTACCCGTCGGGGTCGATAACAGCTTCTCACCTGGTCCCGAAGACCGAGGCCAACCCACTCACTTCCTTCCGCGCCGTAACCGCTTCGCATTCAAAGTCCGCGTGCCAGCTGATTGGGGTGATAAGGAACTCGTATGGACCCTCACGACTGCTGGTAGGGTCGAGAAGGCCTACGCGTCACTCAGGCTCGATTACGTCGTCGACAACATGATCATAGCGTCTGAAACCGGTGCTCTAAACGCGGGGTTTAGCACTCCTGCATCCCGAGCAAACACTCCTCCTGTCGTAATGATAGAGGGAGATACGGTGCGAACTGCCACAGTTGGACAGCGAGTCACACTCATCGCAACAGTGGATGATGACGGACTTCCTAGCGTCAGTACCAGGACACAGCAGCCGGACACAAGCGATGCACCGCCGAAGTTGAGTGCACGGCAACTCCGCCCGCCGTCACGGATAACTGTCGCGAAAGTCAACGGGCTACACCTGTCTTGGTTTGTGTTCCGAGGTGAGGGTGAAGTGGTATTTGATCCTTTCCAGGTGAAGGTCTGGGAAGACTCACGGGCTGGAGCTAATTCGCCCTGGTCTCCGTTATGGCGCGCACCACCTGTCCCGGAAGATATGCGTTGGGAGGTTGGGGTCACCTTCGATCGCCCCGGGACATACGTACTTCGTGGTCGTGCTGACGACGGAGGTCTCTACGGAGATACACAAGTCAGGTTTATTGTAGCACCTATAAGCTAGACAAGGTGACCCGCGTAAGATCGGTCTACGTTATGGCACCCTAAGAAGTTTTCCTGAGCTTGTAGAAGGCTGCCCGGGGGGAAGAGTCCCCGGGCAGCCTTTAAGCAGGAAGTCACCTACTGGCAATCAACTGCCGATAACGGTCGGTACGTTTGGATTCCGTTCACGCTCCGAGTTCGGTACGTCGAAGCATAGACGAGGCTGCCCATTGATGAGCGTGCCCCTCGGGTTATCAGAGAAGATCTCTGAGACTGCCTCAAAGTCCGGTAATTCGAGATCACCAGGAACAGTAGCTCCACCCAGCGGTCCCGCATTCTCCGCCCATCTGCGTTGGTCGCCAAGAGTCCGAGCTTCTAAGAAGAGCTCTATTGCGCGCTCTCGTTTGAGTCGGGTCCACGCCTCTACGTCTGAAGCAGCCGTCCACTCGCCAAGTGGATCTCCACCAGCTTGATGTGTAGTGGTTTGTGTAGTGTATCTCGCACGTAGATCATTGATGATGGTCATAGCGTCTTGCCAATCACCACCCACTAATGCCGCCTCAGCCTGGATTAGACGCATCTCGGCTCCACTGGCGAGACGAATCGGGTCCTCCGGGTCATCATACTTGGCTTGGTTACGCCACGGTGTTTGGCCAAAACCCAAAAGCGCCGCGTTCGACCATGGGAATTCACTGTCAGCGAACCATCCTACCCTAGGATCGCCTGTCTCTTCCCAATAACCGGTTCCAGGAATAGGCACCCCATTATTCGCGAGGTCTGGCTGTTCACCGTAATAGGTATTCCACATGGTGTAGGCCAGATACGGCTGTCGGCCATTCGCCCACATAATCGTGTTTCGTGTAGCTTGCTCTAGGTTGCTCATCTGTACGACGTAGGTGAAATCACTCTCTACCGAAGCGGCGTCAGAATACGCGTTGGACCAACTCGCTTCGCCATATGTCGCTAGGAATGCGCGAACTTGCGCACGCCCGGCATATGCTGCTGTCCTGAGCGAGTCACTGCTGGCTCTATTGATCGCCTCACTGAACTGCTCTTCAGCACGCTTCAAGTAGACCAAACCATCCTCGAGTGGACCACCATCGATAACGGCTTCACACCAATTTTCACCCAAGACCCGGTTGGCATACCCCGCCCAGAGGTTCGCCTGGGCCACCATGTCACCCTCAACAGCCTCGTCTTTGAACAGAAGGATCGCTGTCTCAGCTATGAACCGCGCCTGTTGCGCATCTCCGAAGTGGCCAGAATAGGAGCCAGGTTGAATATGGCCACCCTGAGCAGCTACCGAGTGACCATACGCCCCAGTCTGACCACCTGGCATGATCTCACGTGCAATAATCGCTCCCGTATAGCCGATCCAGCCTATCGCCTCATTTAGACGTCGTTGGGCACCATTTACGAGCCCTGCCCGGGACGCTGGCTGAATCAGGAACTCATCCTGGATCGGCCCAGGGTTTGTGACTTCACAGCCCGCTCCAAGAATGAGCAATACAAAAGCCGCTGCAAACCGCATCGTTCGGTTAGCCTTTTCTAGTTGTTGCTTATGCATATTGGCTCCCCGCTCAGAACGTGATTCGTAGAGATGCACGTAACACGATCGGCGCCGGTACGGTCTCTTCGAAGTTGTAGCCCTGTTGACCAGATGCGTACGGATCGGCCTGCGCCTCAGGATCCATGTACGGCATATCCCTCATCCATAAGTAGGAGTTGTTCAAGGCAAGCGTCAGCGTTGCGTTACTCACTTTCTCTGGGAACGCAAAATCCATCGGAATCGTGGCGCTCACGCTCCGAATCTTGAAGAAGTCGCCCTTCCATACGTAGCCCTCATACTCACTCGGATCGCATCGAGCTTTCCAGATAGCTGGAATGCCTGTCTTTAATTCGATCGAGTTCGCTGGGTCCACATAGTATGGGAAGCAAAGAGGAGAGCGTACGCTCCGGGTGATCGACCAAACCGCTTCCGTCATGTAGAAGCCGCCTTTGTAGTCACCTCTAGCCGAAAGCACGATACCCTTGGGAAGCCGCACGGTCATGCTCGGACTTATGAACGTCGTGGGGAGATTCGGCCCGTAGTTGATCCGCTCGTAAACAGGGTCAGCAATTTCATCCGGGTTAGTGACAACCTCATTACGCACGTTACGGAGCGTGCAGCCCTCATCACCGTTCGGTCCACAGTCCATACGGAGTTCGTTCGTCTCCGGAATCCCAAGGTCTAGAACCCTTGAATCATTCGTTGAATAGTTGAACCCAATGTCCAGACCCCAGCTAGCACCTTGAATGAGTGCAGCATCCAGATCCGCCTCAAATCCAACGTTCTGGATCTTGCCAATGTTGGTAAGGACGCTGTTCGTAAATCCTGTTGACGGAACCTGCGGAACGTTAAGCAGTGCATCGTTTGTGATCTGTTCGTAATACGTGAAGCTCGTTTCAATTCGGTTGTCCCACCACGAGGCATCAAATCCGTATTCGAGTTCTTCTGTAACTTCTGGACCAACAGCGTCGTTCCCTACGTTCTCCGGAACAAAAGCTGGATTTCCTGCCAAACCTACTGGACTCCACGTCCGCACAGCGTCGAACGCCCCAGGTGCTCGACCCGAACGCCCAAAAGCTGCTCGCAACTTCATCTCACCGATGTCAGGGTAGAAAGACTCGTCGGATAAGATCCAAGAAGCGCTGGCTTTTGGATAAACCTGCAGGCCGAACCCCTTACCAAAGGCACTGTTGCCGTCTACCCGCGTGCCGACCGTCAAAAAGTACTTGTCCGCGATGTCGAAAACATTTTGGAAGAAGAAGCCTGAATTCCAGATCTTCTGCCGTACCTCAAATCCCTGGGTAATGGAGGCAGAATTCACTGTCGGCGCAGCCGCTCCAGGGAAGTTCTCACCAAACGCTTCGACCGTGCGCTCGTCTGCGCCAGTGGCCTGCCCGCCCCACGAGAAGTTCGATCGAATAGGCACTTCCATTCCAAGCAAGTTGGCTGTGACGCCAAACGTGACCGTGCCAACGTAGTCAAATGAGAGCACCCGACTTTGGAACGTATTGTTCAGCAGCGCACCTAACGGGACCTGCTTCCAAGCAAACGGCCTGAGGTTACGATGCTCTTGTTGGCTCCAGTCGTAGCCAACTGTGAGCCGGTTCGTGAGGTTTTCCATCGGCGCGTAGGTAATTACTCCGCCGGTAGTCATGCGCTCAACACCCTGATCGAGCCTCTGATCCATGAGTTCATTGAGAACAGCCGGGTCACCTGTACCGAAGTAGTTACGTTCCGCCCGGAACGCGTTCAGCGTGATGCCCTGGGCATTATTCTGCCCGTTTGTCATGGTCAACAACTGGTTCACGTATGCCGTGTTCCACTGTATGGTCATGTTCTCAGCGGGAGCCATAGTAAAGTTGCCACGAACGGCATATTTCTCTTCGGTATCGTTTGTCAGATAGCCCTGCTGGTCAACAAAGGACCCTGAGATGAAGTACCGTAGGTCCTCGCCGCCGCCCCTGACTGAAAGATTGTACTGCTGTGCGTAAGACTGATTGGCATACTCTCCACAGGTATAGATCCCCGTGCACAGCCAGTGCTCCATGTTGTTGTACGGTACACCTGATCCTACAACGCCGAACTCCCGACTCCAGGACTTGCCGCCCTGGAGTTCTGCAGTCCAGACAGGGGCACCCTGGGTACCGCTCTTTGTAAAGACCTGGATGACACCTGCCGAGGCTTCGGTCCCGTAAAGCGTAGTAGCCGCTGATCCTTTAATAATCTCAATTCGCTCGATGTCATTGGGATTGATGTTGTCGAGCGGGCTGACCGCAACGTTTGCACTACGACCACCGCGCCTGTCGGGTGGATTGATGTCAGGAAGGGGCTCACTTCGAATCCGAACGCCATCAATGTACACGAGGGGATGGTTACTCAGGGAGACACTACTCTCACCTCGTAGCCGGATGATCTTACTCTGTCCAATAGTTCCGCCCCCATACACATCGAGCCCTGGAGCTGCAGCCTGTAAGAGATCAGATACCAGTACCGGTCGCTCAGGCAGGTTCGGAACGTCAATCTGTGATACCGTGTTCCCGATCTCCCGACGCCTGGCCGCTCCGGCTGTGCCAGTGACCACAATCTCGTCGAGCCCAAGTGCCACGGACTGCATCGAGAAGTCGGCCTCAACCGTCTGGCCAGCAGCCACAGAAATCTGTCCAGTCACCGAGCCAAGACCGATCCGTTCAGCCGTCAACTCATACGTACCAGGTGGAACATTGAGCAGAATGAATCGCCCATTCTGCCGAGTAAGAACACCAAGGCCCGTTCCCGGCAGGTAGACCTGTACCTCACTGAGCGGAGCACCCGTCTGACCGTCGGTCACCTGACCGACGATCTGGCCGTTTTGAGCTTGGGCTTCCGCTGAGATAGTTACGAGTACCATCAGCACAGCCAAAGCCGTGCCCACGAAAACCCGATTAGCGCCCATCAATACGCTCCTTCCCCTGATAGCCGGAGTCCTGTGCTCCTTGAGATACCAGCGATGGGGAGCACGAAATGTTAAGTGGAAAGGCACAATACCTGAGCAGTTTCCTTATAGTCAAGCGAACCCTTCTGAGTACACTACCAATACTCAAATCGCTACAGAAATCTCTTGGGCTTCCATAAACTGGTAGCCGCAGATCACCCGATTGGAATTGAGAAGAGGGTTAGCAGAAATTCAGGAGGGTCATCGTCTGGAGTCGTCGGTGCTGGGTTGATGACTTCTAAGCCAACGAAAATCAGGGCGGCGGCGGCTACTGTACCTGACACAACCCCCACGGTCTTGAGCTTATCCAGCACCCGCAATTGAGCCGAGATGATCCCGTCATGGGGAACACGAATCGATTGACCTAGGCTAAGCGTATGAAACCCCTGCTGGCGCCTCGCGACTGGGACTCGGACAACAACTGCATCATCTTCCATACCAACAAGAGTGCCTTGCACGACAGGGGTGAGGGCTTCCCCGGCGGGGATTTCACTTAATTCAGGGACGTCTTCAGGGTCAACAAAAAGACGGATGTCTTCCCCCACCGGTACGGTGGTAAAATCTGTCGGCACATAGTTATAGCAGCCCAGCAAGCCAGTAAGCGAAATCCAAAACAAGATCGAAAATTTTGACGTGGACCCACCTGCCATCCGTACATGTGTGTGTGTGGATCTTCTCATCACCTAACTCGTATGAAGGCTACAAGCCATCCCAATGAACACGCTCATCGGCACTAGAACAGCACTCCCTATAACCGCCACAATATCTTTTGTTTTCTTCCTGTCAAACCTTGTTTCCTGGGTATTGAGCAACATGAGTCGAGTTAGTTCAAGAGGTTGTCCCGAGCCTAGAAATGCCTGCATCTTTCCACCTCACCAGACAACTTCATGGGGGAGTCTCTTGAACCGTAGAGCGCTACCGAGAGTGGCTGTGGTCATTAACCTAGTACTCCTTCTCGCCGGCTGCTTCAATTACGTGCCGACAGATTTTACCACCGTACCGGTCGGCGAAGACATCCGGCTCATCGTAAGCCGGGAGAGAGTCCCAGATCTCGGCGAACTCACTCTTCAGGACGATCCTGCTCCTGTTCTAGAGGGTACGCTCGAAAGAAGAGAAGATACTTCCCTCATCGTGCGCATCCCGGTCGGGAGGCGTACGGACGGATTCCATAGCGTCGCTCTCGGACAGGCGATCCATGTCCACCCCGATGCGATCATCTCGGCTGAACTCCGAGTGCTGGACGGATTCAAGACCACGGGAATCATTGCAGGAATGATCGCGGGCGCGACGACCCTGCTCTTGTTGGGCATGGACGCGATGAGCGATCAAGCTCCCCTCCCCCAACCAGATCCTCCCGACTTCCGCATGAGACTTATTTCGATTCCGATCGGTTGAATGGCTAGGCCCAAAAAGCACGCGGACCCCATCATCAATGGCCCGCAAGTCCTCCGGTAAACATAACGCAGACTTGACTCCCGCTTGACACCCGGAAAACGCCTCCAGTATTCTACACGCTAGTCAGTACGTGTTTGAGTTGGTAACGGAGGGCAGTCACGATCAAGCTGTTCCTAGGTGTGAGCCCAGACCGGACGGGCTGAGATCTAATCACCACAAGAGTGCTTTTGCCTATTCCATTGGCGTTTACATCCAGGCACTGAAATGAGTGCCAACCGCGTTTTACTTCATAATTAAGGATGAGTATCCATGAGAATTCCTAAGTTCGTCACCGGTGTGGCCCTGATCGCTCTGACAGGGTTTCTCGCCATACCTGCCCAGGCGCAGAACGGCCAGATTGTCGGTCAGGTGACCGATGCACAGTCGGGCCAGACCCTCAGTGAGGTCCAGGTTTACATACCTGGCAGCGGGCTCGGGTCCCTCACACGGCAGGACGGTCGCTATATCCTGCTCAACGTGGTGGCGGGCACATACGAACTCAACGCCGAACGCATTGGTCTCGGGTCCGAGACGCAACAGGTCACTGTCGGCGCAGGCCAGACGGTCCAGGTCGATTTCACGATGTCGTCGGTGGCACTCGGACTCGATGAGATCGTCGTCACCGGTACAGCCGGGGCGTCGCGGCGGCGTGAGATCGGGAACGTGGTTTCTCAGCTCAATGCCGTCGACGTACCGGACGCACCCCTGAGCATTACCGATATGCTCCAAGGAGTTGCACCGGGCCTCGAACTATACGGCGGCGGTGCGGTCGGCCAATCTAAGATCATCCGGCTCCGTGGCGTTAACAGCGCGGCGCTCAACGATCACCCGATGATCTACGTGGACGGCGTGCGCATCAGGAGCAGGCCGTTTCCGGACGCGAACCCGCCCGACCGTCGCGGCGGCCGGAGTGGCAACATCGCGGTCAGTCCACTCGACCAAATCAACCCCAGTGACATCGAGCGGATCGAGATCATCAAGGGCTCGGCAGCTACCACACTCTACGGCACCGAAGCCTCGGGCGGCGTGATCCAGATCTTCACGAAGCAGGGCAGAGAGGGTGCGCCCACGTGGACCGCAGAGGTCACGACAGGAACCCAGTGGGCCCGCCAGTTCGGCGTCGACGACTCCGGTCCTTCCTACCAAGGAGAGACTGACGTCTCGTACAACTTCATGGAGCACTGGCTGTGCACCGGGATCCTTACTTGCGGTGATTATGCGAACCAGGCCTACAACCAAGGCTACTTGCTCTCCGTCCGCGGGGGCACGTCAGACGTCAACTATTTTGTCTCCGGATCGTTCGGAGACCAGCAGGGCTACCAGACGAACGACACCGAGAAGGCATACACGACCCGCGCGAACCTCACCTTCTCTCCGGCAGCCAACCTGAATATCCAGTGGAACACGATGTACTCGAACACCGCCCAAACCCACACCGGCGGACAGAACAACGCCCAGGGCATCACGCTGAACGCGTTCCGCCAGGAACGGAACTACTTCGGCACGGGTGACCCCGCTGCTCTCAATGAACTCATGGATCAGAAGATCGCTGAGGACGTCGAGCGCTTCACGACGGGCATAACTGTGACGTACTCCCCGATCGCCAACCTCACGAACCGCTTCGTCGTCGGCTACGACTGGGGGGCGCGCGAACACCGGAACCTCCGACCGTTCGGTTGGATGCAGACACCGCAGGGCAAGCTCCTTAACAACACATTCCAGAACCGCGTGCTCTCACTCGACTACGTTGGCTCGTACTCGCTTGATATCATGGACCAGCTCACTGCCAACATCTCGTGGGGCGGCCAGGCGGTCGGCGATGACGTGCGCTCCATCGAGGGCTTCGGGGAGAACTTCCCCGGCGCCGCGGATCCGACGATCAACTCGGCGGCATCGACAATTTCATTTGAGAACCGCACGAAGATTTGGAATTCAGGCTTCTTCTTCCAGAATGTCTTCGACATCGCAGACAAGTACTTCCTCACAACCGGAGTGCGTATCGATGGTAACAGCACCTTCGGTGAAGGCTTCGGGCTCGCAGCGTATCCGAAGGCCAGTTTTTCTTGGATTCTTTCAGATGAGTCCTTCTACCCCGACATCGGTGAGATGAAGTTGCGCTTCGCATACGGTCGGTCTGGTCGCGCACCGGGACCGTTCGACAAGGTCCGCACGTGGTCCCCGCAGGGGCTAGCCGGTATCCCAGCCTTCGTACCGGCGAACGTCGGTAACCCCGACATCGGTCCGGAGGTCACCACGGAGATCGAGGGAGGCTTTGATGCCTCGTTCTTCGATAACCGTATTTCCGTCGGGTTTACGTACTACGACCAAGTTACGGACGACGCACTCTTCGGGATCCCGCAGCTTCCTTCCAGCGGCTTCTCGAGCAGCCGGCTCACCAATATCGGGAAATTGGGGAACAAGGGCCTGGAAGCAGAGGTCAATGCCACTGTCGTGCAGATGGGTGAATGGAGCGTCGATCTGGGCTTGAGCTACACTGAAAACGAGTCCGAGATTCTTGAGCTGAACGACCCAAGCCTGGAGAATAGCTACCGCAAGGTCGGTTATCCGATCCGCCCGGTTACGAACGAGTTGATCTCTAACCCCACCGCGATAGCGAATTCGAACAGCGACGTGATATTCTGCCAACCGTCGATGCCGTGCTACCAAGGGCAAGGAACGAGCGCGAGTCAGTACTTCTACGGCTCCAACCTGCCTACAACGTTTATCAACCCTTCAATCACGGTCCGGGTACCCGGGGGCATTACGCTGGCCGCCCGCGGCGAATACAAGGGCAACTTCTACATGAACGAGCAGGTGTTCGCGATCGGTCGTAGCGTGCGGTCGCCGCTCTGCTACCCCTACTATGTCACTCCGGGGACCTCGAATGAACTGAAGCCGGACATCCCGGCAATCTGGTATGCGCGCTGCAACCGAGCCGATTCCGAGGGCTACGTTTGGGATGCCTCATTCTTCAAGCTGCGCAGCGCGTCAGCGAGTATCCCGATGAACTTCCTGTTCCCGGAACGGTTCAACACTTCGACGCTGACGATCGCGCTCAACAACTCATACCTCTGGATGAAGGAGATGCCCTTCATGGATCCAGAGACAAGCGCGGACCCAGGTGGTGGCCCGCAACAAGCATTCAATTTCGAGGAGACGGTGCCCCCACCGATCTCGTTCCGTATTTCCCTCCGGGTCACGTTCTGAGGAGAGCGACAATGAAAGCGAAAATAATGAATAAGAGATTCGCGATGGGCGTCGCTCTCACGGCTCTAGTGGCATTCACTGGAGCGTGCGATGTGGTGAACCCCGGACCGATCCAAGACAAGTTCCTCGTCGAGGAAGAGTCACGTGAGGGACTAGTGAACGGCTCACAGCGCCAGCTGGTTGTGGCACTCGCGGGACCCAGTGCAATCGCGCGATCGGGCGCGCTCGTAGCCCGTGAGCTGATGCCGGGCGGCCAGATTGGATCACACGGCCACAGCCCGACACAGCAGGCCGGTCATCTCGATCCGGGTACAGGAAGCGTGTTCTCGACGCTTCAGACGGCACGCTTCATCGGCGAGAAAGCAATCGATCTCTTCGCGGAAGCGGGGGGGGTCAGTGGCGATCTCATCGCGCAAGCT